>ENA-ORXC01001185-ORXC01001185.1-marine-metagenome-genome-assembly--contig:-NODE-1185-length-15936-cov-56.917523_pt1 | contig 15936 bp, 13 predicted proteins | sample MGYA00237865_ERZ511478 | MGnify/ENA metagenome assembly ERZ511478 | reverse complement strand
GGAGTTAAGATACCTGCTCTATTAGGAAGTGACATCTCTAGAGAAACATCATTTGCATTCATATTATTAAGCATCTCTGTTAAGAATCTTGAGTTAAAACCTATTTGCATATCATCACCTTGGTAATCACAAGTAAGTCTCTCTTCTGCCTTGTTGCTGTAATCTATATCTTCGGCAGAGATGTTAAGTTCTGCTCCAGCAATTTTAAGACGTATCTGGTGTGTTGTTTTATTTGAGAAAATAGATACACGACGCACAGAGTTTAAAAACTGGTTGCGGTCTATAGTAAGTCTATTTGGGTTCTCCTTAGGTATTACGGCCTCATAGTTAGGGTATTTACCATCTATAAGTCTACATACTAGCTCTACGTTATCAAAAGTAAATTTTGCATTGCTCTCGTTGTACTCTACAGATATCTCATCGTCAGACGTAGAGAGGATTCCTTTAAGTAAGTTAAGTGGCTTTTTAGGCATAATAAACTCTGCTGCCTGTGATGCTACAACATCTGTACGACCATACTTTACAAGCTTGTGAGCATCTGTTGCTACAAAGGTTAAACCATCTGTCGCAAACTGAAAGAAAACGCCGCTCATCACTGGGCGTAAATCGTCATTACCTGTTGCAAATATGGTGTTGCTTATAGCCGTAGCAAGCACGCTTCCAGGTATTTTTACCACACTAGGATCTTCTAGTGATACGGCATTAGGAAACTCTGCACCATCTGCATATGCTAGTGCATATTTACCGTGGTTAGAGCTTATCTCTATGGTGTTATTTTCGTGCTGAGTAAAAGTTAGGGGTTGCTCAGGAAATGTTTTAAGCGTGTCTAGTAACAAACGCGCTGGTAATGCAATAGCTCCATTATCACTAGACTCTACATCAAGTTTTGAAGTCATTGTAGTTTCTAAATCTGATGCCGAAACCGTAAGGGCGTTACCATCAAGTTCAAAAAGAAAATTATCTAGTATAGGTAATGTGTTGCTATTATTAATCACCCCTCCCAACACTTGTAGTTGTTTGAGAAGGTAAGAGCTAGAGACTATAAATTTCATAGTATTATTAGGTTTTGCTATGCAAGAAAATTGAATATAAAGTGATGCAATAAATTACCTGCACACTACTTACAAATATATTTGAAATGCGACGGCTTTAGAAATTAACTTATCAACATCTAGCGGGCGTAACGACGCTTTCTTATTGCGGTATATATGACGCCAAAAATAAGTAGTATCACAAGCGGAAGCCCAATGGTCAAGACTTGCCACGTGGTGATCTCTTTTGAAACCTTCTGGGTGTCTATAAATGGAAGGGCAATTTCTTTACTTCTTATGTTAATAAGACCATTATCATCGAGCAGGTAATTAACCGCATTAAGCAAAAACTCTTTGTTACCATAGCTGGTTCTCGTGTAGTAGTCAAAGCCTAATTCTAGTGGCTGCCCGCGGCTATCTAGTTCGTTTGCTATAATGTCACCGTCAGATATGAGTATGAGTTTTGAGGGGTTTGTTGCGCTTTCGCGAAAGCGTTCTTTATCACTTCCATCTGGTAACACACGATTTGTAAATGCCGAAGAAAATGCACCTTCTACTAAAACAGCTAGTGGTTGTTGTCCTGCTTGAAAATCTGCCTCCTGAGGTTCTATATCTACTTGTGCAAGTGCAATTTCTCTAGGAGTTGCTTCTAGCTTTGTATAGATACTAGATTGTAATAATACTGTTTTTGAGAGTTCATTATTAGACTCAAGAAGTTCTATAGGGTTTGCGTAGTTAAAGCGTACCGGTTTTTCAATATTAGTATTTATAGGGTGGGTGTTAAGGCTAGGTACCTGTGGTCTGTATAACCACGGTAGTTGTATGTATTGTGACTCACTTCCTTCTCCAGATGCTACACTTAGCGGGGCAGAGTAGAGGTCTACCACTAGTGAGGGATTAATGCGTACACCATACTTAAAGAGTTGATCGTCCAGATTGAGATCTCTAGGAAATGCAACTGTTTTACCTGCATCATTACGCAGACTATCATCTTCTATTGCCACAGCATCGAGCATCCAGAGGCTGTTTCCGCCGTTTATAATATATTGATCTATCACATATTTTTGTTGCTCTGTAAATGCCTTTGTAGGCTTTGCGATAACTACGAGGTCAAAGGTGTTTTGTAAGGCTTTTAGTGCTTTTTCTGGGTCTTGGTTTGCCACCTCCATTGGGAAGGGTGCAATATTATAAGTATCGCCCAGCTTACGGAACATATCTGCAATTTTTGCATCTGGTAATTCACCATTATCTCGTAGTACTGCTATGCGCTTAGTCTTTGCATTTAAAGAGATGTTAAGCCCCTCTGCAAAGGCATACTCAAGATTTTGAATTGAGGCATAAACCAGCTGTTCTGGTGACGATCCTACCACATTTTTTACTAAAGAAACAGGAACGGCTTTACCATTAAAATTAATAGTAGCCCAGGGGAAAATAGTTTGTGTAGTCTCCTTGCCGTCTTGTTTTACTTTAAGCGGGATAGTGGTCATTCCAAACTCGTTAAACTGCCCTGCTACTTGAGCGGTCGTTTCGCCAGGCTCTACAGGGTTTGAAAACTCAAAGTAAATATTAGGATTGTGAGCCTGCATTTCTTCAAGAAGGTAGCGCGTCTCGTTCTGAAGCTTTTTAAATTCTGCAGGAAAGTCTCCTTCAAGAAAAACATCTATGATAAGCGGACTTTTAATTTGGTCTAATAATTCCTTTGTAGGCTTGCTTATGGTATACCTATTATCTTGAGTTATGTCATAACGTTTATGCGCAAATGAACCTGCATAGTTTATAAGTAGTAATCCTATAAACAAGAGAAGCGGTTGCGCTATGTTAGAGATTTTTTTTACGTAAGTCTGTTGATTTTTTTGCAATCTCCATACCGTGAGTATGATAAAAAAAGCAGTTACACTTATAAAGTAGATAAGGTCTCTCGTGTCTATAACTCCTCTGCTTATACTTTCATAATGTGATTTAATACTTAAGCTTGATAATAAGGTTGTAGTACCCTCTAGGCTGCTGTAGGCTACGATACCTTCAATTCCAAAATAGAGAAAAAAGCAAAGCGCTACTGACGCAATAAAGGCAACAATTTGATTACTAGTACAGGCAGATATAAATATTCCTAATGCCGTATAAATACTGGCAAGTAGTATGAGTCCAGCATATGACCCTATGGTTACACCTACGTCGAGATTACCTACGGGGTTACCTAGCATATATATAGCGAGCACATACATTAACGTAGGTATAATAGCAATAAGTATGAGGCTGTAAGCACCTAGATATTTACCTAGCGTAAGTTGTAACGTAGTAATGGGTTTTGTGAGTAATAGTTCTAAGGTTCCTGCTTTTTTTTCTTCACTAAAACTGCGCATAGTTACCGCAGGTATAAGGAAAGTAAACATCCACGGGGCAATAAGAAAAAATGGAGCAAGGTCTGCAAAGCCTGAGTTAGGAATATTAAATTCTCCTTCAAAAACCCATAAAAATAATCCTGTGACCACTAGAAATAGACCTACGACTAAGTAGCCTATAGGTGAGGAGAAAAATGTGGTGATTTCCTTTTTTAATATTGCGTACAATGGGTTACTTTTTTTGAGTAAAACTACAGTAGATTTTTTAATTTTTGAAATACATTTTAATCTGAGTATGTAGATTGAGGAGGTCCATTTATTGGGATTTTTGCCCCTAGATAGGTAGGCTCTTTGCTTATGCCTAACTCTAAGTATGCTTTTACATTTGCCAGAAGTTCTCTACGCTTATTAGCATTCTCACGCTGGTAGATATGTTTATCTCCTATAAAGCCGTAATAGTCAAGACCTAATCTATTTGCGATAAAAAGTGCTCGAGGTAGGTGAAATTTTTGAGTTACTACAATAGCTTCCTTTACATTAAAAACAGAGCTTGCTCGATACATACTATCATAGGTGTCAAAACCTGCGTAATCTAAAAATATATCTTCTTCTGGCACTCCTTGGTTAATAAGGTACTGTTGCATAGCCTTAGGCTCATTATAAGATTTTGTACCATTATCTCCAGAGAGTAAAAATCTAGACACTTTACCCGCGCGATAAAGGGAGAGCGCGCTCGAGACCCTATCTTCTAGCATAGTAGATAGATCACCGTTAGATCGCACACTAGCACCTAGTACAATAACTGTATAAGCTTGAGGTACCTCGGTAATGTTATTATAAGTTTGATCTTTAGTACTAGATTTAACGTGGCCAGAGAGTATAAATATCCCACAAGCAAGGAGTGCCAAAAAAGCAAAAAGTAGGATGGTTATTTTCTTAATAATTTTTCTCACTAGGCCTTATCAATAATATTAATAGGTTTTTTGTCATCATTTATAGCGACAAAGGTAAATTTACCCGCCACGGCTAGCTCGCGATCATAGCTATACATATCTTCTTTGTAAATCTCAACGCGTACCACACAGCTTGTATTGCCCACAGTTTCCACCTGAGCAATAAGTTCTACAATGGTACCTTCTGGAATTGCCTTTGTAAAATCTATTTTATCTGTAGATATAGTTACTACTTTCTTACGGCTAAAACGTGTTGCACATATAAAAGCAGCCTCATCCATCATATGTAATGCGGTACCCCCAAAAAGGGTGTCATAATGATTAGTCGTATTAGGAAAAACCGCTTTAAAAATGCGTGTCTCACTTTCTTTAATACGTTGTTGTACTGTAAGCATAGGTAGATGTGACTTAGTAATTCTTACTGCATAACATACTAGATATGCAGCCTTGTGTCTGTATCTTTGCAAGGTCTAAAAACAGAACAAATGCTACAAGTAATAGAAGCTTTAAAATGGAGGTATGCGACTAAAAAGTTTGATAACAAGCGTATGCTCTCTACCGCTCAAATAGATATTTTAAAAAATGCCTTTAATCTTACGGCCACAAGTTTTGGGTTACAGCCCGTGCGACTTGTAATTATAAGTGATAAAAAGCAGCAAGAGGCTTTAGTACCTGTAACAATGAACCAGCAACAGGTGGCAGATGCTTCTCACGTACTTGTATTTTGTATAGAAAAAAACGTAGATGGCACCTATGTAGAAGATTACTTTAATAACGTTAAGGCTATACGCAACACACCAGACGAGGTTCTAAAACCTTTTAAAGATTATCTATTAGACCATTTTAAAAACGTAAGTGTTGCAGATAATCACCTCTGGGCGACAAAGCAAGCATATCTCGCTATGGGTAATTTACTTACCGTCTGTGCGTTAGAAGAGATAGACGCCTGCCCTATGGAAGGTTTTTCTCCAGAAGGTTACAGCGAGGCGCTTGACCTAGATAAACACGGTATACAACCAGTACTGGTTATGCCTGTAGGTCATAGGGCAGAAGATGATATGTTTTCTTCCTTAAAGAAGGTTAGAAAACCTATTGCAAATGCAGTTTTAGAATTATAGTAAGTTTTGTAAATTGTAGGCAATTACAATTTTGTGGCAAGATTGTTGTTTATTTCTAGAAGTTTTTAAATTTGCAATAGCCCTAAAACAATTATAATGAAAAAATTCATCGTCTTTTTACTACTCATTTCGGCAGCGACTATGCAAGCGCAGCAGGCAAAATGGTACACAGATTTTGATAAAGCAAAGAAAGTAGCACAGCGTCAAGGTAAGCCTATCTTAATGTATTTTACAGGTAGTGACTGGTGTGGCCCGTGCAAAATGCTTAAAAAAGATCTTTGGCAAACAGATAAATTTATCCAGCAGGCAGACGACTTTGTGCTACTAGAGATAGATATCCCTTTTAGAGAAGATATCATCACACCAGAGCAGAAAAAGAAAAATATGAAGCTGCAAGACAAGTATAATAGAGACAAGTCTTTCCCTACCGTACTACTCCTAGATGCAAACGGAAGAAGAAAAGACGAGGTGTCTGGATACAGTATGCTACGAGATACAGCACCGTACTACGCGTTTTTTGATAAAGCACGTCGCTTATAATAACGGTTCAAAAGAAATTATTTTAAAAGCGTTCAAGTAATTGGGCGCTTTTTTTTTACGCTTTCGCGAAAGCGTAATAACAACCCATCAACTCTTCCCTAGTAATTTGAAACGAAGGTATCTGTAAAGGTGATATCTTCTTATCTTTGACCCACTCTAAAATAACATATGTCAAAAGTAGTTTTAATCACCGGTGCCTCTTCTGGTATAGGGCAAGCCATCGCACAGTTTTTAGTAAATCATTCATACACCGTCTATGGTACAAGCCGTAATCCTAAAAATAGTGTAGAAAATGGTGTGCATATGCTCGCACTTGATGTAACAAAGCCAGAAACCATAACGACAGCAGTAGCCACGCTTCTCAATGCCGAAGGTAAAATAGACTACCTTATAAATAATGCAGGTATGGGCATAACTGGCCCTCTTGAAGAAACTCCAGATACTGAGACGAGACGTGTTTTTGAAACAAATTACTTTGGCGCGCTAGAAGTGATTAAAGCAGTATTACCTACTATGCGAGCACAGCGCTCTGGTATGGTTATAAATATTACATCTATAGCTGGATATATGGGGTTACCGTATCGTGGTATTTATTCAGCTACAAAAGGTGCACTAGGCATCACTACAGAGGCATACCGTATGGAACTTAAAGAGTTTAATGTGAAGATGACTACCGTTGCACCAGGAGATTTTGCAACCAATATTGCTGCAGGTAGATATCACGCCCCCGTACTAGATAACTCACCTTATAAAGATAACTATAAGAACACGCTAGCTCTTATGGATGAGCACGTAGATAAAGGAATGGACACCGCTATTATGGCAAAAGTCATAAAACGCGTTATGGAATCAAAAAATCCAAAAGTGCATTATCGAGTTGGGTTCTTTATGCAACGTTTTAGTATAGCACTTAAGCGTATGCTGCCAGATACTTGGTATGAAAAACTGTTGCTCAACCATTACGGCTTGTAGTTAACAAACAATTAATCCTTGTAAGGGAAACGACTTATCACTTTTAGCTACATTTGTGTATAATCAACAAAAGAAAAACCTATGAAATTTTTTATAGACACCGCAAACTTAGACCAGATTAGAGAAGCGCAAGACCTTGGTGTTCTTGACGGGGTAACTACAAACCCATCACTTATGGCAAAAGAAGGTATCACAGGCCGTGAGAATATCTTACAGCACTATAAGGATATCTGTGCTATTGCTACAGGAGATGTGAGTGCAGAGGTAATCTCTACTACGTATGATGAGATGATTAAGGAAGGGGAGGAGCTCGCTGCATTACACGAGCAAATTGTCGTAAAGGTGCCTATGATCAAGGATGGTATAAAGGCTATAAAATATTTTTCTGATAAAGGGATACGTACTAACTGTACACTCGTGTTTTCTTGCGGGCAAGCATTACTTGCTGCAAAGGCTGGTGCAACATATGTATCTCCATTTATAGGGAGACTAGATGATATCTCTACAGATGGACTTAACCTTATAACAGAGATACGTCACATATATGATAACTATATGTTTGATACACAAATTCTAGCAGCCTCAGTAAGGCACACAATGCACGTAATAGATTGTGCAAAAATAGGGGCAGATGTTATGACAGGTCCTTTATCTTCTATAGAGGGATTATTAAGACACCCGCTTACAGATAGTGGTCTTGCTAAGTTTCTTGCAGACTATGAGAAAGGTAACAAGTAATCCTCATTAATTACTAAGCATAAAAAAGCCTCCTTATTAAGGAGGCTTTTTTATGTAATTATATGTGGTCTATTGATTTAAATAGGCAAGAAGCTCATTCTCAAATTTTGAGCTGTGTATGTTTGCGTGGCTATTAAGAATCACACCTTTTTTATCTAGCACTATTGTCTTGTTAATATCATTGAGCACTAGTTGCTTTCTGCCCAGAGCAGGCTTTGCAAGTTGGTATTCCATAAGGGAGTTGTAATTCTTGTTATCTAGATGACGTATCCACTTATCTTGTTCTTTATTTACATTAATTGCTATAAAGTTAAACTCTGGGTATTTTCTTTGTAAATCTTTTGCTTTTTGGTGAGAGTTGTTCATATGTGACTTTCTCGAGTAAGACCAGAAGTATAGCACAGTAGGCTTTGTAATACGGCTTGATAGTGTGCTCATTGCAAGGTTAGTATCTACAATAAGAACATCTGGTATCGTGTTTCCGGCCTGCATACTCTCATTGTTAGAGTACAATGCATCTATGTTTTCAATGGTTTCTTGAGATGAAGAAACGGCCTTTATCTCATCAAACAGGGTGGCAACCTCTTGAGAGTTATTGCTGTTTGCAATAAAAATACGTGCCATCTGGTTGAGAAGTCTTTCTTTGAGCGGCTCATTTGTAATAATACTATCTATAACAGCAATCTGGTGGTGATTATGCACGTAAGACATACGGTCGTACTTAGACTGGTCACCATATCTTAAAAAACTTAGATGGTTTATGTATGATCCCAGATATCTTCTAAAACCGTATAACTCATCAAGGTTAGGATTATTTATATCTACGCTTTCGCGAAAGCGGTAAAAGTCACCTGGCAGTGTTTTAATGAAGTTAAGTTTATCTTTCCCATAATGAGCAAAGGGGTAAAGCTCCTTGCGCTGATAGTTATCCAGTTTTGAAACCGCGCGGGCAATATCTATAAAATCATCTGAGTAGGTGGCTTCGGGATTATTTAAGAAATCGCTCAATTCTTCTTGATGTATAATAGACATTGAGTCTAATGTCTTTTGAAAGTTTTGAGGATTTTTCTGATACTTTCTTTTTATGTTGTTGTTTTCAGACTCCCAGTGCAAGTACATATCTATAAGAAAAGTACTTTTTTCTGAACCGTAGCCAGAGAAGCTTAAAGACTCATCAAACTCTTTTGTATTAACACGCAATAGTATACTGTCACCTTCCTCAATATGAACAATCTGGTGTTCTCCGTGCTCAAAGCGGTAAAGGCCGCTTTCAAAATTTTCTAGTTTATGTAAAAATCTATTACGTCTATCTAGGGGTATACTATCTGTAACGTTTTCACCTTTGCGCAAAAGTACATAGCTCTGTACAGGGTTAATAATCTCACCGCCTATGTAGGTTCCGTCTGCCTTGTCTTTGTCTTCAGAGATGCAACTGCTTGTACATACTACAAGTAACGAGAGAAGGGCGATGTGATATTTCATATAGGGTATTAATTTATGCTTGAAAAGCAAGCATAGCGCATTGTTCTCAAAAATAAGTTTAAAGGTGTATTGAAGTTGTTAAAGCCACGTTAAAAGCATTTAACTATCCTTATGTTTAAAATTTCTTTAATTATAGGTATTTTTGCAGGCTCTAAACAGACAATTTTATGTTATCAGTTTCTAATCTTTCGGTTCAATTTGGTAAACGCGTTTTATTTGACGAGGTAAACACTTCGTTTCTTAATGGCAATTGCTACGGTATTATAGGTGCAAATGGTGCAGGAAAGTCTACTTTCCTTAAAATATTAACGGGACAGCAAGACCCTACTTCTGGTCACGTACACCTAGAGCCAGGTAAGCGTATGTCTGTACTAGAGCAAAATCACTATGCTTATGATGAGTTTGCCGTACTTGAGACTGTGGTAATGGGTAATAAGCCATTATATAAAATCAAATCTGAGATTGATGCATTATATGCAGACTACTCAGATGAAAATGCAGACCGTATAGGAGAGCTTCAAGTACAGTTTGAAGAGATGAATGGCTGGAATGCAGATAGTGACGCAGCTACAATGCTATCTAACCTTGGTATAAAAGAGGAGCTTCACCATACATCTATGGCAGATCTAGATGGTAAGCAACGTGTACGTGTCTTAATTGCACAGGCACTTTTTGGTAATCCAGATGTACTTATTATGGATGAGCCTACAAACGACCTGGATTATGAGACGATTGCTTGGTTAGAAAACTTCTTAGCAAACTATGAGAATTGTGTGATTGTAGTCTCTCACGACCGTCACTTTCTTGATGCGGTTTGTACACACATATCAGATATAGATCACGGTAAGATTACTCACTATAGTGGTAATTATACTTTCTGGTATGAGTCATCTCAACTAGCAGCGCGACAGAGAGCACAGCAAAACAAAAAAGCAGAGGAGAAGAAAAAAGAATTACAAGAGTTTATCGCTAGATTCTCTGCAAACGTTGCAAAATCTAAGCAAGCTACATCTCGTAAAAAGATGATAGATAAACTTAATATAGAAGAAATTAAGCCTTCTAGCCGTCGTTACCCAGGTATTATATTTGACAGGGATCGTGAGGCTGGAGATCAGATTTTTAATTGTGCTGGTCTTACTGCAAGTCTAGATGGAGATACACTATTTAAGGGCGTAGATATAAACTTAAATAAAGGAGATAAAGCAGTATTGTTTTCTCGTGATAGTCGTGCTACTACAGCATTTTACGAGATTATAAATGGTAATCAAACTCCAGATAGCGGTAGTTTTGATTTTGGGGTAACAACAACACAATCGTACCTGCCACTTGATAACTCTTCATATTTTCAAGACGGAACGCTTAACCTTGTAGACTGGTTACGCCAGTATGCACAAACAGAAGAGGAGAGGGAAGAAGTTTTCTTAAGAGGTTTCTTAGGAAAAATGATTTTTTCTGGTGAAGAGGCACTTAAGATGTCAGACGTATTATCTGGAGGAGAAAAAGTGCGCTGTATGATTTCAAAAATGATGATGAAGCGTGCAAACATCTTAATGGTAGATGAGCCTACAAACCACTTAGACCTTGAGTCTATTACAGCGTTTAACAATGCACTTAAAAACTTTAAAGGTACTGTAATGCTTACTACACACGATCACGAGTTTGCAAGCACAGTAGGTAACCGTGTAATAGAGCTTACTCCTAAAGGAGTTATAGATCGCTTTATGAACTTTGATGAGTATATGAGTGATAAGAGCATCAAGGAGCAGCGTATGGCGATGTACGAGTAGGCTACTCCCTTACTTTTTATTAGTGAAGTAAGAGATGAGCATATAAATACAGAATATGCTTAACGCGCCGCTTATTATAATGCGAAGTAATGGTAATTCCTCACCTCTTAATAAAGGTGATAAACGCCATAAGGAGTATAATAAGAAGAGTACATAAAAGATAAGACGGCCAGGAGATACTCCTGGCTTTTTCTTTTCTGTAGTACTTTTAGAGATCGTTTTTAGAGGTTCACTTTGCGATTCTTCTTGTGAGAGCGAGTTAAGCTCATCATCTGTAAGGGCATTAGTTTTAAAATCCTCTAGGGTCGCTGCTACGACGTGTTTTGCTTTTACTAGATGTTCCTTGTCAACCAGTAGTCTTGATTGATCTGGAGAGCCCAGTGCATAACCAGCTAGCTTTGCACTCTCATTATCATCTCTCAGTATACTAGGGATTCCTTGTTCTTCTAGAATGATCTGTAAACGTTTTGTCTCAATGGCAGATCCAGTGTGGATCTTCTCATAACGGGAATCTGGTAGTATACTCATATAGTTATCTTGTTTTATCGTAAGTGCTATTCCATATCGCTTTGTTGAAATTTTTACCTAGTGCAAAGGCATAAAATAACACAATCGCTGCGATGGACTTAAACATAAAGAAAAAGACCATAATATCTTGACTTAAATCTTGATTCTTTGTAAAAAGACCATCTGGTATAAGCATAGTGGCTATTAGGCTTATTAAAAGTGTGGTTACGATAAGGTTTTCAAAAGATTTAAAAGACCAAGCCCACTGCTTTCTAAAGGGGTTAAGGTCATTTCCCCATTTATGTATGAGGTAGTAATAGCCATTACCCATAGGGGCAAAAAGTAAAGGGTCGTCTGCTTTTTCTAGTACAAACATTTTTGACGGAGCTATGATTTTAAAACCATCTAGCTCTGTATTGTGCGTGTTTTCAAGATATTTAATATTGTCTAGCGCTTGCTGTGGGTATTTACCTTTAAAGTACTTTGTGTCTAGAAAACGAAGCCTGTAATCTATACAAATCTTTTCTATTTGTTTAATGTGGAATATATTTTCGGCAGCCAGTAGGTCTATGTTAAACTCATTGTAACCTGAGCCAGAAGGACTATTAAGGGTTTTTAAGATTCCGCTTTCGCGAAAGCGGTCTTGTGTAAAAATAGCTTCTACTTGAGCCAGAATATCTTGCTCTTGCTCACTCTTGCTGCGCTCACGTAATAATTTGTTGTGAATGTTTGTTCTGGTTAATAGCATCTCTTTTTTTCTACTAAATATACAATACAAAAGCCGCAATGTCAATGCAACAGTCATACTGTATAAAATTATTGAAACTATTAAACAAATATGTTAAGGTCTTAAGAGCAGTAAGTTGTGCTTCTCTAATTGTAAGATGCCTCGATTTTAGACAATAAAAAAGCCCCAAATTTTCTTGAAAATTTGGGGCTTAAAGTAATTTGTTAAAATGATTATCTAAGCGTTGCTCCTAGTTCTTTTTCAAAACGTTGTTGCAGTTTATTCATCACTTTGTCAATATTCTTATCTGTAAGTGTTTTGTTTTCATCTTGTAATAAGAAACTCACAGCATAACTTTTCTTTCCTTCTGGCAAGTTTTTACCTTCATATACATCAAAAAGGTTTACTTCTTTGAGTAATTGCTTTTCCGTTTGTTTTGCAAGCGTTGCAACCTCTTCAAACTGGACCTTTGTGTCAAGTAATAAGGCAAAGTCTCTGCGCACAGATGGATACTTTGGGATATCTTTAAAGCGTACTTTATTACGAGCAGCAATCTCTAAAATCGCGTCCCAGTTAAAATCTGCAAAGTATACGTCTTGAGAAATGTCAAATTTCTTTAAAACACTTTTCTTAACAATACCGTAGGTTACCACTTCTTGTTTTCCAAGAGATAAACCTACAGCTTCAGAAAATAAATCATTTTTCACACTCGAAGGACGTACTCTGGTAATATTAAGTTTTTCTAGTACTGATGTCACAACACCTTTTAAGTAAAAGAAGTTAGTAGGAGTGCTAGTACCTGTCCACGACTCACTGTTGCGATTACCTGTTACAAATAATGCAAGGTGCTTATCTTCCTTGCGCTCACCTGGGTAATTGTGATACGTTTTTCCAAACTCAAAGAGCTTTATATCACTACGACGGCGGTTTACATTATACGAGATTGCTTCAAGTCCAGAAAACAGCATAGACTGTCTCATTACACTAAGTTCTTTACCTAGCGGGTTAAGCATCTCTACATTGTATGCATCTTTAAGATTTTCAGAAAGTGTTGTGTAGGCTGGAGTGGTAAGGCTGTTTGCCATCATCTCATAGAAGCCTTGTGCCGCGAGTTGATTACCCACTACATCACTTACTCTGTGATCATCAAATTTTGAGGTAGATGATACGGTAGCATTAAGCTTGTTGCCAAAAGAGATGTTGTTATAACCGTATACACGTAGTATCTCTTCTATAACATCTGCCTCTCTCGTTACATCATTTCTAAAAGCTGGTATGGTCATACCTATCCCGCTTTCTGTCACATTGTTAATTTTAATATCTAGTGACATTAAAATTTCTTTAATCACCTCACGAGGTAATTCTTGGCCTATAAGTTTTGTAGTATTATCAAAGTTTAAGAACACCTGCTGGTCTTCTATCTTTTTAGGGTAGATATCTACTATCTCGCTTGTAATCTCTCCACCGGCAATCTCCATAATAAGTATAGCAGCTCTTGTAAGTGCATACTCAGTAATATTAGGATCTATACCTCTCTCAAAACGAAAAGACGCGTCTGTATTAAGCCCGTGGCGCTTTGCTGTTTTACGCACAGCCACAGGGTTAAAGTAAGCGCTTTCTAAAAAGATGGCATTTGTATTTTCTGAAACGCCACTATGTAAACCGCCAAAAACTCCGGCAATACACATAGGCTTCTCTGCATCACAGATCATAAGATCATCTTCGTGTAGTTCACGTTCTACACCATCTAGTGTCGTAAACTTTGTTCCAGCTTCTAGTGTGCGTACTTCAATCTTTTCTCCAGTGATTTTACTAAGGTCAAAGGCGTGTAGCGGTTGCCCTAGCTCGTGAAGTACATAATTAGTCGCATCTACAATATTATTAATAGGCGAGAGGCCTATAGCTTTAAGTCTGTGTTGTAACCACTCTGGCGAGTCTTCTACTTTAAGACCGCTTATCACAACTCCCGCGTAGCGTGGTGCTTTTTCTGAGTCTAGTACATCTACATCTATTTTATGTACACGCTTTTCTATTTTAAAAGAAGAAGTAGATGGAGTGATAAGTCCTTTGTTTATCTCTTTCTGTAACAATCCAGCTTTAAGATCACGGGCAACACCCCAGTGACTCATAGCATCTGCACGGTTAGGCGTAAGGCCTATTTCAAAAACTTGATCATTTTCTATTTCAAAAACTTGAGCAGCTGGTGTTCCTGGTACAAGTGCCTCGTCTAGTATCATAATACCGTCGTGACTCTTACCTAGACCTAGCTCATCTTCTGCACAGATCATACCGTGAGATTCCTCACCACGTATTTTTCCTTTCTTAATTTTCCACGCTTCACCTTCTTCTGTGTATAGCGTAGTGCCTATAGTTGCAACTGGTACTTTTTGACCTGCAGCTACATTTGGCGCACCACAAACTATCTGTACAGGAGCCTCAGCACCTATGTCTACCGTAGTTACTTTAAGCTTGTCTGCATTGCTGTGTTGCTCGCAGGTAAGCACGTGACCTATTACAATCCCTTCTAGACCGCCTTTTACACTTTGGTATGTATCTATACCTTCTATCTCTAGACCTAGGTCTGTTAGGAGTTCGCCAGTTTTTTCGGCATCCCAATCTATATCAATAAACTGCTTTAACCAGTTGTAAGAAATTTTCATAAAAATGGAGCTTTTTGAAGTAGGCAAATATAGGATAAGTAAGCAAGTAGGCAAAGGAGAAGAGAGAGTATCTGTGTAGTTTTTTACGCTTTCGCGAAAGCGTATATATCCCCATTTTACTACTTATAATCGCATATTTTGTACTTAACTTAATAAAGTGATTGTCACGTCTTTTTTAAAGTTGTTGTTACTGAGTTGTAAGATAATCGTTTGACTGGAAAAGAGGTAGGTGTTTACTAAAGTGAGAGGTGTGATATAGTGGTGTGTACCTAGAAACAGTATGCCTGGAGTGCTGTGACGGCTAAGCTACTGTATATAAGTGTCTAGCAGCTTGTAACTATTATCGCTGTTTCTTGAGAAGGTACCATAAAGGGTTTCAAATTCATTTAGTGTAGGTTCAAGCTGCTCGCATACGGTATTACAATCTATAGCTATATCATTAAGTAGTGCATAATTACTACTGCTGTCTGATGTGATAAAAGTATCTTGTACATCGCTGTATTGAGTAAGCAATCTTAGGTCAAAAGTTTCTGTTGTAGACCCTTCAGATTGCTCAATAATCCTTAAAAAGTCATACTCTGTGCTACCTGCATCTGCAGGCGGGTTTGGAACTGAATATTTTGCCACAGCTATCGTATAATTTGTGCCTAATTCTGGTATGAAGCCATTTACGCCTCCGTAAAGTATAAAAAAGTCTTCTTCATCTTCAGGGCGCACTAGATTAAAGAGTCCGTTGTCAAGAGCAGTAGCGGTAATTTTGTAATGCTTATACTCTAGTGTAGTGTTATTTATAAAAATACGATTGTCTTCTTCTGTGTTAACGCTGTCATCTGTAGAGCAGCTTACCAGTAATATTGCGATTATTGTGTAAAGCGTAAGAGTGAATCTAATGTTCATAAGGATATCTTTTAATTAAGATGAAGTGATGAGCATAAGGTTGCGCTGCAGTATGTTAAGCGATTGTTATGTTTGAATAATTAAGAGATATAACTCCAGATATTCTTAAACTTCATCATCTGGGCATACATAAAGCGTATGATCTGGTTTTCTTCTTTCTCAAACTTAGGATCGTCTTTTAC
>ENA-ORXC01001182-ORXC01001182.1-marine-metagenome-genome-assembly--contig:-NODE-1182-length-15985-cov-8.608750_pt1 | contig 15985 bp, 19 predicted proteins | sample MGYA00237865_ERZ511478 | MGnify/ENA metagenome assembly ERZ511478 | reverse complement strand
TGCAAAATGGGAAGAAGGTTCTGAAACTTTACAACCAGGATTAGACTTAGTAGGTAAAATTTAAGGAGGCATTAATTAATTATGCTTAATGCTGATTTAAAACAACAATTACAACAATTACTTGAGCTAATGGAAGGCGACGTTGAATTCGTCGCTAGCCTTGGTTCTGATGATAAATCTAAAGAATTAAAAGAATTATTAGATGAAGTAACAGAGATGTCATCTCACATCACTCTTACTGAAAAAGAATTGAAACGTACACCTAGTTTCTCAGTAAATCGTCCAGGCGAAGAAACTGGTATTACTTTCGCAGGTATTCCTTTAGGTCACGAATTTAACTCACTTGTATTAGCTATTTTACAAGTAAGTGGTCGTCCACCTAAAGAACAACAATCTGTTATTGATCAGATTAAAGGACTTGAAGGTTCATTCCATTTTGAAACCTTTGTAAGTTTAACTTGTCAAAAATGTCCAGATGTTGTTCAAGCATTAAACTTAATGAGTGTAATCAACCCTAACATTACACATACAATGATTGACGGTGCAGTATTCCGTGAAGAATCTGAAAACATCATGGCAGTACCTGCTGTCTTCTTAGATGGAGAAGAGTTTGGTAACGGCCGTATGTCAATTCAAGATATTCTTAACCAATTAGGAAGTACTGCTGACGCATCAGAATTCGAAGGCAAAGACCCTTATGATGTATTAGTTATCGGTGGCGGTCCAGCAAGTGGTAGTGCTGCAATTTATACGGCACGTAAAGGTTTACGCACTGGTATTGTGGCTGACCGCATTGGTGGACAAGTTAATGATACTGCTGGTATTGAAAACTTCATTACTGTTAAAGAAACAACAGGTTCTGAATTTTCATCTCATTTAGCAGACCATATTGCTCAATACGACATTGATACTATGACTGGTATTCGTGCTACTAATATTGAAAAAACAGATAGTGCAATTCGCGTTACGTTAGAAAACGATGCTGTACTAGAAACTAAAACAGCCATCATTTCTACAGGTGCAAGTTGGCGTAAACTTAATATTCCAGGCGAAGATCGTTTACTCAACAAAGGTGTTGCTTTCTGCCCTCACTGTGATGGTCCTTTATTTGAAAACAAAGACGTTGCAGTAATCGGTGGCGGTAACTCAGGTGTTGAAGCAGCGATTGATTTAGCTGGAATTGTTAAGCATGTCACTGTCTTCGAATATTCAGAAGAATTGAAAGCTGACAGTGTACTTCAAAATCGTTTACGTTCATTATCAAATGTTGATATCAAAACTAAAGCAAGAACAACAGAAGTTATTGGTGAAGACCATGTCACTGGTATTAAATACGAAGATATGAACACTGGCGAAGAACAAGTGGTTAATTTAGATGGTATCTTTGTACAAATCGGTTTAGTACCTAACACAGCATGGATATCAGATGCTGTTGAATTAAATGGTCGTGGAGAAGTTGTTATTGATAATAATAACAGCACAAACGTTCCAGGTATCTTTGCCGCTGGTGACGTGACTGATCAGAAAAACAAACAAATCATTATTTCTATGGGTGCAGGCGCAAATGCTGCCCTAAACGCATTCGATTATATTATTAGAAATTAATACCCGCTATAAAACATTTCATTAAAATATATCTTCAAAACAGAATTCCTTAATGGAATTCTGTTTTTTTATTATTATATTCAATAAACATGTTATGATATAAGTAATGAAAAATTTTTATCTTTTAACATCGTTGGGTTTTTACATTATGACGTAAACTGTTTTCTAGTCTAAATCCATCACACATCATATATTTTAAAGGAGCTATTATGAATACCTTAAATCATATTACTAAAGTGAAAATTTATGAAATCCAAACATTTTTAGACATCCCTAGAAAACTTTCACCACTCGAAACCTTACATATTGCTTTTCAACCACACAATGTGAACCTTATTTATAACAATATGGGAAAAGACGAACAAACATACATCGAAAACTTGTTAAAGGATGCTTCATCAACTGTTAACGTTAATGAAGACATAAAGACTACTTGCAAATTAACAGATCAATTAGGATTCTTCTATAAAGAATCTACAGATGAATATATTATAGACCCTATCTATTTAAATAAGGTAAATGAATATGTTTTTACTGGACTCTATGAATATAAAGACTTAGATAATGACAACAAGCAATTGCTAAAAGAATTTAAAAGGCTAGATGAAAAAGTACGTTACAATATAGAACATACTAATTTAAAAGATTATTTAACAACTTTAAAAGCAAAAGATATTCAAAACATCTTAAAATTTTACGAATTTAAAAATACTTCAAAATTAAAAAAAGCTGATGCTGTGAAATTAATCAATGATACATTCTTTGAAAATAATGAATTGTTAGAACGTGTATTCAATCAATTTACAAATTCAACATTATTTATATTTCAATCTATATATGAAAACGACAAAAATTACACTTCCAATATAGATATCGCATCAACAGTTAATGACGTTCAAGAACTCACTTCACCATCACAGTTATTCAATTATTCATTTATATTCAACTACAATGTACGTTATAATATCGTTTCGATACCATATGACGCATTAGATTTTATAGATAAATATATTCAGTCAACTGGTGGCTTAGAATCGGTTATTGATGACCAAATTGAAAGAATCGGCACTCAAAAAGATAATATATTTGAATCACTAGCAGAACATTCATTAATCTCTGAAATTGAGGATGATTTAACTGGTTGGGATAGTTTAGGTGACTTTGATAGCTTAGCAGATTCTGAAGATAATTTTACTGAAAATGATATCATTGAGGCATTTGAGGAAAATAATCCAGATAATCAAGACGAGTTAGGTAACAGTACATTAGAATCAGTTAACATAGAAAATTATATGGATCCAGAAATCCGTCAAAATCTAGTGCAAGAGCAATTGAAGCATTTTAAAAATGATCCTAAAAAACAACATTACGTTACACCTCTAAATATCTATATTGCAATCACAAATCTGTATGGTTATGCTTCTTTAGAGCGTGTGTCCTATTTGATGAAACATCTATATAATAAAGAGATGACTCAAAATGACATTAAAGATGAGATTAAAGATATGGATATCAATCGTTTAGTGACTATTCAAAACGATATGCTATTACATCCTGTCATTCCTTTGTTAACAAATAGTAGTGATATTGATGACCCATTTAAAGAGTTCTATGTACCAGACAATTTAGATGAACTGCTAACATATGTAAACAATGAGTATTATGAACGCAATACCAAACTTAAACAGTTCATTAAATTCATTAGAAATAACATTAAAGCAAATGATGATATTGAAAAAGAAAAAGCCGTTCAGTATATACTATTTCATTTACGAATAGCACCCGATGAAGAACATGCTGTTGAAATGATGAACAATCTTATTAAAGAGGATAAGATTTTACCAGTTCCAGATAAAACATTGAGCAAACAAATAGAAAAAGGTTGGACTCATCTGAGATTATGGAGTACACGTGGTTTTACAGTTCAAGAAATCTTGAATTCCACTAAATAATGAACGTACACAAAATGTTCATAGTTCATTATTTAATCAATGCTTAAACATTCAAATCATTTTTGATACGTGATACGCTATAATATATAATAAATTAAACACAATGAATATTGTACGAATAAAAGGAGTACCAAACCTAATGAAGAAAAGAGTCCTACTCACGTTAATCTTATCATTTGCACTTGTACTATCAGCTTGTGCCAATAAAAGTGAAGATGACAATGATCAAGATTCACATAGTAATGCTCATGCACCTAAAAATGCTAAGCAATTAAAAGAAAAAGATATTTTCACTTCTAACAAAAAGAATGCAACAATAAGTGAAGATGAAATGAACAAAGCACTTGAAAAATATTTACAAGTCAATAGCGATATTCTTGATAATAAGTACGTTATCCAACACCAATTAGATCGTCAAAGTGACAGCAGTAAAAAGATTACTAAAAAACAATCAGATCGTTTAAGTGAACTATCTAATTTGGCTGTTAAAAACGACTTACACTTCAAAAAATTCGTGAATAATAATAAAATTCCAAATGAATATAAAGATCCAACCAATCGTATTATCAAATATTTCAAAGCATTAAATAGTACTATTGCTGATGTTGATGAAGAGATTGAACAATTAAACTATCAACCTCAAAATTCAATCAATGTTGTTGATGTGCCAACTAACTATGCAGGCGATGTAAATAAAAAACAACAAGATAAAATCAAATCATTCTTGGATAAGAAAAATATCAAGACAGACGTTTTTGATAAATAGTAAATAAGCTTCTATTTGGTAAGTTTCATTATGAAAACTAATCGAGTAGAAGCTTTTTGTATGCTGTATTTATTTGGTTATACGCATTTATCGTAACATTGACATCATTACAATACTTAGTCACACTAATAAATGAGCAAAATTTTAAAAACAACATATATTTATAGGAGTGAGAACATGAAACGTCGCGTCATTTTTGTGATTATTGCAATTTTATCAACTGTTGCTACAATCATTATGTGCGCTAAGCATCCGACAGGCCCACATACAATAAGCTTAGATAAACCTGCAGAACTTTGGACTGCTATTGGTACTGTAGTTGCATTTGCGCTACCTGCACTTATTTTAAGTATTTTCAATCATCTTACTACTAGAATTATATCTAGCGTTCTACAAATTATTGCAATTGTACCTTGGTCTGGATTAGCTGTTGTCGCATTTATCCTAGAAGACTATTCAGTCGGTATTACTGCTGCAATTTCTGTTATTTTAATTATTATTAGTACATTCGTCACTTTAATTGTAGGATATCCCAAACAGAAGAAACAAAATTCATAAAACAAGACACCCGGCTGTCTTAATTTATAAAAAAAGTGAAATGCGTTTGTATCATACACGCATTTCACCTTTTTATTATATTTCAATCAAATATGGCTTACAGTTTTCAACGTTAGCAGTTAATGCTTCGTCTTTTGTTAGTTGCTCTAAATAAACAAATAGACATCTAATAACAACTTGATGCGCTACAATAACAATCGCTTCTGCTTTTTTATCTACAATCGTATCGAAAAACATCGAAACTCTATCATAAACATCTTGATAACTTTCTCCTTCTGGTGCTTTTTGAGTAAAGCTATGGCGAAAATCTTTGTAATTATCGTCATTAAAATATTTATAAAAATGCTGATCTTCCGAAACCTCTTTTTTAAATTTACCTTCAAATACACCTAATGATCTCTCTTTAAGTAAATCTGTAGAAGTCGTAGGAATATTGTATGGAAATATTGCTTCATATGTTTGCTGTGTTCTCAATAAACTTGATACGTACACATGGTCAATCGTTTTATTCGCAAAGTAACTTACTAATGCTTGTGCACTTTCAGTCCCCTTTTCAGTTAATGGCACATTAAGTTGACCACAGAAATAAGGTTCTCCGTGCTTATTATCATAATTTGATTTAGATTCACCATGTCTTACTAAATATATTTTCACTTTAACTCCCACCCTAATTTGCTTAACTTGATTTACTTAATAATAAATTAATTGATAGACCAATCAAAATAATACCTACTGCATAATCAAATATTGCTTTTATTTTCGGATTACTGAATAATAATTTAATGTATTGGAATATGAATACACAAAATAAAAACCAACAACATACGACTAACACTACAGATAAGACTAAAACTGCTACTTGAGATGTCATATGTATATTTCCTTGTGATAAAAATTGAGGCAGTATACTCACGTAATAAAGTAATGCTTTAGGATTTAATATGGTACTTAAAAATCCTTGTCTATACGATGAAAGATATGAAACTTTGTTTAAATCTTGCTTTTGATCATTAAAAGACATGGATTGACGCGCTGACAAAATAGAACGAATACCTAAATAAATTAAGTAACACGCCCCAAATATTTTAATTAATAGAAAGACGTAATATAAACTTGTTAATATGTATATAATTCCGAAAATAGCTAAACTCGCATAAACAATATGACCAGTCGTAATGCCCAATGCAGCTAACATACCATTTCTTTTTCCAGAATGGACAGTATTCTTCATGACGATTAGAAAATCTGGTCCCGGTACGATAATCATTAATAGTGAAATTAAAATAAATGTTATAATGCCTTCCATGATGAATCCCTCCATAATAGTATCCTATCAATAGCCGTATAAACATACAACAGAACGAAAAATATTGAGAATAGACTAACAATTTATGTATATAAAATTAATAGAATTAAACATATTCAAATGTGATTGCATAATTAAAATTAAATGTGTACAACGAAAAAAATATTAATAGAATTAAGTTGTTTTAATTGGTATTTTAATTTAATTCATGATACTATGTACATGTAGTTATTAAGTAACTACAAAGTCTTTTATATTCATGAACATAATACTCCTGGATGGCGTTACCCAGCGTCATCCTCTTTTTATGCAAAAATTTAAGTGATATTGCAATTTGCATTTTATAAATTATTTAAAAACCATTTACTTTATTTATTAACTATCTTTTAGGGTACAAAATAAATGAGGAGGGTTTTTATGAAAACACTTATTATAATATTAGGCATACTAGTTATGTTGTCATGGAGTTACCTATTCTATGTATTTAAAAAGAAGGGTTATGGCCAACAATCAATTAGAATTCAAAATATTATCCTTCTTTCTTGTCTTTTAACACTTCTAATGACCATTTTAGCAAGCATATACGTAGAATAATGATGAATTGATACTTACAGTTTCAAAATAAGATTATATATAAAAATAGAGATGTCCTTATTTTCGAAGGTCATCTCTATAACTATATTTCAATTATTTTTTTCTTAAAGCTTTTAAGATTAATGAAACTACAAAAATTAAAATAATTGAACCTAGTAATGCTGGGAAGATATGAATTCTACCTAATTCTGGACCCCAATGTCCAAAAATCATTGATCCAACCCAAGCACCAACGATACCAGCAATAACATTACCTAAAATACCGCCTGGGATATCTTTACCAAGAATTGCGCCTGCAATCCAACCGATAAGACCACCTACGATGATCATTCCTATTAGACCCATGTATCTTCACTCCTTTCAATATGTAATTATTATATTGTCTACTTAAGGTGTATACCCCATATTCACTATTCGAAACGAATTTGGATAAAAATTTATTAAATTCAGTAAATAAATAGATATTTATTGATTGATTCTTATTAATCATTAGTTTAAAATTTTTAATTGCGATTAATTTAACAAAAATAAATAAATACTAACTCAATGGGATGGTTGTTAACATAATGATTATGGGAGGATGCATTATATGAAGAAAAATAAACTATCCTTTTTTAAAATATGCTTCGATGTGTTGAGTGCTATTTCAATTATTCTAATCCTATCTATTATTACACTTAACTTCTTTATCAAAGGTCATTTACACGGTCAGTTTGAAATCGGATTTCATGTGGAAAGCAAACAAATATATTTAATGACATTTTTAATTCTATTAATTATTTGTAGCAGCTTAACTTCATATATTATTGGCCATGTTAGTAAGAATAAATAGGAAAAAGCTATGGTTATGACATTTATTATCAAGTGTCTTAACCATAGCTTTTTTGATGATTTATATTTGACTTTATTCAGGAATAAATACTTTTGCTTCACTATCATTTGGATAGTAATATCCGTTTGGAATACATTGCAATTCTATAAGTAAATTCCATTCTGTTTTTAAATAAACACTACTACTCTTTTCACTATCTTCATATCTAGAATTATCATGTTTTTCTGATAAAGGTATTGCTCCTGCTTCTACTGCTTGTTTGATTGCTACATCCATATCTTCTACAAAAATTGAAATATGATTGAAACCCAAATCTTCTAATCTTAATGGTGATTTTTGATCACTATTTTGAATTTCAAACATTTCTATATTGGCACCATTACCTATGACAATCATTCTTTGCTTTATAATTTCTGCTCCTTCTGATAAACCAAGCATTCTCTCAACCTCTTTACCCTTACGAGGTTCGTCATCATAAGTTAATCCATCATAAGCAACTTTTGCTCCAAATGCATTTTTTAAAAATTTTGTTGCTTCATCGATATTTGGAACAGTTAAACCTACATGATTAATACCTTTAATATTATTATCCATCAACAATACTCCTAACCGTATTTTTTATTAACTCGTTACTTCTAATAACAAGTTGTAACAAGCGATTTAATTTACTCTACTTACTTTCCCCTATTTAATGGAGCATATTCACTGATAAGATTTTTAATAATATTAAGATATTACTTACCTATCTTTTCTAAATCATTCGTACATTGCCTTATCCCTAGTTTTAAAAAACAAAAAATAACCCCGTAAGCCTTAAGCCTACGGGGTTTGACAATAAATTATATATTATTGTTCTTCTTTGGTATAGGTAGATTTTATACCATTTCATTCACTATCAAAACGCCTTTATATCATGGGTTATATGTATATATTTTCAATAAATATGTTCATACACTTGCCCTTCATTTCAATATGATGTCCTTTTTTCGCCCTTAAATCATTTAAAGTCATTTTCATAATATGTCATATAATCTTGCACATCATACAAAAAACTTCTTGTATTATTCCCTTTATCTAATTGGCCTGTTGTCTTAACATAAGAATCTTGAACAGCTTCCTTAAAAGTTTTAAAAAAGCTATTATTGGCATAATATTTTTGAGTTCTCTTTAAATCATTATTATTATACTCTAATTTTAATTCTTTTCTTAACTCTCTAGCTAAATCTCTACCATTAGTAACGTCATCTTCGAATACCTCACTAATTTCTTCCGACTTTTCCTTAAAGTAATTCATCTTATCAATAACGTCTTGTTTAGTTACCTCATTGGGTATTTCAAATAAAATATTGTTCATAACCCTACCTCATTTTTATCATATATTAAAATTTAATACGCACTAAATATCATTAAGTTCCAATAGATATTTTATTATCTATATAATTACACAAAATCATTCCCCACTGTAACACAGAACGTTTTTCAGAGAAAAAACTCAATAGCGACCAAATTAAACTTTTAATTTGACTCCGAATACCTTTAAAGCTTAATAAATAAAGTCTCTAGATTAACAATCCACTTAATAGTTTTTACTCTTAACTAAATTTCTTCTATATCCTTATAATATCTAACCAAATAATTTCTAATTTCTTTTTTATTCTTAAATGAAAATTCATTCCAAAAAACATATACATCATCAATTTTTTTATTTAAAATTTCTAATTTCCTATTTGTTTTATCTTTGACCAGTTCATTTTTAGGTATTTCATAAATATTATCATCGATATCATATGCAAAAACCTTATCTGTATAAATTTTTAATTTAAAAGCTGAGTCTTCTCCTTGTATTTCAAAATTTTCCACTTTCTTTTTAACTGATACAAAGTAAAATATCTCTTGTTTTAACATATCTTGGCACTCATTTATTTCTTCTGATAATGATTCAAAATGTATTTTCAGATTATCTAATTCAAATGATAATAATGTTAAAATATCATCAATTTGAATTAGATCTAAAAACTTTTTATAACTTGATAATGTTTCATCGAATTTAATTTTATATCTATTAACTTCCACAATGTCATTCAGTCTATCAATATCCCTTATTAACAAAGAATCAATGTTTTCTATTATTTTTTTTCTATTCAATTCATCTAAAACAGTTGAAGTATATTTGTAGGTATCTCTTATTTCTCTAATTATATTTTCCTTTTTTGCTAATTCACTAGCGTTCCGACCAGCTATATTTGCACCCAAATAAGCACCACCGAAAGTTGTAATCAAAGCAATAAATGAAATTAATATTTTTATAGTATCAATAACACTCAATAAATTTTGTAATACAGAACAAATGAATAAAGCTAACAAACCACCTATTAATCCTATAATGAAATATATCCAATATCTGTCAATCAAAATTTTAAACCTATCCATAATTTGTCTCCTATTCATTTAGGTTAATCATTGGATATTGTTAGTTTTTATAAAACTAATATGATTCAATAAATCTAATTTTAAACCTATATCTTTTTTTACAATATCTATATCAATTGTGTGTATTCTATTATCTAATTTATTGTTCTCTTTTTGAATTTTATTTACAAATTCCTTCCTTACAGAATCATGTAAAAAAATAGATATGCAAAATACCAATGAAAACAATCCATGTCTACACTTTTTCCTTCCTTTTCTTTGATGTTTTTTTAATTTAGAATTTCTATTATTTGGATCTCTATAATATGGCAATGCTTTACCAAAGTTCATAAAATAATCATCAATATCAATTCCATGAGAAGTACAAATAAATCTATCGTTATGAGCACATATATTTCTATAAAGAGTTAATATACCTAGTACTCTATACATATTATATATGTCTATTTCTTGATTACTATGTGATATACCAAGTATATCCATTGCTCTAAAAGCGACGTCATCAGTTAAAATAATAAATAAATGACTAATATTTCCTAAAGTTAAAATATTAGTCAGTATCCAAAGAGGGACATAACCATGTTTTCTTTTATAAGATTTTATTGAATCTTTTTTATTTTGTTGATCAGTTATAGCATTTGTAGCATTGGACTCAAAAGTTTCATGCTTTTCTTCACGATCTAAATATATATATTCAGATTCAAAAACAAATTGTGTACGTATAGGATTACCATTAGTAGTGCTAGTATATGTAAATTGATGATTTATTTTTTTGTTAATTCTTGTAACAAAATATGTACGCGAGATATTGTAGTATTTAGCCTTTAAATACTCAAATTCTTTATGCAGGTTTTCATGACTATTTTTTTCGTAAAAAGCTTGGACAATTGCATGTTTAATTTTTTCTTCAATATATAATAGATATTGTAAAAATACACTTCTCATATTGTTATCATACTGCATTATTTCATATAATTCACTAGGTTTAGTACCATTTTTAAATATATCTTCACTTTGTTTATTTTGATTCATCTTAGTATAATCTAAAAATAAATGTTTATATCCATTGATTAAATTATAATAGTTATTTTCTTTTAGTATTTTTATTTCTCTAGTTGCATTACCTCTAATACTCATATTTCTTTTCTTTAAAATTTCTATACGCTCATCTATAGTTTTGTACACTTTTTCATCCACAGTATTTCCCCCATCATAAAAAAAGGGGCCATTTGAGATTAACTCATTGGCCCATAAGATCATTCACTTATTATAATAACATAACAATGTATATTCTACACTAACTACAAACCAATACAACATATTGTGTTTTTCTTATAAAAAACACTGTTAAATGCAGTAAAAAACAGAATGAAACACTATATATTGTGTCAATACCTTTTTGAAATTATTTTAGTTTTATGAAATTTTCTGTCTATATATTAATCCTCAAACTTACCTATATCATCAGTAAATGTGGTGTGGTAATGGCCCTCAATTTTTATATGAATACTATTTATTAATCTTCTTCAGGTATATCATCGATGAATACTGGGTTATTAGGATTTTCATTAGCTACTTCTTGCACTGACCCATCAAATCCTTTATCGTCCTCAGCCATCTCCTATACTAATAAATACAGGCACATTTCAAGTAATCTCCTGTTTATCCGCAAATAATTTATGGTATTTTCCGAACATATTTCGCGCACGTAAACGGTAACTAAGCTTAATAGGAATCTCTACAAGCCCAATATGTTCTTTGTAGACTAACTGCATTTTACCATCTTGAAGATTCTCCTCATACTCATCACGTTTAACAATGACCTCTTTCGTTTCAGTATCATTACATCCTGCTGAATTAGTTAACAAATGCAGTAACTTTTTGCGCTTAATACACTTTCATCGACAACCCTTTTCTTTTGTTCTTGGATATAGTTGTTAATAGGTTCTTTCTTCAACCAACAGACGACAACCCCTAACATATGCAGTTTTAGGTGAATAGCCAGTTGTTAAAGTACTTTGTGTAAAGTTTAAAGTTCTTATACACTCATTAACAGAGCGTTCTTGTTTAGACGTTAAATTTTCCATATGATTACTCCTTAATATAAATAGTGCCTACCCGTGACGATAGACGTTTAGTATATTTTACGATTCTTGATTTATCTACTAATTTTCTTACAGCACTACTATGTTCGTTCTGTTGCTTTTCATTTCGTTTTTTTATTGTAACCGGTATCTATCAAATTCACTTTTATATACACGACTACAACTTTAATTAGTAAATCGGTATCCTCTTGATTTATTTTAAATATCTCTGCTACCTTTTCAGTACTTTCTAATTTGTATTATTCAATCATATTAATTACTCTTTTTTCATTTTAGTTTCTCGTTATTTTCAAATGGTAAGTAACTTTTATTGATATATGCTGAATAAGTGGTTCACTAAAGTAACCATTTAATTTTCATTTAGCTTTTTTATTTACGTACAATTCCTTATTGTTAGATAAAATGCTATATATCGAGTGCTCTTCGAAAGATCTATCATTAATATTATTCAATTTCGTCAATCACTTATTTTATTCTCCAACTACTTTTTTAAGTTTCTTTAATACAGAGGTTCTTTCTTTTTAGTATTTGTGTTTGTTTTAATCATACTAATACTTTATTAAAATCCAATACACTATTTTCGTTTCTTTGGTATATTTATATAGTAGATAATACTTTTATACAAAAAACCAACTAGCACATAGTACTTTAAAAATTGATAATCTTAATTCAATAAATAAAAATTGACATTAACAATTAAAATAAAAATGATGTATTGAACAAAGGGAGGAAAATAATGAAAAAGATAATTTATTGGTTTTTATTGCTATTTTCTGTTTTCATAATCTTCGGTGGAATAAGTGAAGTATCTCAAAATAGATTGACTTTTATAGATATTTTTATGTTCGTTATTTTTACATCACTCATTGTATTTAGCATAATAAAATTATTTAAACCTAATCAAAAACACTTAAATTATGGAAAACATAAATCCAATAACACTCATAAAGTTAAAAACATATCAAATTCTGAGATAAGTCAATTTAATAGTAATGCTGTATCTAACAGTCATGATAATAAGAATGAAATTAAAAATAATATCGAAAATACTAACACAAAGAATAACCAAACAATAAAACAAGAATACCCAGTAACAAATAGTAATCCTAAGACACTATATAAAGATGAAATGGACTGGAATGAAAATACTCAAAAAAACAATGAAAAATTAGTTGGGAATCTTAACGATACTACTACAGATAATAACATTTCTGATTTAAATGCAAATGATATTTTAATATTACATCTTAATAAAAATAGAGAAGTTGGTAAGGAAATTAAACATCATAATTATTTATTAGAAAATCAAATTCTTGTAGATAAAATTCTAAACAAGTTAATAAATTTAAATTATCTAAAGGTAAAGGCAAACTTTGAAGGTTCTTTGCCTTATTTCAAAGTTCCAGAGCTAAAAGATATACTAAGAAAAAATAAACTTAAATTAAGTGGTAACAAGCCTGATTTAATAGAAAGAATTAAAAGTAACTTAGATGAAAAGGCAATTGAACTGCCACAAATATATATTCCAACCGCAAAAGGTAATAGAATAATTGATGAAACAAAATATATTTTACATTTTTATAACAGTCCACTTATATCCTTAGGTTCAGCACACAAAATCGCCAACGAAATATTAAATATAGATGATAAAATAGAGTATATTTATTTATACTTACTGAAACAAAGTCAAAAATCAATTAACTCCGTTTATAAAACTGAAAACATTGTGAGTAATTTAGTTTTTTACTATAAAAAGACCAATAAAGATAAAAATGTTATAAGAAAATATACTAATTATGATACTTATTTATCAGTGTCACAAGCTATCCATTCAGTAAGTTTTTTATATTCAGATGAGGAAAACGTTATAGATAGATTATTAATATATTTCAATTATCATCTTGACTATTATGAAAACATGCTATTTATTGATAATGTTAGCAGGAGTTTATTTAAAAAGTTGTTTTACGAAGATATTAGTTCTTTTGAAGAAATAGACAAAAGCTTTTGTGATGATATTTGTGAATTATTATTTGCTCAAATTTATAATAATAAAAACATTACGTTAGATGATTTCCCAATCATAAGATACATGTTAGAAAAAAATAAAAAAGAATATGAACTAAAAATCACAAAATATAAATTTTAGTTTACTATCAACCTTTTTATAAGAGAAATATAAAAATGGCATGAAAAATTAACCAATAAACACAGCGCCATGTCAATGTATCACTTAATAGAGTATGTAAATATTCACAGAAAGAGCCTCAAAAGCACTCATATTGGCGTATGCAGAAAAAAATAAATGATAATTTAACCTTTTATGTCACATGTATTTAGTGGTTAGAGTACTGTAAGAATCATTCTGGTTCTAAAGCCGCAACTATAAAAGGAAAAGTAAGTAATTCAAACACTGTTAAAAATAATATTGATAAAGAAGTACTGATAAACAACATCACACCTAGATATCTAAAAGATATTATTAATGGCTAGGCTAATTTACATTGTAAAGGTCATGTTCAGCGGTCGAGCTACTTGTAATCAAAAAATAACCTATTAATACAAAGCAGAAAACAATATAGTTATACTCATATATTACTAATCAGTTAGTGAAAGAAATGATTAGAAAATTTTAAAATAGACTAAGGTGATTTAATGTATAATGAAATACAATTTATTGAAAAATTAAAAGAGTTTTTGAAAAGTGATAAAAAATTAGCATTAATTAGAGGGTATGTAAATGAAGAAAAGCTTTTATATGTTCTTAATGTATTAAATCTATCAGAATACACTAAAGGAAATATACAAACTCGTGGTATAGGACAATTAAAACAGATCTTAGATAATAGTATTGTACCTAAAGATATTAAACAAAACACTAATTATAAAGTAGAAAATTTAACGCTACAAGTAAACTTATATGAAAAACATAATATAAGTACTGGTGAGTTTTCTATTTATTATCCCGTTCAAACTGCATTATTGAAAGAGAAGGATAGAAATAAATTATTAAGCCATATTAATAACAATAATACGGATAAAATATTTATAATAACTACAAATGACTGGAATTTTACAACTGAAAAAATTGAAGATATTGTTGATGAAGTAATAACACTTGATTTGAAACAGATTGATGAAAAACAATATAATGCATTATATAAAAACAAAAAAGGTAATCTTCCTTATTAATTCTAGATTCATAAAGAATCTATTTATTTACTTTAAATCAAAAAAATCACATCATACTACTTCCTTTTCTATATTTCTAACCACAAAAATAACCCCGTAGGCATTAAGCTTACGGGGTTTGACAATAAATTATATATTATTGTTCTTCTTTAACATATGGTAATAAAGCCATATGACGTGCACGTTTGATAGCAGCTGTCAACATACGTTGATATTTAGCTGAAGTACCAGTTACACGACGTGGTAAAATTTTACCGCGTTCTGAGATAAAACGTTTTAATAATTCAGTGTCTTTATAATCGATATGTGTAATACCATTTGCTGTGAAATAGCATACTTTTTTACGACGACGTCCGCCTCTTCTTGGTCCACCTGCCATGATTAACTGCCTCCTTTTAATTGTATTTTTAAATTAGTTATTTTTTAGAATGGTAAATCATCATCACTAATATCAATAGGTCCGTTCGCATTCGCAAATGGATTATCTGATTGATTTGAATTAGGTTTTGATGAATTGTTGTTATACGAAGTATTTTGTCCTGATTGTTGACCACCGAATCCTTGACCATAGTCTTGGAATTCGTTGTTTTGTGAACGTTGGCCACCGCCATTTTGTGAATTCTTAGGTTCAAGGAATTGAACACT
>ENA-ORXC01001181-ORXC01001181.1-marine-metagenome-genome-assembly--contig:-NODE-1181-length-15990-cov-3.507572_pt1 | contig 15990 bp, 13 predicted proteins | sample MGYA00237865_ERZ511478 | MGnify/ENA metagenome assembly ERZ511478 | reverse complement strand
CCGCTGAATTTCCATCGTACGACCAGCCACTTTCCCTTTACTTGATTCTCTTATATTTCTCTGCTCAGTCGCACGCGGTAACATGGCATATTCAGCAGCAATCCACCCTTTGCCCTGTCCACGCATAAATGGAGGAACTCGATCTTCAATTGAGGCAGAGCAGATTACTTTCGTCTCGCCTACTGTAATTAAAACTGAACCCTCTGGATGTTTTATATAATCTCTTTCAATATGTACTTCTCTTAACTCATTTTTTTGACGCCCATCAACTCTCATACTCGTCCTCCTATTAGCAAATCTTCCCTTTTCTCATCAACGATCATGTAGTCATTTACCTCTCTTAATAAACATGAAAAGAGGCAGTATCCCTGCCTCTACATCCTATCATATTCTATTTTAAAAACCCACTTTGTTAACGTCCTCCGGTCTTGAAACCGGCTCAGATAGAGCGTTTCCAGCTTCATCAATCACTTCAGAATGGCCATCTACGGTTATTGCCACTTCTTTAATGTCTGCTTGTTCAGTTAACGATAAAACAAGACTATTTAACATATCTTGCTGGAGCACCATTTCTTCAGATCCTGTTAAAATCGCCTCATTGAAATCAAGTGTTAACAAACCATCCTTTTCATTAGCACCCAATAACTTAATATCTTTAGAAAACTGACTAAATAATCCAGATTGCACAGGTGGCCCTTCCATTAAACTTTTCAATACTCCCCTTACATCATCAGAAACGCCTTCCATCCGCTTCGTTACTGGTACATAATAGGAGTAGTCTTCATTTTGAGCCATGAAGTAGACTGTAATGTCTTCACTATTGGAAACATCCACAACATTGCCCATCTCATGATTTATACCATTTGCTCTGCTAACATTTTCTCCAATTGGCGTGCCATTAACGGGCATTTCTGTTTGATCATAACCGTTGATTTGGATTTTCACGTTCTCTACACCATCAAATTGGGTAAGAGTCCATGTAACGGCTTCAAGAATTTGCTTCTCATTTTCAGCAGCATAGTCTTTAAACTCATTTGAAAAATCGACTACTAACGTTTTATCCACCTGATCAATTCCTTGAACAACCGTACCTGCAGGTAACACTGCTTTAAAACCGTTAGGTAGCATTTCGGTTACTGGACCGTCCACCACGAGATATTCAAGCGCTTGTTTTGCAGCGCTTTCCACTGCAGGGAGCTGAAAACTTTGAGGCACTACCATCCCATTTGCATCAAGTAAATAAAGCTGACGAGTCGTCATTTCAGTCACTTCTTCAGAAGGTTCTTCACCAGTTGCTTCTTCCACCTCTCCTTCCTTAGTTGCGCCAGTTTCATTATCCTCCATCTGCTCCCCTTCATTAACATAATCGACCTTTGGGGGATCAATTTCCTTAAGTGACTTTTCAAAACCAAATCCACAGCCAGATATCGTTAGTATACATGAAAGCAACAATAGCGCGAATCCAATCCCGCGTAAACGCATAGCTATCCCTCCCCGGATGGTTTGTACTACCATTTATACGAGTTATATTTCAATTTATACCTGACTGTTGATAATAAGTTGTGTATCCATTCTGAAAGGTAAAAGAATGAATGATTCGGATGTTCGTTATGAAACTTAGTGATCAGTGATGTTTTATTAAAGAGCGTCATCCTAATTTTCCATAAAAAAGCTCTAATCCAATGTGGATTAGAGCTCAATACGTTTCACATTTTTCACAGGATATTCTAGCCAGTGGCTCGCAATCCTTGTAAAATTATCTATCGATCCAGTTGTTAGAAATGTATGGGAAGGTCGGTTATCACCAGTATATAGTAGCGAGCTATATTCTAAGATGCCACTTACTTCATAGGCAGTTTCATCACCTGAACAAATAATAGTCGTCTCTTCTCCCATCACTGATTGAATAACAGGTTCTAACAATGGATAATGAGTACACCCGAGAATCAATGTGTCAATCCCTTTATGAAGTAGGGGAGAAAGGGTATTACTAACAGTCTGGTAGGTTTCTTTACTGGATAGATTACCCGTTTCAACAAGTGGAACAAAAGGCGGGCATGCGAGGCTTTCCACCTTAACGTCGTCATCAATTGCTTTTAATGAATATTCATACGCCCTGCTTTTAATCGTGCCAGCTGTGCCGATAACCCCTATATACTTATTCGTTGTTTCTTTGATCGCACTTCTTGCTCCAGGATGAATTACGCCCCTTACTGGTATGTTAAGCTCATCCTGAATTTCTTTTAGAACGACTGCTGTAGCAGTATTGCATGCAATAATTAACATTTTAATTTGATATTTCTCAAGAAGATAATTTGTCATTTCCCACGTAAACTGCTTTACTTCGGGCGCAGACCTAGGTCCGTATGGACACCTTGCCGTATCGCCTAAATAAACAATCTCTTCCTTTGGTAATTGACGCATTATCTCTCGAGCTACCGTTAAACCGCCAACTCCAGAATCGATAACCCCAATTGGTTTTTTCAAAACATTTCGCCTCTCTACTTACCGGTCCTATTCGTTTTTTTTCATTTCGTCATAAAGCAAATGCAAACTTTCTTCCAATGCTTTGACTTGATCACCTGAAAATTTTCTTGTAATCTTCTCCAAATAGACCTGTCTTTTATGAATAACTTTTTTAATAATGTCATTTCCCTTATCAAGTATATGAATTCGAACAACGCGACGATCATGTGGGTCTTTGACTCGTTTTACTAAATCCGTCTTCTCCATTCGATCGACTAGATCCGTCGTAGTACTACAAGCAAGGTACATCTTATTTGATAGCTCACCAATGGTTAAATCTCCATATTCAGAAAGCCATTGGAGTGCTAGAAATTGAGGAGGTGTAATGGAGAATTCACTTAAAAGTTCACGTCCATTTTGCTTAATGATACCCGCCACCATTCGAAGTGATTTCTCTATATCAACAATCGAAGCTGGTTCTCTCGTTAATTCTTCAGACATTCAGTCTCCCCCTTATTTTATCCTATAGTCTATTTTGATTGTAGGCGCAGTGAATTGCAAGAAGAGTGTTGTGCGTTCAGCTTCGTTTACCCATTCAATTTGTGCTAACTCGATCTCACACGCTATGAAACACCCACCAACTATTTTTTAGTCCCTGTAGAGCACACATTAAAACGAAAAAAAGAGCTATAGTTTCCTATAGCTCTTCCGTTGCGAAATTTTCTTGTACATAGGTAACCACTTCTTCATTTGTTGCAAGTGAAAGAATGTGATCGATGTGCGAAGAAATTTCTTCTTTTGAAAGCTTCGTCATTTGACTTCTAGCAGGCAAAATTGACGTTGCACTCATGCTGAATTCATCTAGGCCAAGACCAAGAAGAATCGGAATCGCAATTTGATCTCCAGCCATTTCACCACACATACCAGTCCATTTACCTTCTTTATGAGCTGCGTCAATAACCATCTTAACAAGTCTAAGAATCGCAGGGTTATATGGTTGGTACAAATAAGAGACTTTTTGATTCATTCGGTCAGCAGCCATCGTATATTGAATAAGATCATTCGTTCCAACACTAAAGAAGTCAACTTCTTTAGCAAAAACGTCTGCCATAGCAGCAGTTGCTGGAATTTCAACCATCATTCCAATTTCGATGTCCTCTGAAACTTGGATCCCTTCACCAATTAGCTCCTCTTTAACAGTAAGAAGCATTTCTTTCGCCTGACGGAATTCACCAACAGTTGCGATCATAGGGAACATCACTTTCAGATTTCCAAATACACTAGCACGAAGAAGTGCGCGAAGCTGCGTACGGAAAATCTCAGTCTCTTCCAAGCAAAGACGAATCGCACGGAACCCAAGGAAAGGATTCATTTCTTTTGGAAGATTTAAGTAAGGTAACTCTTTATCTCCACCAATATCAAGCGTACGAATGACAACAGGTTTGCCGTCCATTTTCTCAAGAACTTCTTTATAAGCATTGAACTGCTCTTCCTCTGAAGGCAATTCATTACGCCCCATATAAAGGAATTCAGTACGGTAAAGACCAACACCTTCGCCGCCATTTTCAAGAACTCCTTTAACGTCTTCAGGTGTTCCAATGTTCGCAGCAAGCTCAACATGTTTTTCATCTTTCGTAGTTGTAGGCTCATTAACAAGCTTAGCCCATTCTTGCTTTTTGGCTTCAAAGTGTTCTTTTTTCTTCGTATAATGTGCGATTTCTTCATCAGAAGGATCTACAATCACGTTACCATCGATTCCATCAATGATAACCATCTTCCCTTCCACATCTTCAGAAGTAATCGTTTTCGTTCCAACGACAGCTGGAATTTCCATTGATCGAGCCATGATTGCAGAGTGAGATGTTCTGCCGCCAATATCAGTAGCAAATCCTTTAACAAACTGCTTATTTAGTTGAGCAGTGTCAGAAGGTGTTAAGTCTTCAGCAAGCACAATCACTTCATCTGTAATCGCTCCAGGGGAAGTAAACGTAACGCCTAGTAAATGAGCAAGCACACGTTTAGATACGTCACGAATATCAGCAGCACGTTCTTTCATGTACTCGTTATCCATGTTCTCAAACATGCTAATAAACATATTCGAAACGTCGCTCATTGCACTTTCAGCATTTACGTTTTCGTTATTCACTTTATCTTTAACCGCATTCAACAACTCAGGATCAGATAAAACGAGAAGATGAGCAGCGAATATCGCTGCTTTATCTTCTCCGAGCTGTTCATTGGCGTGATTCTTAATAACTTCAAGTTCTTCTTTAGCGCGATGAACAGCTGCTTCAAAACGTTCGATTTCAGCTCCAGCATCAGTAATTGAAGTTTTTTCAATTTCTAGTGCAGGGTTTTCAAGTACGAATGCTTTCGCAATAGCTATTCCCGCAGAAGCGCCAATTCCAGTCAACTGATTTGACATTACTTGCCTAGACCTTCGTTTTCCATAACTTCTGTAAGTCCTGCAATCGCCTCGTCAGCATCTGATCCTTCTGCTTTGATAGTGATTTCAGAGTTTTGTTGAATGCCAAGGCTCATTACGCCCATAATTGATTTAAGGTTTACAGACTTTCCGTTATAATCAAGCGTTACGTCAGAGCTATATTGACCTGCTTTGTTTACTAGTGCTGTTGCTGGACGTGCATGAATTCCTGATTCGCTTGTTACTGTGAAATTTTTCTCTGCCATTTTAAATTCCCTCTTTCAATTGTTATATTTTTTATTTTGATATTGTGATAATATCTTTGTCTTCCCGAGAAACAGTTCCTTCTTTTGAAAGGTCAATCGTTTCTCCCTCTTCAAGGTTTGTGAACACAATAGGCGTGATTGTTGAGGTTGCATTTTCTTTAATATAAGCGAGATCAACTTTCATTAGCTTTTGGCCCTGTTTAATTTCATCACCTTCGCTAATAAATACTTCGAAACCTTCACCTTTGAGATTAACCGTATCAATTCCAACGTGAATTAGAATTTCACGACCATTAACAGACTCAATACCAATTGCATGCTTCGTTGGGAACACATTCATTATTTTGCCATCAACCGGTGCAACAATCAAGCCATCTGTTGGTTCAATCGCAAAACCGTCACCCATCATCTTACCAGAGAAGACCTGATCAGGCACTTCCGTAATTGGCATGATTTTTCCTTCTAAAGGAGAGATGAGATGATCTTTTCCTTTAACACCAGAAGGTTTTTCAGACTTTTCTTCTTTCTTCTGATCCTGAAGCGGTTTTGGTGTTTTCCCACTAATGATGTCTCGAATCTGGCCTTTCAGCCCATCAGATTGTGTTCCAAAGATTGCCTGAATGTTATTTCCTACTTCCATAACACCTGAAGCACCAAGGCGTTTTAGACGTTTTTTGTCAACTTCACCTTTATTTGCCACAGACACACGTAGTCGCGTAATACAAGCATCCAGGTTCGTGATATTGCTTTCGCCACCAAGAGCTTGAAGCACATTGTAGGCTAGCGCAGTATTTTCTTGGCCGTCGTCTGCAATTTCATCTTCTTCATCTTCTTCACGTCCTGGCGTCATTAAGTTAAACTTACGAATCGCAAAACGGAAGCCGAAGTAGTAGATTAAAGCAAACACTAATCCCACTGGAATAACTAACCACCACGCTGTTCTACCTTGTAGAACTCCGAATAGAAGGAAGTCAATAACACCACCGGAGAAAGTCATACCAATTTTAACATCAAGTAATGCCATAGTCATAAAGGAAAGTCCTGCAAAAATAGCATGAATACCGAAAAGGACTGGTGCAACGAATAAGAATGAGAACTCAAGTGGCTCAGTAATTCCTGTTAAGAAAGATGTCAGCGCAGCTGACCCCATAATACCCGCTACAACCGCTTTCTTTTCAGGTCTAGCTTCATGGTACATTGCAAGTGCTGCTGCAGGAAGTCCAAACATCATAAATGGGAATTTACCGGTCATGAACGTTCCAGCTGTAAGCTCAGCACCATCTTTTAATTGTTCAAAGAAAATCTTTTGATCTCCACGGATTATCTCACCAGCAGCATTTGTGTACTGTCCAAACTCAAACCAGAAAGGTGAGTAGAAAATGTGATGAAGACCGAATGGAATCAATGAACGTTCAATGACACCGAATACAAATGCCGCAAGAGCAGGATTCGCATCAAGCATGTTGTGAGAAAATGCATTTAGGCCTGATTGAATTGGCGGCCAAACAAAAATCATGATGACGCCAAGTATCAAAGCTGAAACCGCCGTAGCGATTGGAACAAAACGTTTCCCAGCGAAGAAGCCAAGATATTGAGGAAGTTGAATATTATAATACCGTTTATACATATAGGAGGCAAGAATACCGACAATTATTCCTCCAAATACCCCCGTTTGAAGAGTAGGTATTCCTAATACATTGGCATATGATGCGCTTTCAGCTACTTGATCAGCCGAAACGCCTTCAAGGACGCCCATCGTAATATTCATAACAAGGAAACCAACAATTGCGGCAATACCAGCAACTCCGTCTCCATCTGATAACCCAATCGCTACACCAACCGCAAATAGTAGAGCAAGGTTAGCGAATACAATCCCACCAGACTCTTCCATTACTGTAGCGAGAAGTTGAAACCATTCTGCGGACATGAATGGTAATTTTTCAAGCAATGTTGGATTTTGAAAAGCATTACCAAATCCAAGTAGAAGACCAGCAGCAGGTAATATCGCCACTGGAAGCATTAGTGCTTTACCAACGCGTTGTAAAACCCCGAAAGCTTGTTTAAACATTATTTTTCCTCCTTTTATTTTTCCCCCAAAGAATTTAAATATAAAAAAGGCATGAGTGACGGTACGACAATTCAATCAGGATATACTATACCCCAATCAATTTTTGTCATTCCGGTTTCACTCATGCCTGATCGTATCAGTAACACGTTACCGTTAAGTATTTAGTTATTTAGGAGAAAGCCTTTGCAAGTGCATTGTTAAGTAAACTGCTTCTGCATCAGGAAAATTCGTACGAAGTTCCTTTTGCATTATCTTAATCAACTTCCATGACAGATTATAGCACACAGGATATTCTTCTTTCAACACTTTTTCTAAACGTTCGTGAGCTTCAACTGTCTGATTCAATTCACTTCGTTCAATCGCATGTCTCAGATGACGAACAAGTCGTAAATAATCAATTCCAGTTCGATCAATGACAAGATGTAGTGAGTCTTCAATCACATGTACCAATTGATTGATTAAAGCCGAATATTTATTAAGCTTTCCAACACTACGATTTGTAATGGCGCTATGGATATGCAGTGCAACAAAGCCGATTTCTCCATCTGGAAGAGCGACATCTAGCTTATGGTTAATGTGCTGAATCACTTCTTCAGCAACTGTATATTCTTTTGGATACATCGTTTGCGTTTCTACCAAAAAAGGATATTTTACATCTAGGCCTTGACGAAGACGTTTAATTGCAAAAGAAAGATGATCTGTTAATGACACATGAATATGTTCATCAAGTTGAGAATCTAATTTATCTTCAATCAAAGATATCGAATCATTCATAATGGCAATAAAAGATTCCGAAACATTCGGTACCAATAATTTGTATTGTTCTTGCTCATGCTTATCGATAAGAACAAAATACTTGTCTACTTTTGATTCATCGAGCCTTTCGCCCTGTTTCTGATTAAATCCGATACCTTTCCCAGTTAATACTACTTCAGTATTTTGGTCAGAAATAGCAATAACGACGTTGTTATTCAGAATTTTTTTAATTTCAAATCCACCATTCATGTTCAAGTTCCCCTCATTAAACCGGTTTCATTTGTGATTATGAACGTACTAATGATAGTAAATTACAGGTATTACGTCAATGAGAAAACGTTCCAATCGATCGTCTTCCCTCCATCATAAACGTTTTGGGAATATTTTTCACCTTTACGGATTATATTTCTTTTCTGTCGATATTATTGGAGTCTCTATTTTTACAAGCGTCTCTAAATCGATAAGCCACCTTTAGTTATTGAAAACGACTACGAAAATTTATCTTTACCGTTATCTTAGAATAGTTTAATAACAATCTAACAAATTTCTAAACTTAATAGGAAAAACCGGCTTTATTAAGCCGGTTCAACTAAATTTCTAACTCTCCCAGTCGAAGCAATTCAACAACAGCCTGAGAACGCCCCTTTACCCCAAGCTTTTGCATCGTGTTCGAAATGTGGTTTCGAACTGTTTTTTCGCTAATAAACAGTTCTTCTGCAATTTCTCTTGTTGTTTTGTCTTGAACAAGTAGTTCGAAAACTTCTCTTTCTCTTTTGGTTAATAGTGGCTTTGGTCGGTAGTGGTTCCCTTTCAACATTCCACCCTCCTCGATAGGGCAACAAAGCTACTTCAACTGAAATCATATAGTCCATACAATATATGAATTTCTATCATACGTGTTACATTTATTCACATTTTCGCTTTGATATCTTTAAATAAAACCAATATGACAACCTTCGCTCTTGTTCATCATTTCCTGAGAAATATCGTAAGTAAAAGGAGATGCATACATCCACAACTATCTTCATAAAAAAAGATCCCCAAAAGGGGATCTTTTTTAGTGATCACTTCCAAAGAAGTTTTTAAATGTTTGGAGTGAAGTCGCTCGATTCATTGCAGCAATAGAAGTTGTTAATGGAATGCCCTTCGGACAGGACTGCACACAGTTTTGCGAGTTACCGCAATTGGCGAGCCCCCCATCTCCCATTAAACCTTCAAGACGTTCCTCTTTGTTCATCGCACCTGTTGGGTGGGCGTTAAATAAGCGTACTTGAGATACAGCCGCCGGGCCAATAAATTCAGAACGGCTGTTTACGTTCGGACATGCTTCAAGGCAAACACCGCAAGTCATACATTTTGATAGCTCATAAGCCCACTGACGTTTGTTCTCTGGCATTCTTGGACCCGGACCAAGATCATAAGTTCCATCGATCGGAATCCATGCTTTTACTTTCTTAAGCGCATCAAACATTCTACTTCGATCGACTGCCAAATCACGCACGACAGGGAATGTTGTCATTGGAGCCAAACGAATCGGCTGTTCAAGCTGATCTAAAAGAGCTGTACAAGATTGGCGTGGTTTACCGTTAATCACCATTGAACAAGCTCCACAAACTTCTTCAAGACACCCCATTTCCCAAATAACTGGAGTTGTTTTCTCACCATTCGCATTAACAGGATTACGACGTATTTCCATTAAAGCAGAAATCACGTTCATGTTTTGACGATATGGAATTGTAAACGTTTCTTCATACGACGCAGAATCAGGGCCATCCTGCCTTTTTATTTTAAGAGTAACGGTTTTCTTTTCACTCATCATTTATTCCCCGCTTTCTTCTTAGAATAATCACGTTTACGAGGTGTAATTAATGATGTATCTACTTCTTCGTAGTAGAACTCTGGTTTGTTGTTAACTGCATCGTATTTCGCCATGGTTGTTTTCAACCACTCTTCATCATTACGTTCAGGGAAATCAGGCTTGTAATGTGCTCCACGACTTTCATTACGATTTAAAGCTCCGATTGTAATCACTCGTGCTAACTGCAGCATGTTTGAAAGCTGTCGAGTGAACGAAGCCCCTTGATTACTCCATTTGGACGTATCATTAATATTGATATTCTCGTAACGCTCCATCAATTCTTGGATCTTTTCATCCGTTTCTTTCAACTTATCATTATTACGCACTACTGTAACGTTGGCAGTCATCCATTCGCCAAGCTCTTTATGAATTTGATAAGCATTTTCTGTTCCATCCATCTTCATAATTGCATCTTGTTTTGCCTGCTCTTCTTGCTGGTGCTTCTCAAATAGAGAAGAAGAGAGGTCTTCCACAGTAGATTCTAACCCATTAATGTAGTCAACTGCGTTTGGTCCTGCAACCATACCACCATAAATAGAAGATAAAAGAGAGTTTGCTCCTAGACGGTTACCACCATGTTGAGAGTAATCACACTCACCAGCTGCAAACAAGCCTGGAATATTCGTCTGCTGATTAAAATCAACCCAAAGGCCACCCATTGAATAATGAACTGCAGGGAAAATTTTCATAGGTACCTTGCGTGGATCATCACCCATGAACTTTTCATAGATTTCAATAATACCACCAAGTTTTACATCAAGCTCTTTTGAATCTTTGTGAGAAAGATCAAGGTATACCATGTTTTCTCCATTGATTCCAAGCTTCTGACTAACACATACATCAAAAATTTCTCTAGTCGCGATATCGCGCGGTACAAGATTTCCGTATGCAGGATATTTCTCCTCAAGGAAGTACCATGGTTTACCGTCTTTATAAGTCCATACGCGTCCACCTTCACCACGTGCCGATTCACTCATGAGGCGAAGTTTATCATCTCCAGGAATAGCGGTAGGGTGAATTTGAATAAATTCTCCATTTGAATAAATTGCTCCCTGCTGATATAGAGCACCTGCAGCAGATCCCGTATTAATGACAGAGTTTGTACTCTTACCAAAGATAATACCAGGTCCACCTGTTGCCATAATAACCGCATCAGCTTCAAAGCTTCGAATTTCAGAAGTGGTTAGATTTTCACCAACTACGCCTCGACAAACACCTTCATCATCAAGAATAGCTGATAAGAATTCCCAGCCTTCATACTTCGTTACAAGGCCTGCTACTTCATGGCGACGAACTTGCTCATCAAGCGCATAAAGAAGTTGCTGACCAGTTGTTGCACCTGCAAATGCAGTACGGTGGTGCTGTGTACCACCAAAGCGTCTAAAATCAAGTAGACCTTCAGGTGTACGGTTAAACATAACCCCCATACGGTCCATTAAATGAATAATACCAGGTGCAGCATCACACATTGCTTTTACTGGAGGCTGATTTGCGAGAAAGTCTCCTCCATAAACCGTGTCATCAAAATGTTCCCAGGGAGAGTCACCTTCCCCTTTTGTATTAACAGCCCCATTAATTCCACCCTGTGCACATACAGAGTGAGATCGTTTAACTGGAACAATGGAAAGTAGATCCACATTCATTCCAGCTTCAGCAGCTTTGATGGTTGCCATCAATCCTGCCAGGCCGCCTCCAACTATCACTAATTTACCTTTACTCATAAGAACGGTTCCCCCTTAAATGCTGGCTCTGTCTGAAAGATTATGTATCAGACTTGATGAAGACAGTTCACTTTCTTAAACAAATGCAAATAATGCGCGCATACCTACAACTGAAAGTGCAACGAAAATAATCATTGTGACATATGTCATCGCTCGCTGTGATTTTGGTGTTACCGTGAAGCCCCAGCTTACGAAGAATGACCATAATCCATTGGCGAAGTGGAAGACAGTACCCAGTACACCGACAATGTAAAAGATCATCATTGCTGGATTCGATAAGATATCAGTCATCATTTGGAAGTTCACTTCTGCTCCCATAGCTGCCTGTAATCTCGTTTGCCAGACGTGCCACGTAACAAAAATTAATACGATCACGCCTGAGATCCGCTGCAAGTAAAACATCCAGTTACGTAAATAGCCATAGCGGCTTACGTTATTTTTGGATTGAAATGCGATATAAACACCGTAAATCGCATGAAATAAGAGCGGTAAGAAAATGACGAAAATTTCAAGCAGGTACCTGTAAGGAAGGCTCTCCATAAAGTGCGCTGCGTCATTAAATGCTTCGGGCCCTCTTGTTGCAAAATAGTTAACTGTTAAATGCTGAGTAACATAGAGTCCGAGTGGAATTACTCCTAGAAGCGAATGCAATTTTCGGCTTACAAAGTCTCGACTTGCGGCCATGTTTTGTGTGTCCCCCTTTTAAGTTGTTAAGCTACCATCTGCCAGTGCATTTTTTCTATTAAAGAAGTCTTTGCATGCACAGAAATCATCGCTTTCTGTCGATTATATTGTGACATACCCATTGTACTCCCATCATTTAGGACCGTCAAGAAAACGCGTACATTTTGAGTTTTCAAAATTGCTTTGCTAGACTTTTATTTCTATCTATTGAATACGCTTCCTTTGTTGTAAATTCTATCGTTTATGCTATGGAGGATTTTACTATTAAACGTTATAATAATTTAGTAGAAAAGCTGGGAGGAATTTATGTTTAAGAAGCGTACAAACTCGATTGATTACAGCCATGAACTAGAAACAACTGCTTTTGGGTATGAATTCTACCGAGAAATTCTTATTCCTGAACTTCTTGGAAGTGAGCAGCCTGCTGTTTTATACTGGACTGGAAAAGAAATGGCCAGACAGTTCCCTCTCTCCACGCGAGAAGAGATTGAAGAGTTTTTTCAGCGTGCTGGTTGGGGGCGATTATCAATTGTACAAGAAAAAAAGAATGAAATAACGTTCGATCTTCATTCAGAACTCATCACAGAACGAAAAAAAACAAGTCGTATTCCCTGTTATCAACTAGAGGCAGGCTTTCTTGCTGAACAATATCAAAACATGCTCCATTGCATTGCTGAGGCCTATGAAATTGATAAAAAGAATGACATTCAATTTACAGTAAAATGGGACCCGAAAGATCAGATTTGATTGATAAAAAGGAGACCACGGCGTGGTCTCCTTTTCGATTACATTTGATTAACAGGTGTTCTCTCATCTAGCTGGAATTTGTCATGTAGTGACTCAATTGCATAAATCATTTTTTCTTCTGGGACGATCGTTGATACTTTGATTTCTGATGTGCTAACCATCTTCATTTCAATTCCATGTTCAGCAAGTACCTCAAACATCTGTGCGGCAACGCCTGGATTTGAAATCATACCAGATCCCACTATTGATACTTTAGCTAGATCTGATTCATGATAAATATGTTCATAAGGAAGTTTCACTTTGATACGACGAAGGACATCTAGCGTTAACTCGAGAGAAGCAGTTTCAATTGAAAACGAGATGCTCGTTGTATTTTTCTCGCCTGTGCTCTGAATGATAACATCTACGTTAATGCCATTTGAAGCAAGGGATGAAAATAGAGATGGGAGCGTTGTGAGCTCATTCGGTAAACCTGAAATTGTTATTTTTGTAACATTACTTTCAAAAGCAAGACCTCTAACCACCAAATTTTGTTCCATTGATACGACCTCCTCAATTAGCGTTCCAGGTTCATTTGTAAAACTCGAGCGTACCTCGAGCAGAATATTGTAGTTTTTTGCGAATTCTACCGCTCTCGGATGCAGAACACCAGCTCCAAGATTGGCTAGCTCAAGCATTTCATCGTATGAAATGGTAGAAAGCTTTCTTGCCCCTTTTACGTAGCGAGGATCGGTCGTATATACGCCATCTACATCCGTATAGATTTCACAACGATCTGCCTTAAGAGCGGCTGCAATTGCGACAGCTGTTGTATCAGAACCACCGCGGCCAAGCGTTGCAATGTCAGATGTATCCGTTAGTCCTTGGAATCCTGCAACAATCACGATTTTCCCTTCAGCAAGGTGTTGATTCATCCGGGAAGCATCTATATCAAGAATTCTTGCATTACCATGAAACGTTTCGGTTTTAATTCCAGCCTGCCAGCCTGTTAGTGAAATAGCATCGTATCCTTCTTCATTTAAGGCCATTGAAAGAAGTGCTGTTGTCACCTGTTCCCCAGTCGTGAGGAGCATATCAAGCTCTCTTGGAGATGGTTTAGAAGTAATTCCTTTTGATAACCCCACAAGTTCATCTGTTGTTTTCCCCATCGCGGAAACAACTGCTACAACCTCGTCTCCATTGTTTACAGCTTCCATTAGTCTTTTGGAAACATTTTTAATTTTGTTTACATCTCCAACAGACGTACCTCCGAATTTCAATACACGTAGTCCCACTCTCTCCATCCTTTCTTTCATACAGCTTGGTTATCCCTATGCGTTTTACTCGCATCTTACTTATACTCACGAATTTAAGAGTTGAAATGGATATGAACACCGTTCGCTAACAAAGAAGCGATGTAGCCTATACTTTAATTAAGTAAAATCAATATTAAAGTATAAAAAAACAACAATGAGAAAAACCTCACTGTTGTTTTCATAACAAATCCAAGAAAACGTCCCTTTGTGAGATAGTTCTCCATCCAATTCCCGGGTAGGTATTGGATGACAGCTCTGCATTTATTCAATACAGATCCAGTTTCAGACGGATAAGCGCCTTTCCACTTCGGCAAATTCCCCTTTCAACTACGATCAACGAGTCTTAACACTCTCCCGTAAGCTTACTAATGGTTTTTGCGCCTCTACCATCACTTCAACTTTCGAAGTGTGGAACTATTAAATTTCACTCATTATAACGAACTTACGTGAATGCCGCAAGATGTTCTTGAAAATTAATTTGATTGATTTTCAAATCGAGCCACAACTTCCTCCGCTACATTCATCGGTAATCCGGCATTATGAAGATCTTCTGCAGTTGCTTCTTTCATCCTTTTAATGGATCCAAAATGATTCAACAACTTCTTTTTTCTTTTCTCGCCTATACCTGGGATGTCATCAAGGCTTGATTTAAGCATTGATTTACCTCGAAGCTGCCGATGAAATGTAATAGCAAACCGATGCACTTCATCCTGAATTCGCTGTAAAAGATAGAATTCCTGACTATTTCTTGGTAAGAATACGCCCTGTGGAGGATCACCAATGAGAAGGTGAGACGTTCTATGTTTCTCATCTTTAGTAAGAGAGCAAACCGGAATTTCAAGACTAAGTTCATTCTCAAGAACGTCTTTTGCTGCTTGTATTTGAGCAATGCCCCCATCAATGATAATTAAATCAGGGAGTGGTCCACTTTCCTTTAACACTCTCGAATATCTTCTTCTGACAACTTCTTTCATTGATCCTACATCATTTGGACCATCAACCGTTCTTATTTTATACTTTCGATATTCATTTTTCTTTGGTTTTCCATCAATAAATACCACCATCGCTGAGACGGGGTTGGTTCCCTGGATATTTGAGTTATCAAAAGCTTCAATTCGAAGAGGTGCGTCTATGCCGAGCTGATCGCCCAAATTTTCAACAGCATCAATCGTTCTCTTTTCATCCCGTTCGATTAATGAGAATTTCTCATTAAGTGCAATGGTTGCATTTTTCATCGTAAGCTCTACAAGCTCTTTTTTCTTTCCGCGCTTAGGTTGATGAACAGGAATTTGAAGAAGTTCTTCAACCATCTGAGCATTTACCTGCTGAGGAAGTAAAACCTCTTTCGGTTTAGGATGATTTTGCTGAAGGTAGAACTGACCGATATAGGTTAAGAAATCTTCTTCAGCCTCATTATAGAAAGGAAAAAGCGAAACATCTCTTTCAATTAATTTCCCCTGTCGTACAAAGAAAACTTGGACACACATCCATCCTTTGTCAAAGCTATAGCCGAATATATCTCGATCGATGCCATCATTGGATTGGATTTTTTGAACTTCCATTACTTTATCGATATGAAACATTAAATCTCGGAACTCTTTTGCTCGCTCGAAATCCATGTTTTCTGAAGCAGTCGTCATTTTTCGTTCGATATCTACTTTTACTTCTTGATGACCTCCGTTTAAAAAGCGGGTAATCCCCTCA
>ENA-ORXC01001179-ORXC01001179.1-marine-metagenome-genome-assembly--contig:-NODE-1179-length-16054-cov-3.563873_pt1 | contig 16054 bp, 14 predicted proteins | sample MGYA00237865_ERZ511478 | MGnify/ENA metagenome assembly ERZ511478 | reverse complement strand
AACTAATTTTCAAAGAACACTATAAGAATCATTAGTACTAGTAAACTCTTTATTCCATACTAAATAGCGAAGAGCCAAAAAATAGCTCTTTTCCAAGTGAAAAAAAACATGTTTTTTTCAAGGAGGTGCTTGATGAAAAATATAAACATTCACTGTCAGAAAGACAGCATTTTTTAAAACTTTTAAAGCAGTAAGACTTTCCAATTAACTCGCCGAAGGCTGTCAAAATGATATGACAGCCTTTTATCATTGTTTAAGAAAATATAAAACTATTTAGTTATGAAGGGAACGAGGCGCTTGCGCTTTTTGTTCTGTAATGGTTTCTAGAAAATATAGAACCAAAGTAAGATTTTTTGAATTTTATATTTTTTATATTTACATTAAACCAATCGGCATGGTAGGATTTAATCCAACGAAAGCCAATTGCCCATTATGGCCAGAAAATCCGGATCGCTTGTTTCTAAAAATCCTCTTTTGATCTAAGCAGGAATCTTATAGTTCCAGCGTTTCTGGAAGAGCTTTTAAGATAAGGGGGGCGAATCTGTTTGAACCCAGGGGAAAAGGAAGAACTTTTTAAACATCTGGAGAATATGCTGAAAACACTAAAATTTGGTTCAATCACCCTAGTTGTTCAGGATGGAAGGATTGTCCAAATTGAGAAAAATGAAAAGGTTCGTCTCCAATCGAATAAAAATCGCTGACTAGAAAACTAGAGGCGGTCTCCATCTATTCTTGATGGGAGACTGCCTTTTTTTATTGAGAATGGGAGGTTTGAAATCATGTCGGCTGCAATAACTTATCAAAACTGGAAGCAAGTTTCAGGAGATTTTAGTTACGGTGATGAGACCAAAGGGGCACTTTCCGTGCTGGAGTGGGCATATAGCACCTATCCAGAAGGAGAGATTGTATATGCTTCCAGCTTTGGTGCAGAAGCGATTGTATTGATCGATTTCATCCAGCAGATTAAGCCGGATGCACATATTGTCTTTTTGGATACAGGGCTGCACTTTCCGGATACCTATGAGGTCATAGACCAAATACAGACCCGCTTTCCGTCTTTAAGGATTGAGAAAAAGGAACCGGAGCTGAGCCTGGATGAACAGGCTTCGCAATATGGATCGGCCCTGTGGCTGAGAAATCCGAACCAGTGCTGCAACATACGCAAGGTCATTCCATTGCAGAAAACCCTGACAGCAAAACAAGCATGGATATCCGGCCTGCGCCGGGAACAGTCTCCTACAAGGGCAAACACGGAATTTGTCAACAAGGATGAGAAATTCCGGAATATCAAAATTTGTCCATTGATTCATTGGAGCGGGGATGATGTCTGGAATTATATCCGTGAAAAGGATCTCCCTTACAATGCCCTGCATGATCAACAATACCCGAGCATTGGCTGCCTGCCCTGTACAAAGCCTGTCGCTGCTGATGGTGATTCACGTGCAGGCCGCTGGTCAGGAAGCAGCAAGACAGAATGTGGCCTGCATGCCCGCTAAAGGAGGCATATTCCATTGCTTACTACCATAGCGATTTTGCTGGGACTATTTTTTGCCATGAACATAGGTGGCAGCGGAGCAGCGGCTTCAATGGGTATTTCTTATGGTTCAGGGGTCGTCAAAAAAGGACTGGGATTGCTGCTATGCAGTATCGCAGTCTTTCTTGGAGCCTGGCTTGGCGGCGGTGAGGTAGTCAAAACGATGGGCAGCGGTATTGTCCCGGAGAGCACATTTACAGTACAAATCGCCTTAATTGTTGTCGGGTCAGCCGCTTTGTCCTTGTTTTTGGCAAATATTTTCGGCATTCCGCTTTCAACAAGTGAAGTAGCTGTCGGATCCGTCGTCGGTGCAGGGCTTGTCTACCAATCCGTATTTGCAGGTAAGCTTTTCTGGATAATGTCTTTTTGGCTCGTGACACCAATCATTGCCTTTGTATTAGCGATTATTGCTTCCAGCTTTTTAAAACAAAAATGGGTTAAAAACTGGGTAGAGGCACCTAAAGCAGTCCTCATCCTATCAATCCTGGTCGTGATTATGGGACTTTTCGAAGCCTTTTCCGCCGGCATGAACAATGTGGCAAATGCTGTTGGCCCGCTTGTGGGAGCAGGCATTTTATCAACCGGTAACGGAATTTTCTGGGGCGGCTTGTTCGTCGCTTTTGGAGTTCTCCTGTTCGGAAGGCGGGTCCTTGAGACAAACGGGAAGAAAATTACGAAGCTCAGGCTGGAAGAGGGATGTATTATTTCCGGCACCGGCGCCACAATCGTGGTCTTCGCATCATTATTCGGGATTCCTGTCCCGCTTACGCAAATCACGACTTCTTCGATCATCGGGATTGGTTTTACCAAGGAAGGCCTGAAGGTTTTAAAAAAAGATATTGTTGTCAGGATGCTCACGATTTGGATTGTTTCCCCTGTCCTGTCGATGATCCTGACTTATACGCTCATTCAATTAATGATCGAACAAAATGTTTATCCAATCATCGCCATGGCAGGTGTCGTCATTGCTGTTTTAGGAGTTCTCTCCTTGATGAATGGAGAGGATCGGCGGATAAAGGTACAACAGGAGTCAGTAAAAATAAAGTAAAGAAAGGTTTGATTAACTTGTCATTTTTGCCAAATCCACATGGGGGAAAGCTGGTTCAGGCATTTGACCCCTCCTATAAGCTGACACATATCAAAAAAGAACTTGAAATTGATGCAATAGCCTTAAGTGACCTTGAACTGATTGGAGTGGGGCTGTTCAGTCCTCTGACAGGGTTCCTGGGTAAGGGCGATTATGAATCTGTGGTTGACAGTATGCGCCTGTCAGATGGCACGGTCTGGTCGATTCCTGTGACACTTCCTGTTTCAAGGGAAACCGCAGACACACTTGTTTCTGGAGAAGAAATCAAGCTTGTTTCTGAAAAAGAGGTTTACGGGGTCATTACAGTCTCTGAATGGTTTGAACCCGATCTGGACAGAGAGGCACTCAAGGTATATAAAACGCAGGAGCTCGCCCACCCGGGAGTTAAAAGGCTTTATGAAAGAGGACCAGTCTATGTTGCAGGAAAGGTCACACTTGTAAGGAAGCCTGAAAAAGGCGTATTTGGAGATGTTTGGCTTGAGCCGAAAGAGACAAGGGCCTTGTTTGATGAAAAGGGCTGGAGGACAGTCGTTGGCTTCCAGACGAGAAACCCGATTCACAGGGCACATGAATACATTCAAAAGGCAGCCCTGGAAACGGTCGATGGTCTTTTCGTCAATCCGCTTGTCGGCGAAACGAAGTCAGATGATATTCCTGCCGATATCCGTCTGAAAAGCTACAGGGTTTTGCTGGATAATTATTACCCGGAAAACCGTGTCCACCTCGGTGTTTACCCTGCTGCAATGCGCTATGCAGGACCAAGGGAAGCAATTTTTCATGCCATCGCCCGCAAAAACTTTGGCTGCACACACTTTATCGTCGGACGTGACCATGCTGGTGTGGGGAATTACTACGGAACCTATGATGCACAGCTTATTTTCAGTGAATTTAAGGAAGAGGAGCTTGGCATAAAGCCTCTATTCTTTGAACATAGCTTTTACTGCAATAAATGCGAAGGGATGGCTTCTGATAAAACATGCCCGCACAGCAAGGAAGACCGGGTGATCCTCTCTGGAACGAAAGTGAGGGAAATGCTGCGCTCCGGAACGCTGCCGCCATCTACTTTCAGCCGGAAAGAGGTAGTGGAAGTGCTGATTGAAGGAATGAAGGAAAAAAGCCATGCATAAGGAGGAATCACAATGACGAAGGCAACAAATATTACGTGGCACGCTGCAACCGTAGCCAAACAAGACCGACATGCCAAAAACGGACATGGAAGCTGTGTATTGTGGTTTACCGGGCTGTCCGGCTCCGGAAAATCTTCTGTTGCTAATGCCGTTTCAGGTGAATTGTTCAGAAGAGGTTTCAGTGAATATGTCCTTGATGGCGATAATATCCGCCATGGCCTTAATCGTGACCTGGGCTTTTCGGATCATGACCGGACAGAAAACATCAGGCGGATCGGCGAGGTAGCAAAATTGTTTGTTGATAGCGGGGCTATTGTGACTACCGCGTTCATTTCCCCGTTCAAAGCCGACCGTAATCAGGTTCGTGCCCTGTTTGAAGAAGGAGAATTTATCGAGGTTTTTGTCAGCTGTCCTCTGGAGGAGTGTGAACGCCGTGACCCCAAACAGCTTTATGCGAAAGCAAGAAGGGGTGAAATCAAAGATTTCACAGGCATCAATTCCCCATATGAAGAACCGGCAAATCCGGAAATCACGATTCACTCTTACCTTCTTTCCGTGGATGAGGCCGTCACAGAAATACTTGGATACCTCCAATCGAGAAACATAATAAAGCCACAGCAGTAGAAAGGATGTGAAGCTATGGATGGCAATGTTTACTTAGTAGGTGCGGGTCCCGGTGATCCCGACTTGATAACGGTAAAGGGATTGAGGTGTCTGCAACGAGCTGATGTCATCCTCTATGACCGGCTTGTCAATCCCGAACTACTGAAGCATGCAAAAGAAGGCGCAAAATTGGTTTATTGCGGGAAACTGCCAAACTATCACACTATGAAACAAGAAACAATCAATCACTTCCTCGTTAAATATGCAAAAAAGGGCCTTCAGGTTGTCCGGTTGAAAGGAGGGGATCCTTTTGTCTTCGGACGCGGCGGGGAAGAAGCCGAGGAATGCCGGAAGAACGATGTCCAATTTGAGGTTGTACCGGGCATAACATCCGGCATTGCTGCTTCAGCCTATGCAGGCATTCCAGTCACACATCGCACCCTGAGCAAAAGCTTCGCCTTTATTACCGGCCACCAGGCAGGTGACGTCGCTGCTGAACACCAATGGTCCCATCTGGCAAAGGCAGTTGATACTATTTGCGTCTATATGGGCGTGTCTCATCTTTCGACCATTGTGAAGCAATTAATCGAGTTCGGCAAATTACCGAAAACTCCAATTGCTCTTATACATTGGGGTACATTAAGTGACCAGAAAACCGTTGTTGGAACTCTTGAGACAATCGAAGAAAAGGTGAGAGAATCAGAGATTTCTAACCCAAGCATGATCGTAATCGGGGAGGTTGTACGCCTGCACGATCAATTGAACTGGTTTCAGGAAGAAATTGCCCCCAATCTGCCGGTTGTCCACGGGTAAGCACTTAAAGGAGGACATATCCATGAAGGCTATTCTTTATATTGGGCATGGCACCCGTTCCAAAAAGGGAGCAGGCGAAGCAAAATCCTTTGTACAGAGAGTCATGGACCGTATTAATGTTCCCATCCAGGAAATAAGCTTTCTGGAACTTACCGATCCGTTGATTGCCGAAGGCTTCGCGCGCTGTGTGGAAAGAGGAGCGACAGAAATCACAGTTGTTCCTCTGTTCCTGTTGGCAGCAGGGCATATCAAAAAGGATATCCCTATGGTGCTGGGTTCCTTACAGGAAAAATATCCGCAAATCAACATAGCAGTAAAGGATCCATTCGGCGTACAGGAGAGCATCATTGATGGAGTCGCTGAGCTTGTTTTTGCCAGAGCAGACGGTGTGGGTCCTATGGACCAATTATTGATAGTCGGAAGGGGAAGCAGTGATCCGGCAATCCATGCTGACTTTTCGGCTATTGCTGAAGGACTTAAGGCACGGCTTGGTATTGGCCATGCAGCAGTATGCTTTCTTGCGGCCGCTAAACCGACTTTTGATGAGGGGCTGGAAGCTATTACCCAGAAACCCGGAAGCAGAGTGATCGTCGTACCTTATCTATTATTCTCCGGCCTTCTTATGGGAGAAATAGATCGAAAAGTTTCACGGCTTAAAAGGCAGGGACGGGAGATTATACATACCTCCCCTTTAAGCAGCCACCAAATTATTGAAGATTTGGTCATTGCCCGGGTGTTCGAATGAACATCGCGTGTCTTGGGAACCAAACCCCCGACATTTTATTAAATAGGGAAAATCCTTTTGAGTTCGTGGAATGAGATTTCCTTTTTCAACAGGCTCTGATCACGCATTATGAACTGCACGCTACAATTTTAAATTTTCCGAGGTGATTTTTTTGCAGCTGAAGGTTACAAACAGCCCGTTCAAACAGGAGCAGGCCGAACTGCTAAACAAGCTTTTGCCGACATTGTCAGAAGCTCAAAAGCTATGGCTGAGCGGATATTTCGCAGCCGCACAATTTGCAGCAGCAGAAGGGGCCATTGAAGGCCAATCAAATCCGGCTGCTGCAGCGCCTGCTCGTTCCAGGGAAGTGACGATTCTTTATGGGTCACAGACTGGCAACGCACATTCTCTTGCAAAAAAGGCAGGCAAAACACTTGAAGGAAACGGTTTTCAAGTTGCGGTTTCCTCAATGAGCGATTTTAAAACGAATAATTTAAAGAAGGTTGAAAACCTGTTTATTTTAGTCAGTACCCATGGGGAAGGCGATCCCCCCGATAATGCCCTGTCTTTCCACGAATTCCTCAATGGAAGGCGTGCACCCAAGCTTGAGGGAGTTAACTATTCCGTCCTTTCCCTGGGTGACAGCTCGTATGAATTCTTTTGCCAGACAGGGAAAGAATTTGATATCAGGCTGGAAGAATTGGGCGCAACCCGAGTATACCCGCGCGTTGACTGCGATGTTGAGTTTGATGAGCTGGCAGCAGAGTGGATTGAAGGTATTTTAAATTCTTTGAATGAATTGGAAGACGAAAATGTTCGCGGGCAAGCAGGTGCCACGGTAGAAGTGGCTGAATCGGCATACTCCCGGACAACCCCCTTAAAAGCCGAGGTACTGGAAAATATCAATTTGAATGGACGGGGCTCCAATAAAGAAACACGCCATATTGAGTTATCGCTTGAGGACTCAGGCCTCACATACAAGCCGGGTGACAGCCTTGGGATCTACCCAGAAAATGATCCAGTGCTTGTTAGCCAGCTTCTTGACGTTTTGCCGTGGGATCCAGAGACAAAGGTGACTGTGAATAAACAGGGAGATGCCCTAACTTTAAAAGAGGCATTTACGACATATTTTGAAATAACCGTTCTGACCAAGCCGCTGTTGGAAAAAGCAGCAAAGCTTTCCGCGAATCAAGGATTGCATGACCTGGCAGCTCCAGACAATAAAGAAAACCTGAACTCTTATTTATATGGCCGGGACCTGCTAGATTTGGTCCGTGGTTTTGGCGTCTGGGGAAATTCGGTTGAGGAATTTCTCTCAGTTTTGCGGAAAATTCCAGCACGCCTTTATTCCATTGCGAGCAGCCTTGCTACGAATCCAGATGAAGTGCATCTGACCATCGGTACAGTCAGGTATGAGGCACATGAACGGGAAAGGAAAGGTGTTTGCTCGACTTTATGCGCGGAGCGAATTAACCCTGGAGATACATTATCCGTTTTCATTCAGCAAAATGACAATTTCAAGATGCCGGACAATCCTGAAACACCAATTATCATGGTTGGCCCGGGGACGGGAGTTGCTCCGTTTCGCGCCTTCATGCAAGAGCGTGAAGAATCGGGATTTCAGGGGAAATCATGGCTTTTCTTCGGTGACCAGCATTTTGTGACTGATTTCCTTTATCAGACCGAATGGCAAAGATGGATGAAAGAGGGAGTCCTGACCAAGATGGATGTGGCGTTTTCTCGAGATACAGCTGAAAAGGTATATGTCCAGCACCGTATGCTTGAAAACAGCAATGAGCTGTTTAAATGGCTTGAAGAAGGAGCGGTGGTTTACATTTGCGGCGATGAGAAAAACATGGCCCATGATGTCCAGAAGACTCTTATAAAAATCATCGAAACAGAGGGCGGCATGTCGCTTGAGCAAGCAGAAGCCTACCTGGCTGACATGCAGCAGCAGAAACGATATCAAAGAGATGTTTATTGATCTTTGCCAAGAAAGGAGAAGTAGAACATGGAAAAGCAAACCTTAAAAGCCCCTTCCGGCCCGTCCAGTGATGTGGAGCGAATAAAGGAAGAAAGCAATTATCTGCGGGGAACGCTTGCGGAATCGATGCTTGAACCGATTAGTGCAGGGATTAACGAGGATGACAACCGCCTGATGAAGTTCCATGGCAGCTATCTGCAGGATGACAGGGATGTTCGCAATGAGCGCCAAAAGCAGAAGCTGGAGCCTGCGTACCAGTTCATGCTGCGGGTTCGACTGCCTGGCGGTGTTGCGACACCTGCACAATGGCTTACATTAGATGATCTTTCCGAGAAATACGGGAACGGCACATTAAAATTAACTACAAGGCAGACTTTCCAGATGCACGGGATTTTAAAATGGAATATGAAAAGCACAGTCCAGGAAATCCACGCCTCCCTATTGGATACGATTGCTGCATGCGGTGACGTAAACAGGAACGTCATGTGCAACTCGAACCCTTATCAGTCCGAAATCCATGGCGAAGTATATGAATGGTCAAAACGACTAAGCGATGATTTGCTGCCGAAAACAACTGCGTACCACGAATTGTGGCTCGACGGGGAAAAGGTTGCCTTTACGCCGGACACAGAAGAAGTTGAACCGATGTACGGACCTACTTACCTGCCTCGTAAGTTTAAAATTGGAATCGCAGTCCCTCCTTCCAATGATGTCGATGTTTTTTCACAAGACCTTGGCTTCATTGCAATCGTGGAAGAAGGCAAGCTGACAGGCTTCAATGTAACAATCGGCGGAGGAATGGGCATGACTCACGGGGATAAAGCAACATATCCTCAACTTGGCAAGACCATCGGCTTTTGCGCGCCAGAGCAAATTTATTCTGTGGCAGAAAAAGTGATTACGATACAGAGGGACTATGGAAATCGTTCGGAACGCAAAAACGCCCGCTTTAAATATACAGTGGATCGACTCGGGCTGGAAACAGTCAAGACCGAACTCGAGAATCGGCTGGGATTTTCTCTGGAGGAAGCAAAACCATATAAATTCGACAATAATGGCGACCGTTATGGCTGGGTAGAAGGCGTTCAAGGTAACTGGCATTATACCTTGTTTGTTGAAGGCGGCCGGGTAGTTGATTATGAGGGTTACCAACTTAAAACCGGTTTGCGTGATATTGCCAAGGTGCACACAGGTGAATTTCGGTTGACTCCTAACCAGAACCTGATCATCGCCAATGTATCCGGCCGGAGAAAGAAAGAAATTGAAAATCTGATCGAACTATACGGCCTGACGGATGGCAAGTATGTTTCAGCACTGCGCAAGAATTCAATGGCGTGTGTTGCGCTGCCGACATGTGGTTTGGCGATGGCCGAGGCTGAACGTTATTTGCCACGGCTCATTGATAAAATTGATGAGATAGTCGATCAAAACGGACTGCGTGACGAAGAGATTACGATCCGGATGACCGGATGCCCGAATGGCTGTGCCCGCCATACCCTTGGAGAGATTGCATTTATCGGCAAAGCGCCCGGCAAATACAATATGTATCTCGGCGCAGCCTTTGACGGCAGCAGGCTAAGCAAAATGTACCGTGAAAACATTGGTGAAGAGGAAATTCTAAGAGAATTACAGGTGCTTCTTGCCCGCTATGCGAAGGAGAGGGTCGAGGGTGAGCATTTCGGTGACTTTACCGTCCGTGCAGGCATCGTGGAAGCAGTCACAGACGGAACGAATTTTCATGACTGAAAGCTTAGGACTGGAACAGGAAAACAACATCTGTTTTAATAGCAGCATAATAAGTAGGTTAAAATAGGGAAAGCCGCGGCTTAAGGGTTTTATAAGCCGCGGCTTTTTCATGTTATCTTACTAAAAAAGGGTTAAAATAAAAAAACTTGCTGTGCAAGGGCTTAAGGAAAATGGTCAGTATGGCGCTCAATCATTGCCATCCTTTAGGAAATTAAGTTAATAAAGGAGCTGTGACCATAAAGAAGGCGAAGCAAAAAGGCAGAGTAGTTCAATATAGACCAAGCATCCTATTTAAACACTCTGCATTCTTTGAATTGTTTTCTTCGTGCTTGCCATTTTTAACTATAAAGTAATAACAATCGGTCCATTCTTCGTAAGGATGATGGTATGCTCACATTGAGCTACAAAGCTGTTTTCTGTTACATAAGTCCATTCATCGTTTTCGTTTTGAAAAACCTCTTCCTCGCGAGTTGAAATAAATGGTTCAAAAGCGATGACCATTCCTTCTTTTAAAAGCTCGTCATCCCATGGCTCATGATAGTTGTAGATGTGATCGGGTGCCTCATGGATAGTCCGGCCGATTCCGTGTCCTGTAAGGTTTTTGATCACAGTCAGGCCATTCTTTCTCGCAGTGGCGATAACGGCCTTTCCTAGTCCGCTTTTCTTTGAACCAGGTTTCGCTTTTTTCAAGCCTGCTTCAAAGGCCTCGACAGCTGTTTCGCATATTTTTGTTAAAATAGGGTCACCTTCGCCAACAACAAATGAGATGCCAGTATCAGCGAAATATCCATTTTTTGAGCCGGAAACATCAATATTAACAATATCCCCATCTTTGATGACGCGGCTCCCCGGAATGCCATGGGCCACTTCTTCATTCACGCTGATGCATGTATACCCTGGAAAATTGTACTCCCCCTTTGGCGCAGAAATCGCACCATGCTGCTCAAACATGGCACCCGCGATTTCATCGAGCTCCTTCGTGGTAATACCAGGTGCAGTCTTCCTGACTAACTCATCTCGGATCAAGGCAACGATTCTGCCAATTTCTTTTAATCCGTTAAAATCTTCTTCTGTTTTCGCAATCATATTTATTTCCTTTCTAAATCATCGAATTATCTTATTAGAGTATCCCTTTTTGGTGTGAAAATCCATTCATTCGGCTCAGTGGTATAATAACCTTCATTTCTTTAATAACAGAGTATTGGTTTTGATCCTAACTGAATAAAAAAGAAATAAGATTGGAAGAACGTTTAGAATGTAGTAATCTTGATAAAAGGAAATTTGTTATGCCTGTTTTACGGTGAACAAGATATATTCACCACTTAATGATAAATATAATACATTAAAAGATATATGGATTCCGATTACTGAGCACGTCTTTAGGAGGAAAAAAGATGCTTGAATATTTTATGGAGTTACATCCAGTAGTCCAGGCGCTTATTGGTACATTGTTCACCTGGGGAATGACTGCTCTTGGAGCAGCTTTAGTATTTACAACAAAAAACCCTAACCAAAAGTTTTTGGACAGTATGATGGGCCTGGCTGCAGGTGTAATGATTGCTGCAAGTTTTTGGTCACTCCTGGCACCTGCTATTGAGATGGGTGAGAGCGGGAGCCTTCCAAGCTGGCTGCCTGCTGCGACTGGTTTTATCTTAGGTGGATTGTTCTTGATGGTCGTTGATAAATTAATGCCCCATTTGCATCCTGGTTTAGGAATGGATAAGGCAGAGGGAATTCATCCCGAAAAGAAAAGACGGAGTACTTTAATGGTATTGGCGATTACCCTCCACAACATTCCTGAAGGGCTTGCGGTTGGAGTAGCATTCGGGGCTGTTGCCGCAGGCTTTCCTTCTGCATCGTTGATGGGGGCAATCGCACTTGCGATCGGGATAGGGATTCAGAACTTCCCGGAAGGAGTCGCAGTTTCCATGCCACTCCGGACGATAGGAATGTCGAGGAAGAAAAGCTTCCTTTACGGCCAGTTCTCGGGCATGGTAGAACCAATTGCAGCGGTCATTGGAGCAGCCTCGGTCGTGTTCATGGAACCCCTCCTTCCATATGCTTTAAGCTTTGCGGCAGGGGCAATGATTTTCGTAGTGGCCGAAGAAGTAATTCCAGGCTCCCAGGAAAATGGCAACAGCGATTTGGCTTCGTTAAGCCTAATGTTTGGATTCACAATCATGATGATTCTTGATGTGGCACTAGGATAATGAAATATGGTTAACATGAATAACTGTATAATGAAAAAAGCTAAAAACCCTGAGCAATAGACACATTTAAAAGTCTATTGCACGGGGTTTTTTATTTAAGGCTATGTGATTGTAATTGTTGATTTTAAAAACACCAGCCAGCCTTATTGATGAGTAAAACCTGGAACTGTGATTAGATTCTTGAAAACATGACTGCTGCAAACGGGACAACCTAGGATTTTTCGGTCCAGCAAAGTCCCTGCAGCGCATATTCATTTTTATAAAACAAATGAAAACGATAACAACGCGATAGTATCAATATTTCACCATCTAAACCTAAAACTAAAAAAATGGTACCATAAGCAAAATTCCATGGCTTATAAATGTAAGCCCTTTTTTTTATGATTAAGGTACAAGAAAGACAAAGCAACTAAGGTGGTGAAGAAATGGAAGTCAAGATTCAACAGCCAGTCGAACAACAAGTCAGTGACACCATAATGGTAGAGCCTACAAAAAAAGAAAAATACAAAAAAATCAAAAAGACAATCATTTCTCAAAAGTATTTGCAGACGATGGCGCTTCTCGGTGTAGTGTGGATGTTCATCTTCAACTATATTCCGATGTACGGGTTGATCATCGCATTCAAGGAATACAGCATTATCAAAACTATCTCAGAAGCACCATGGGTAGGATTGATGCAGTTCAAGGAATTCCTGCAGGATGAGAACTTCTGGATCGTCCTGAAAAATACACTGGGAATCAGCTTGATCAAATTAATTATCGGTTTCCCGCTTCCAATCATTTTTGCTCTTTTGCTGAATGAACTTACATCAATGAAGCTCAAGAAAGCGGTTCAAACGATCTCTTACTTGCCTCACTTCATTTCATGGGTTGTACTTGGAGGGATTTTGACAACATGGCTGGCAGATATCGGTGTCTTAAATGATATCCTGCTAGGTTTAGGGTTAATCAGTGAACGTACGAATTTCCTTGCTTCACCTGATAACTTCTGGGCAATCGTCATTCTCTCGGATATATGGAAAGAACTTGGTTGGTCAGCAATCATTTATCTTGCAGCAATCGCTGGCGTATCACCAGAGCTGTACGAGTCATCAACAATTGACGGAGCAAATCGTTTCCAAAAGATGTGGCATGTCACATTGCCGTCGATTCGCCCGACAATCACAATTCTTTTCATCCTTGCTGTAAGCGGTGTCTTGAATTCAAACTTCGACCAAATCTTGATTCTGCGTAACTCATTGAATGAAAGCGCAAGTAATGTAATTGACATTTATGTTTACCAAATGGGACTTCAGAATGCACGCTACTCTTACGCAACAGCAGTTGGTTTATTAAAAGCGATCATTGCCTTTATCCTGCTCCTGTCTGCTAACAAGATTGTGAAGAAACTGAATGGAACATCTTTATTCTAAGGGGGTGAGGTTGTGTTTAAGCTTTTTAAACGGAACCGGCGAACAACAAGCGAATACATCTTTGACAACATTAACATTCTGATCATGCTCTTTATCTGTGCCATTACGATCTACCCAATCTGGTATGTACTCGTCAATTCATTGAATGATGGTGTGGACGCCATGAGAGGCGGGATTTACTGGTGGCCGCGAGAGTTTACTTTAGAAAACTACAAGGCTGTTTTTGAGACTCCGGGTATTGTCACATCATTTGGCGTGACAATTGCCAAAACGGTTATCGGGACTATCACCCATGTATTTTTCACCGCAATGGTTGCTTATGCAATTTCAAGACGTGACCTTTACGGCAGGAACTTCTACATGCTGGTCGGTGTCATCACAATGTTTTTCAGCGGCGGATTGATTCCTTACTTCCTGTTGATCAGGGATCTAGGATTATTTGATAACTTCCTTGTATATATCATTCCGACAATGTTTAACTTCTTCCACTTAATCATTTTTGTATCATTCTTCAGGGAGCTGCCAACGTCTCTGGAGGAAGCAGCAAAAATTGACGGCGCAAATGACTTTATGATTTTTATCAGAGTAATCATCCCGCTTTCAATGCCGGTTATTGCAACCATTGCATTGTTCCAGGGAGTCTATCAGTGGAACGACTACTTTGCCGGGGTCATCTTTGTGAATAATCCAGACTTGCAGCCGATCCAGACTTATTTATACAAAGTAGTTGCTGAGTCAAGCTCAAACCAGATGATGACGAATGCAGCAGGATCGATTGCCACGAAGACAGTAACATCCCAGTCTATCAAGCTGGCAACGATGGTTGTAACAACACTTCCAATCATGCTAGTGTATCCATTCCTGCAAAAGTACTTTGTAAAAGGAATGCTGATTGGATCAGTAAAAGGTTGATCTACTAAATTTCGATTTAAATTTTTCTTCATAGAAGAAATTTAAATAATACAGGCTTCATTATTGAATGACGCGCTTTATACATGAAGGATACCCCCTTCTGAACTTGGGAAAGGCTGGTACATAGGAAAAAAGCCTTTCCCGCTCTTTTAAAGCAGTGTACATTTAGTAATGTGGCCCAAAATAACACAAAAGAGAGAGGGTCAAAAAATGAGGAGAAAATTCTTTTCCAAAGGCTTTTCACTATTGCTTGTTCTGTCATTGGTTTTAGCACTATTTTCAGGCTGTTCCAGCAAGACAAATGAAAACGCTTCCGATGAAAAGGACGCAGACAAACCAAAGGCAACAGCTGATGCACCTGGCTGGCAATCCAATAAAGAACCTATTACGTTTGATTGGTATGTTAACTTTTCTTGGTTCGCGCATAAATGGGGCGACGATGCTGTTTCCAAATATGTAACCGATAAAACTGGTGTGTCAGTTAACTTCATCTCACCAGCAGGTAACGAAGCAGAAAAAATGAACACAATGATCGCATCTGGAAAGCTTCCTGATTTCATCACAATCGGCTGGTGGGAAGATGCAGTTAAGAAGATGATCGAGGGCGAGCTTGTCCTTCCGTTGAATGAACTTGCAGATCAATATGATCCATATTTTTATAAAGTAGCAGATGGAGCAAAAATCGAATGGTATAAGCAAGAAGATGGCAACACATATGGTTACCCGAATGCTTCTTCTTCACCTAAGGATTTCGACAAATATAAAGACCTTAAGCCTTCTAACCAGACTTTCCTTGTTAGAAAAGATATGTACGAGGCAATTGGCAGCCCAGATATGAGCACTCCTGAAGGCTTCTTGAAAGCTCTTGAAGATGCTAAGAAGAAATTCCCTGAAGTGAATGGAGCTCCATTGATTCCATTCGGATTGAATGAATTTACTGATGTAGGAAACACTTCATTAGAAGGATACTTGCAGAACTTCCTTTCTATTCCAATGGAGAAAGACGGAAAGGTTTATGACCGCAGCCAGGATCCTGAGTATCTTGCATGGTTAAAGACTTTCAGAGAAGCAAATGACAAAGGACTTCTTGCAAAAGATATCTTTATCGATAAGCGTCCACAAATGGAAGAGAAAATTTCACAAGGCCGTTACTTCGCAATGCTTTACCAGCGCAGTGACCTTGCAGCACAACAGCACGCATTGTATGCTAAAGATCCTAATTCCGTGTATATCGCAGTTGACGGACCAGCGAACTCAAATGGAGATGGGCCAGCATTAGCAGGTGACAGCATCTCAGGCTGGACAGTTACTTTGATCTCTAAAGATGTTAAGGATAAAGAAAGAGCGATTCAGTTCCTGACTTACATGATCAGTGAAGAGGGGCAAATGGACCTTTACATGGGTAAAGAAGGCGAAACGTATGATATGGTGAACGGTAAGCCTGAATTCAAGCCAGAAGTACTTGATCTATTGAACAAAGACCGTGCAGCTTTTGACCAGCAGTATGGCGCATCATTCAAATATTGGATGCTGATGGATACAAACATGAGCCTTGCGTGGGCACCACCTGCTTCTGAACCATTCAAGCAAATGGAAGATTGGACAAAAGGAAAGACAGTCAGCTATGCTGAATTTGACGGCATCAGCCCGACTGGAACTTCTGCAGAAGGTGTAGCAGCAAGCAAAATTGCACAGGAATGGGGCAAAACTCTTCCTAAGCTTCTTTTAGCAAAATCCGATAAAGAGTTCGATAAAATCTTTGAAGGATTCCTGAAGAAACGTGATTCTTATGGCTATGAAAAAGTTGAAAAGTATCAGCAAGGAATTTACGAAAAGAACAAAGAGAAACTTGATGCAGCAAAATAAATAACTATGGAAAGACTGTTCCTTCTAGAATTAAAT
>ENA-ORXC01001177-ORXC01001177.1-marine-metagenome-genome-assembly--contig:-NODE-1177-length-16062-cov-3.495277_pt1 | contig 16062 bp, 15 predicted proteins | sample MGYA00237865_ERZ511478 | MGnify/ENA metagenome assembly ERZ511478 | reverse complement strand
TTTTTTTCAAGCAGAAGACGGCATACGAGATATTGGCGTGACTGGAGTTCAGACGTGTGCTCTTCCGATCTCGCCCATTCCGCCGACCTGACCGATGCGGCGGGGCAACTGGTTCTGGGCGTGGTGCTGGCGATCCTGTTCGGGGGCGCGGCGGGGCTGGCCCTCGCCTATGCCTTCCGCCGCGCGATGGTGCCGGAATACATGAAGGTGCCGGTGCTGCTGGCCATGGTGCTGGCCGTCTTCGCCGCGTCGAACGAGTTCCTGGAGGAAAGCGGCCTGCTCGCCGTGACCCTGATGGGCATGATCCTCGGCAATGCGCGCCTGCCCAGCATCGCCGAACTGCGCCGGTTCAAGGAGCATATCGCGGTCCTCCTCGTCTCCGGGGTCTTCGTGATCCTCGCCGCGACGCTGGATGCGGAAATGGTGATGTCGCTCGACTGGCGCGCGGCGGCCTTCGTCATCACGGTAATGCTGGTCGCGCGGCCCGTCGCCATCTGGCTCAGCCTGATCGGCACCAATCTCAGCGGCGCGGAGAAGGGCCTGATCGCCTGGGTCGGGCCGCGCGGGGTGGTCGCGGTGGCGATTTCGGGCTTCTTCGGCACGAAACTGGTCGATCTGGGCTATGCGGACGGCGCGGCCATCGCCCCGCTGGCCTTCGCGCTGGTCTTCGCGACCGTGGTGGTGCAGGGGTTCAGCGTCAGCGCCGTGGCGCGCAAGCTGGACCTCGTCTCGACCGCGATCCCCGGCATCCTGATCGTCGGGGCGTCGAACTGGTCTGCCCAACTCGCCAAAGCGCTGATAAAGCTGGAAATTCCGGTTCTGGTGGTGGACAAGTCCTGGGCCGCCCTGCGCAAGTTGCGCTTGCAGGAGATCCCCACCTGGCACGGCGAGATCCTGTCCGAAACCGCCGAACACACCATCGACCTCAACCGCTTCGGCACCATCATCGCCGCCACCGACAACGATTCGTACAATGCGCTGATCTGCACCGATTTCGGCCCCGAATTCGGGCGCACCAACGTCTTTCAACTCGGCCGTTCCGACGATGACGGCGAGAATCCCAACGCCCTGCCGGTCACGCTGGGCGGGCGAAAGCTGTTCCGGTCGGGCGTCTCCTACGCCGCCCTCGAATCGCGCTCGTATTCCGGCTGGGTCTTCACCCATACCCGCCTGAGCGAGGAATACGGCGTCGAGGATTACCGCAACGACCGGGCCGAGGGGACGGAACTGCTGGCCGATCTGGGCAAGGACAACGCGATTTCCTTCGTAACTGTATCGGATCGCCCGAATGCGAAACCGGGGGACGTGCTGCTCAGCTACGCACCCCAGAAATCGCAGGGCAAGGATAAATCGAGCGAGGCGAAATCATGACCAGACCTTCCGGAAAACCCTGCGCGATCTTCGATCTCGACGGCACGTTGGCCCATACCGCCCCCGACTTGATCGGCGCGGGCAACGACCTGTTCGCCGAGCGCGGGTTCGCCCCCATGCCCGTGTCGATCGCCGAAAAGACCGCCGGGTTCGGGGGCAAGGCCATCATTCGCGCCGCGTTCAGGTATGCGGGGCAACCCTGTGACGAGGCAGAGGTGGATGCGCTGTACCAGCCGTTCCTCGACCGCTACGCCGAGCGCATCTGCGACGAATCGCACCTGTATGACGGCGTGATCGACACGCTGGAAACCTTGAAGGCGCGCGGCTGGATCATCGGGGTCTGCACCAACAAGCCCGAAGGGCTTGCCCACACGCTGCTGACGCGCCTGGACGTACTGCACCGGTTCACGGCACTGGTGGGCGCGGATACCCTGCCCGTCCGCAAGCCCGACCCCGTGGCCCTGACGACGGCCATCGGGTGGTGCGGGGCGGAAGTGGGCGCGTCGGTGATGATCGGCGATACCGATACCGACCGCGATACAGCCCGCCGCGCGGGGGTGCCGTGCATTCTGACCAGCTTCGGCTATTCCGAAACCCCGGTCGCCGATCTGGTGCCCGAGGCCGTGGTGGACAGCTTTCCGGAACTGCTGGACGCACTGGAAACCATGCGCCCGCGCTGATCCGACCTAACCCTTCGGCCCGATCATCTGTTCGGGTCGCACCACGCGGTCGAAGGTTTCCGCATCGCAGAACCCCAGCGACAGCGCCTCTTCCTTCAGCGTCGTGCCGTTCTTGTGCGCCGTCTTGGCGACCTTGGTGGCGTTGTCGTAGCCGATTTCAGGGGCCAGTGCCGTGACTAGCATCAGGCTCTCGTTCATCAGCTTCGCGATCCGGTCCTCGTTCGCCTCGATCCCCGCGACGCAGTTATCGGTGAAGGCGACCGCCGCGTCGCCCAGCAACTGCATGGACTGCAACAGATTGTAGATCATCATCGGCTTGTAGACGTTCAGTTCGAAATGCCCCTGACTGCCCGCGAATCCGATGGCCGCATCGTTGCCCATGACATGGGCGCAGACCTGCGTGAGCGCCTCGCACTGGGTCGGGTTCACCTTGCCCGGCATGATCGAACTGCCCGGCTCGTTCTCCGGCAGGTCCAGCTCGCCCAACCCGCAGCGCGGGCCGGAGCCGAGAAACCGGATATCGTTGGCGATCTTGAACAGCGAGGCCGCCACCGTCTTCAGCGCACCCGACATCTCGACCACGGCGTCATGGGCGGCCAGGGCCTCGAACTTGTTCTCCGCCGTCTCGAACGGCAGGCCGGTGATCGTCGCGATCTCGTCGGCGACGGCTTTCGCAAAGCCCTCCCGGGTGTTCAGACCGGTGCCGACCGCCGTGCCGCCCTGGGCCAGCGGATAGATGTTCTCCAGCGCGTGGTTGACCCGCTCGATTCCCTTGCGCACCTGGAAGGCGTAGCCGCCGAATTCCTGCCCCAGGGTCAGGGGGGTGGCGTCCTGCGTATGGGTGCGGCCGATCTTGATGATATCGGCGAAATCGCGGGTCTTCTGCTCCAGCACGCCATGCAGCGTGTCCAGCCCGGGCAACAGCACGTCATGCGCGACCCGGGCGGCGGCGATGTGCATGGCGGTCGGGAAGGTATCGTTCGAGGATTGCGAGCGGTTTACATGGTCGTTCGGGTGCACGGGCGTCTTGCTGCCCATCTCGCCGCCCAGCATCTCGATCGCGCGATTCGAGATCACCTCGTTCGCGTTCATGTTCGACTGGGTGCCGGAGCCGGTCTGCCAGACGACGAGAGGAAAATGATCGTCCATCGTCCCGTCGACGACTTCCTGCGCCGCCGAGTCGATGGCCCTGGCCAGATCCGGGTCGAGGTCGCCATTCGCGGCATTCACCCGGGCTGCCGCCTGCTTGATGACGCCGAGCGCGCGGACGAGGGCGACGGGTTGCCGCTCCCACCCGATCGGGAAATTCCTGATCGAGCGCTGGGTCTGCGCTCCCCAATAGCGATCCGCCGGAACGTCCAGCGGGCCAAAGGAATCGGTTTCGGTGCGGATTTTCTGGTCGCTCACAGGTTGTTCCCCTCGCGCGGATAAGAGTGTCGCGCGGGGTATATCCTGCGGCGGCGCGCGTGGCTACTTTTTGCGAAAAGCGTCGAGGCTGACGACCCGATCGGCCGGATCGCCGGCGGGTTCGGGCAGCGCCGGTGGTGATGCCCCCGTCTCGTCCGCCTCGCCCGGCCCCTGATCGGACACCGTGATCGGTGCGCTCTCGCTCAACGGAATATCGATCTGGAAATTCATGCTGGGGTCGCGAAAGGTGCGCACGGCGGCGAACGGCACCACGAGGGTCGAGAACTGTCCGTTGAAGCTCAGCCCCACCGAAAAGCGGTCGGCCATCACCGTCAGATCCTCGAACTCGTGCTGCAGCACGATCGTGATCTCCTCGGGGAATTGTGCGCGCAGCCACTCCGGCATCACGACGCCGGAATGACCGGTCAGGAACGTGATGAAGAAATGCTGTTCGCCGTACAGGCCATGCTCGACCGTATGGGCGAGCGAACGCGCCATCACGCTGCGCAGCCCGTCGCGAATCAGTTCGCCGTAATCGATAGGTCCAGAATCCATGCGCCCCTCAACTCTGATACTCATCATAGTTAAAATCGGGCAGGCGGAAAGGGGTTTTCTCAGGATATCGGCGTTTACAGCGTTTTGCTTTTATGTCGAGGCACTCTGATCGCCATTCGCGTTCGGGCCTTCCGGGCGTGAGGCACGGGAATGGCGATTCAACAAATATGCAAGACGCTATAGAGCCGACACGGCCATGCGAGCGCGGTCTGCGGTTATGGCATGGGCGAAAGGAGGGAGAAAAGTGAAGGCTTCTGTTGCCAGGTGCCTCCGGACCCCGCTCATACCGGCAAAGGCATGAGACTCAAGTTCCAGTCATTCGCACCGCTTACGCGGCGAGAGCGACCGGAGCACGATTGTCGTTTGCAATTGTGCGTACGGCCCGATAACGGCGGAACCATGCCGGGTAAAAGCTACGCCTTTAGACGTCTGTCGATCCTATTTCGACCCCATCCGCCCTCAAACGAAGGGAATGTTGGTGGAGTCGCCGGGTACCGCCCCCGGGTCCAATCCGTTTATTACACGCGCGTTTATCACCATAGACTGCCGAAGCAGACAGGATCAATATAGGGGCCTTGTCCTGTGATTTGAAGAACAATCTCAAAATTATTCTGCCGATTGCCCCGCGCGGGAAGGATAGCGAATGACGCAGACACCATGACAGGCGGTAGGGATAACGTCACGGGGATCGCTCGAAGCCACCCGGAGGCGGCCATTGCAAGGAGACTGTGTTTCGGAATTCGACCCCGCGCTTCGCATTCGACGAGGTCTGCCGGTTCGTATGAAGGGAAGTGCCACGACGGCGACGAAAGCGATCGTGATATTGAGGGGGAAAGCCACCTGCCCTTCGCGTTTTCGCAGCAATTACTGTGTCAGAAAGCGATCCGGCGTGGTGATGCCATCGAGACGCTGATCGGTCGGCTCGATGGGTACGGCGGAAACCTCCTGTTCGGCATAGGCATAGCCGTAGGCTCGCGCCTTGCCCGCTGCCCGCAACCCTTCGAGCGTACGGTCATAGAACCCGCCGCCATAGCCCAGTCGCCATAGCGACCGGTCAAAGGCAAGCATCGGGGCGATCAGAATGGTGGGGATGACTTCCGGTGTCGCAACGGGAATCTCGGCCCCGAACGCGCCGATTTCCATGGGGGTATCCGGCGTCCACATCCGGAACACAAGCGGTTGCGCGGCCCCGGTGATCACGGGGACGCACAGGCGCACGCCCCGCCTGTGCAGCGCGGCCATCAACGGGGTCGGGTCGAGTTCGCTGAAGATCGGGCGATAGGCGGAAACGATATCCTCCGCCCCGATGGAAACGGCTTCGAGAAAGACCGCCATCGCATCGACCGCCGCCTCGGGATGCGCGGCGCGGGCCGCCTTGCGACGGGCTTTCGCCTCCCTGCGCGCAGCATCCTTGATATCGGCAAGATCGGTCATGGTGGCGGAGCCGTTGCAGCCGTTGGAATACAAGATCCCCGTTAGCCTGGTAAACCAGGTGGGCACCGCGTATTCCGGACCACGGTCCGGGACAGGGGCAGTTCCCGCAGAGATATTTATGGCTGATGGGTTCTGTTTCCTGACGCACAGCACAGCACCCGCCACGGGTGAATATAAGCGAACGGAGCCGAAATTACCAGTGCTACGTTACCGCCCCGACGACCATCGCGATGACGGCCCCGATCGTCAGGTGAATGCGCAACTGCCGGAACCAGGGCGGCAGGTCGGCCCCCAGATCGTATGCGAGGGCCACGGCGAAGCCCCCCGCGAGAATCCAGAACGCTTCCGCCCCGATCAGGATGAACGCGGCCCATGCGACCAGCGATATCAGGATCGAGACGATCATCGCGATGCCCGCCTCCGGCTTGTCGAGCGAGCGCCCCCAGACGATGCCGCCCAGAAACGACAGGATCACCGCGCCGTAGCCGAGCAGCCACAGCCGCGCGAGGGGGGGCGAGAAATATTCGGTCGTCAACGGGTCGAAGGCCAGCACGAGGAAGGGGATCAGCCCAGCATATCCCAGTATCCGCGCGGTACGGGCTGTGTTCATCTCAGGCTTCCTCGGGGTATGTCGGGTACAGACCCTGCACCCGCGCGAGTTGCTGCACGAGGGCCAGCACCCCGTCGAGCGCAGGCGTCGGAATCTCGACGATGCGCCCCATCTCCTGCACCGCCGTCACCAGCGCGTCGATCTCCATCGGCTTGTCCGCCTCCAGATCCTGAAGCATCGAAGTGCGGTGCGCGCCGACCTTGGCCGCGCCGTTGATGCGCCGCTCCACATCGACGCGGAAGCTGGAGCCGAGTTTCTCGGCGATGGCCTGCCCCTCCAGCATCATGGATTTCGCCAGCGCCCGGCTGCCCGGATCGGTGGCCACGACGTCGAGGGTGGCGCGCGTCAGGGCCGAAATCGGGTTGAAGCACAGGTTGCCCCACAGTTTCAGCCACAGTTCCGAGCGGATATCGTCCAGCACAGGGGCCTTGAACCCGCCCTCCTCCAGCATCGACGCGATCTTGCGGATGCGCTGGGTCGATTCGCCCGAGGGTTCGCCGAGGGCGAACTTGTCGCCGTAGACATGCTTGATGACGCCCGGTTCCGTGATTTCGGTCGCGGGATAGACGCTGCACCCGATGGCGCGCTCCGGCCCGACGAGGTTCCACTGTCGGTCCCCCCGGTCAACCGAATCGAGACCGCGCCCCTCGTACTCGCCGCCGATCTCGTGGAAATACCACCACGGCACCCCGTTCTGGCAGGTGACCACCGCCGTATCCGGCCCCAGCAGCGGCTGGATATGCTCGGCGGAGGCCCATGACTGGTGCGCCTTCAGGCAGTTGAACACCACATCCTGCGGGCCGAGATCGGCGGGGTCGCTGGACGCGGCCACCTTGGCCACGTGTTCCTCGCCGTCGCGGATCAGTTTCAGACCGTTCGCGCGAATCGCCTCCAGATGCGGTCCCCGGGCGATGATCGAGAGTTCGGCCCCCTCGGCACGGGACAGGCCCGCCGCCAGGAATCCGCCGATGGCACCCGCGCCGTAAATACAGATCTTCATGTCGTCATGCCTCGGCAGGGGTGCCGCCACGCATCCTGCGCACGGCCCAGATGATGATGGGGAGCGCGATCAGGATGACCGCGATCCAGGTGGTGACGGGGGCGATCCACCATTCCTGACCCTTACCATCGCGATCGAAGAAAGGGTTCCAGAAAATCGCGAAATCGCCATCCGAGAGCAGCAGGGACTGCCGCATCTTCTCCTCCGCCGTCGTGCCCAGCACCACGGCCAGCACGGCGGGGGCCAGCGGATAGTCGAGGATGCGCAGCATGTAGGCCCCGAATCCGAACAATACCATCAGCCAGACATCGTACATATTGTCGTATGCCGCATAGGTGCCGATGATCGAGAGCACGAAAATGACCGGGGCGAGGATCGTGAACGGCATCCGCAGAACCGCGAGGAACAGCGGGATGAATGCCAGATTGACCAGCACCGCGATGACGTTGGAGATATAGAACGACCCGATCAGCGGCCAGACGAATTCGGGCCGGTCCTCGAACAGGCGCGGCCCCGGCTCCAGCCCCCAGATCACCATGCCGGCCAGCAGGACGGCGGTGGTGGGCGAGCCGGGGATGCCCAGCGTCATCATCGGCAGCATCGCACCGGTGGAGGCGGAATTGTTCGCCGCCTCGGGCGCGGCCACGCCGTCGGGGTTGCCCTCGCCGTAGCTTTTCGGGTTGCGCGACGTCATCTTGGCGACGCCGTAGGACATCAGCGATCCCGGCGTCGCCCCGGCAGCGGGCAGGATGCCGACGAAGAAGCCCAACAGCGAGCCGATCATCGTCCCCTTCCACGCATCCCGCATCCCGACGATCCCGGCCATGATGCGGCGGAAGCTGATGGTCGTTTCGGTCATGGTGGTCTTGTAGCGGCTGGCATTGATCGTCCAGATCATCTCGCCGATGCCGTAGACGCCGATGGCCAGCACCAGGAACTGGATGCCCCGGCTGAACCAGCCGATGGAGTCGAAGAACGGGACCGCCTCCGTATCGCCGCCGACCATTCCCAGCATTGCGGCCTGCTCGCGCTCGTTCAGGAAGATGAGGCGCGGCTCGCCGGATATCGTGTCGAAACCGATGGTCGCCAGCAGCAGGCCGAAGAAGATCGAGAACAGCGTCTTGGGGATATCGTCCCCGCCCAGCCCGACGAAGGTGGCGAAGGCCAGCAGCATCAGCGCGAAGATCTCCGGGTTGCCGAAGTCGAGCGCGACGGAGGACAGGACCGGCGCGAAGCCCGTGAAGAACAGCGTCGCCACCGTGCCGCCGATGAAGGACGCGACGGCGGCGGTGACGAGCGCGCGGTCCGCCTGCCCGTTCAGCGCCATGGGCCGCCCGTCGAAGGTGGTGGCCACGGCGGTCGATGCGCCCGGTATCCCCAGCGTGATCGACGAGATCGCGCCCCCGTACATCGCGCCGTAATAGATGGCGGCGAGGAAGATCATGGGCGCGGCGGGGTCGCTGGTCGCCTCGTTGATGACGAAGGTGAACGGCAGCAGGATCGCGACCCCGTTCACCGATCCCAGCCCCGGCAGCGCGCCGACGAACAATCCGACCACCACCCCGATGACCGCAAGGGCGAGGTTGTGCGGTTGCAGCGCGATCCACAGGCCGTCCATCAGGGATGCGAAGATATCCATGCCCGCCCCCTAATGCTTAGCCGAGCGCGCGGTCAGGGCCAGCGCGGCCCCGCTGACCGCGAAGAACAGCACGATCATGAGGAGCGACTGGTCCCGGAAGAACTCGCCCACGGGATTGTAGAAGGTATCCTCGATCCAGCGCGATCCCTTGGGCTGCACCTTGGTCATGACGATGTCGAAGAACAGATAGAGCCAGAACGGCACCACGAGGCTCGTCACGACGGAGAGCGTCGCGGGGTGACGCCCCAGAATGAGCATGTAGTACAGCATGAAGACCGCAATCGCCGCGTACATGCTGATGAGGTCGATCAGGATCAGGAACCCGATCAGCCCGCCCCCGACCAGCAGCAGCATCTTCTTCGCATAGCTGTCCATGAACGGTTCGGCGGATTGCGAAGGGGGCGACCGGCGGCGGATTGCGTTGACGATGATCCAGAGACAGGACAGCAGCATGCCGAGTGCGAGGTAGAACGGAAAGAAGCCCTTGCCCGGCCCGGACCCGTCGATATTGATCCCGATATTCGACCAGTGGACGTATTCCGTTTCCCATTCCGGCCCCTCGCCGCTCTTCCACATCAGATAGACGGAGAGCAGCGCGAGGACGATGGCGGTGACGAATTCTGCACGGCGCATGGGTCGGCCTCATCTCGGATGAAAGGAAACAGGATACCCCGCCCCGGACAACGATCCGGGGCCTCGATGGTCACACGCAACTCTGCGAGGCCCCGGATCGTTGTCCGGGGCAAGGTTTCGTCGATTACTTGATCGCGCCGGACGCCTTCAGGATCGTTTCATGGTTGGCGATCTGTTCGCTCCAGTATTCGGTCAGATCGTCGCCGCTCATGAACTCGCCCATCAGGGACTTGTCGCTCTTGTACTTCTGCCAGTCATCCGACTCGAAGACGTTGGTGAACAGGTCGGTATAGTACGCCTGCGCCTCGTCCGACATGCCGGGCGCGCCGACGACGGAACGCTGCATGAAATAGGCGAAATCGTCCTCGTCGCTCACCTCGTTGAGGGTGGGGGTATCGGGGAACATCGGCAGGCGCTCGTTCGTGAAGGCCACGATCGGCACCACATCGCCCGATTCATAGAAACCCAGCGCCTCGGAAGGGTTGTTGACCGAAGACTGGATCTGCTGACCCGCGAGATCCTTGGCCACCGCGCCACCGCCCTTGTAGGGGATGTACTTGATGTCGAGGCCGTAGGCTTCGTTCAGGTGATCGGTGATGATATTGTCTTCGGAGTTCTTGCCGGTGCCGCCCATCACCCACTTGTTGCCGCGATCCTTCACGGCGGCCAGGAACTCCTCGAAGGTCTCGATACCCTCGTCCTTGTGGACCCAGAGAACGAAGGTGTCCTCGGCCATGCGCGCGACGGGGGCAAAAGCCATATTGTCGACCTTCAGACCCGGCTGACGCAGGGGCGTGGTGTAGAACGAGTTCAGCGTCACCATGATCGTGTGATCGGGATCGGTGACCTTGCTCATATAGCTCAGCGCCTCGGCACCCGAACCGCCGGACTTGTTCGTCGGCACCAGCGGTTTGTCCGCGAGTTCGTTCTTCTCGACGATGGACTGCATCAGGCGCGCCATCTTGTCGGCCCCGCCGCCCTTGCCCGCCATGATGACGAAATCGATGGGCTTGGACGGTTCGAAGGCCGAAGCGGCGGTCGCCGTCAGGGCCATGCCGAGCGCGGCCGCGCCTAGTGTCAGTGTCTTGAGAATTCGCATTGTCGTTTCCTCCGGTTGTTCGGCCCCCTGGTGGGACCATCGGGCGGCGTTGCTTTTTGGTACAACTTCCCGCCATCGTTCTTAAGTCACTCTGCAAGCATACTCTCACGTATGTGGACGCTGCACGCAACATCGTTTCGCGCGTAGATATACCGGCGCATCAATGTACCAGCACCACCGGCATCGTCGCGTGGTCGACCACGGCCTGGGTATTGCCGCCGAAGACCGTCTCGCGCTCGTGACTGTCGCCATAGGCCCCCATGATCAGCGTATCCGCCCCCGCCTGCGCCGCATGGTGCAGCAGGTCGCGCCCGACGGAACCGCCCCTGGCCGTGAACCGCACGAGCCGCCCCTCGATCCCGCGCAGGGCGAGGGACGCGATGAAATCCTCCGCCGTCGCGCCGTGGACTTCCTCGCCCGCCGTCAGGACGGTCACCTCGCCCGCCGACTCGATCATCGGCATGGTCAGGGCGGCAGCGCGGCTGGCCTCCACCGAGCCGTTCCAGCCGATGGCGACCCGCTCGCCCAGGGTTTCCGGCACGCCGTCGCGCGGGGGGCACATCATGACCGGGCGACCGCCCGCGAAGAGCGCCGATTTCAGCGTGTTCGCGCCGAGATTGCGGTCGCGGTCGGGTTTGGGAACCATGATCAGATCGGCCAGCCGCCCGTGCAGTTTCAACACGTCGATCTGCTTGCCCGAAGCCTCCCGCCACGACGCAGAAGCCACGCCAGGCTGCGCCACCCCGTTCACCAGCCCCATCCTCGCCACCAGATCGAGGAATTCCGCGTGCAGCGTGCGCTCCTCCTCGTCGGCCAGTTTCGAGGCCGATCCCAGGATCTGCTCGCGCATGAAACCGGGGATCGGTACGCCGTAGGGCATGAGGTCGGCGGGGCGCGGGCGGCAATGCAGCACCGTCACATGCGCCCCGAATCGCTTGGCCAGCACGGCGGCATGGGCGAGGACGTTGTTGCCCTTGCCGTCGCCGCGCACCGGCAGCGTGATCGCGCGGATGCTCATGGGCGGCCCCCCTGCCCCGGCTGCGTGCCGGGTCGTGTCGTCGACAGGATGCGCAAGGGGGCCGCCATATCAGAACAGCCCCTGCACGTTGCCGTCGTTGTCGAGCATGATGCTCTCCGCCGATGGAACGCGCGGCAGGCCGGGCATCGTCATGATCTCGCCGCAGATCGCGACGACGAAGCCCGCGCCCGCCGAAAGCCGCACCTCGCGCACCGGAATGTCGAAACCCGTGGGTGCGCCGCGCTGGGTCGGATCGGTCGAGAAGCTGTACTGCGTCTTGGCCATGCAGACCGGCAGATTGCCGTAGCCCTGATCTTCCCACTGCTTCAGCTGGTCGCGGATCTTCTTGTCCATCACCACCGAATCGGCGCGGTAGATGCCGGTCGCGATCGCCTCGATCTTCTCGGCCAGACCCATGTCGTCGGGGTAGAGGGGGGCGTAGTTCGCCTTGCCCGCTTCGATGATCTCGACGACCTTCTCGGCCAGATCGACCGTCCCCTCGCCGCCCTTCGCCCAGTGCATGCACAGGACCGCTTCGGTACCCTTGGAGGCGACGAAATCCTTCACCGCCTGCACTTCGGCTTCGCTGTCCCCCGCGAAATGGTTGATCGCGACGACGACCGGCACGCCGAACTTGCCCAGGTTCTCGATGTGACGGCCCAGATTCGCGCAGCCGCTATTGACCGCCTCGACGTTCTCGACCCCCAGATCGCCCTTCGCCACGCCGCCGTTCATCTTCATCGCGCGGATCGTGGCGACGAGGACGACGGCTTTCGGCTTCAGCCCGGCCTTACGGCACTTGATGTTGAGGAACTTCTCCGCGCCGAGGTCAGCCCCGAAACCCGCCTCCGTCACCACGTAATCGCACAGCTTCAGTGCCGTCTTCGTCGCGACGACCGAGTTGCAGCCATGGGCGATATTGGCAAACGGTCCGCCATGCACGAAGGCCGGATTGTTCTCCAGCGTCTGGACGAGGTTGGGCTGCATCGCGTCCTTCAGCAGCACCGTCATCGCGCCATCGGCCTTGATATCGCGGCAATAGACGGGCGAGCGGTCGCGGCGATACGCCACGATCATGTCGCCGAGGCGCTTTTGCAGGTCTTCGAGATCGTTGGCCAGGCACAGGATCGCCATGACTTCGGAGGCGACCGTAATGTCGAACCCCGTCTCGCGCGGGAAGCCGTTGGCCACGCCGCCGAGGGACGCCGTGATCTGGCGCAGCGCGCGGTCGTTCATGTCCAGCACCCGCCGCCACACGACCCGGCGCACGTCGATCTCCTGCTCGTTGCCCCAATAGACATGGTTGTCGAGCATCGCGGAGCACAGGTTGTGCGCGCTGGTGATGGCATGGAAATCGCCCGTGAAGTGGAGGTTCATCTCCTCCATCGGCACGACCTGCGCATAGCCGCCGCCCGCCGCGCCGCCCTTCATGCCGAAGTTCGGGCCGAGCGACGCCTCGCGGATGCAGACCATCGCGTTCTTGCCGATCTTGTTCAGCCCGTCGCCGAGGCCCACCGTCGTCGTCGTCTTGCCCTCGCCCGCAGGCGTCGGGTTGATCGCGGTGACAAGGATCAGGTTGCCGTCAGCATCCCCCGCCTTCGATGCGATGAAATCGGCGGATACTTTCGCCTTGTCATGGCCGTAGGGCAGCAGGTCGTCGGACCCGATGCCGATCTTCGCGCCGATCTCCTGGATCGGTTTCTTGTTGGCCTTGCGGGCGATTTCGATATCCGACATCTGATAGTCCCCTGTCGCGCCGTTCATGCGCGTTGAAATTACGTTCCCAGCCGGGTGCCTTTTTCGACACCGGCTGCGCTGGCCCAGTCGACGGCGGGTAGCTTGTCCGCACCCTTGGGTCGCACCCTCTTCAACAGGATACGGCCCCCGACACACTGCACGGCCACGCCGTCTTCTGTCACGGAAGCGACCTTTCCCGAAACACCATCGCCGTCGATGCGCGCACAGTCGAAGATGCCGACCTCCGCCCCCTCCAGCGTCGTCCAGGCCCCGGGGGCCGGATTGGTGCCCCGGATCAGGTCGTAGACCTGCTTGATCGGCTTGTTCCAGTCGATCCGCGCGTGATTTCGGGTGCAGCGCCGTTCGTAGGTCGCCTGCGCCTCGTCCGGCACGATGCGGGGCGGGCTGCCGGTGCGGAAGGCGTCCACGACCTGCGGGACCGAGTCGATGGCGGCGGGATAGATCTTCTTGAAATACAGATCGATCACCGTGTCGTCGGGGCCGATGGGGCATTCCCACTGCATCAGGCTATCGCCCTCGTCCAGCCCGTCGGAGGGGTAGAACCACGAGAACCCGGACTTTTCGGCCCCCATGATGATCGGCCAGTTCACCGCGCTCGGCCCCCGATGCAGCGGTAGCAGCGAGGGGTGGAAGCAGATCGAACCATGCCCGGGCGTCTCGCGCGCCGCCTCGGGGACGAAGACATTGACGAAGGCCATGACCATCAGGTCGGCGTCATGACCGGCGAGGGTCGCAAGCGTCTCCGCATCCTCGAAATTGGCGGGCTGGTGGACGGGAATGTCCCGTTCGCCCGCGAAGACCTTGATCGGGTCGGCGGGTTTGCCCTCGCGGTCGGGTTCGCAATAGACGGCGACGACCTGATCCGCATCGTTCTCCAGTATCTTCGCCAGCGCATCCTTGCCGAATGCCTGCTGGCCCATAACGATGATTTTCATGGATTATTCCGCCGCCTGCTTCTTCACGTCGCCGACCGCCCCCGTCTCGGCGATCCGCGCGACGTCCGCGTCGGAATAGCCCAGCACCGAACGCAGGATTTCCTCCGTATGCTCGCCCAGAAGTGGAGAACGCTCCACTTCCACCGGGCTGTCCGACAGCTTGACGGGGCAACCGACCGAGATGTACCGCCCCCGCTCCGGGTGGTCGCATTCGACGATGGTGCCGGTGGCGCGCAGGCCCTCGTCCTCGGCGATTTCCTTCATCGACAGGATCGGGCCGACGGGGATATTGAGCGGATTGCAGATATCCATGACCTCGAACTTGGTCTTGGTCATCGTCCATTCCTCGATCCGCGCGAAGATGGCGTCCAGCTTGTCGAGGCGTTCGGGGGGCGTGGCGTATCCCTCGGCGGTCTTCCAGTCCGGCTCGCCGATCACGTCGCACACGTTCTTCCACACCGCCGCCTGCGTGATGAAGTAGGTATAGGCGTTCGGGTCCGTCTCCCATCCCTTGCATTTCAGGATGCGCCCGGGCTGACCGCCGCCCGAATCGTTGCCCGCCCGGGGGGTCGCCTCGCCGAAGGGAATGCCCGCGCCGTACTGGCTGTATTCCTTGAGCGGGCCTTTTTCCAGCCGCTGCTGGTCGCGCAGTTTCACGCGGGCCAGATTCAGCACGCCGTCCTGCATGGCGGCGAGCACCTTCTGCCCCTTGCCGGTTTTCTCGCGCTGGAACAGTGCCGTGACGATTCCCAGCGCGAGGTGCAACCCCGTGCCGCTGTCCCCGATCTGCGCGCCGGTCACGAGGGGTGGGCCATCGAGGAAACCGGTCGTGGAGGCTGACCCGCCCGCACATTGCGCGACGTTCTCGTAGACCTTGCAATCCTCGTACTTCCCCGGCCCGAACCCCTTGACCGAGGCCATGATGATGCGCGGGTTGATCTTCTGCAGATCCTCCCAGCCGAAGCCCATCCGGTCGAGCGCGCCGGGGGCGAAATTCTCCACCAGCACGTCGCATTCCTGCACCAGCCGGGTCAGCACTTCCTTGCCCGTCTCGTCCTTGGAGTTGATCTCGATCGACCGCTTGTTGTGGTTGAGCATCGTGAAATACAGGCTGTCGGCATCCGGCACGTCCTGCAACTGCTTGCGGGTCGCGTCGCCGACGCCGGGACGCTCGACCTTGATGACATCGGCCCCGAACCACGCGAGGAGCTGCGTGCAGGTGGGGCCGGACTGCACATGCGTGAAGTCGAGAATCTTGATGCCTTCGAGGGCTTTCATGGGGGGCAACTCCATCAGGGATCGACCTGTGCGTAGAATTCGCGCACGGGAAGGGAAAGGGACAGGGCGGGCAGGTCGAGCGTATCCTTCGGCCCGAGGCGGCGGTTCCGCCATCCTCCGGCACGCGAGAACACCTCGACCGCGACGCGATCCTGCGCGACGAGGAGGTAGTATTCGAGACTGGGCACGCCGCGATAGCGGGCGAATTTCGTGTCGCGGTCCGTCACCATGCTCGACGGCGACAGGACTTCCGCGAGGAGGACGGGGCGCTCGCGATGCCCCTTCGCCCGGTCGGCGGGGTCGCAGGAAATCATGACGTCTGGGTAGAGATAATCATCGGCCAGCTTGCCGCGGATCATCAGGCGCGTGCTTTCCGAAAACACCTGACAGGGCAACGACAACCGCCGCCCGAACGCCATGACGATGCCGTTCACGATGGCCCCGTGATCCGCCGACCCGCCGACCATCGCATAGGCGATACCGTCCACGAGTTCGTGGCGAACCTGCGTCTCGTGTTCCAGTATGTCGAGTTCCTCGACGGTCACGGGCGGGCGGTAGCGGACGGCTTCGGCCATCGGGTCAGCCCCCTTTCCGCGCCTGCGGATAGAGGCGCTGCGCCACCACCGATTGCGGGTTGAGGTTGCC
>ENA-ORXC01001174-ORXC01001174.1-marine-metagenome-genome-assembly--contig:-NODE-1174-length-16076-cov-7.540159_pt1 | contig 16076 bp, 11 predicted proteins | sample MGYA00237865_ERZ511478 | MGnify/ENA metagenome assembly ERZ511478 | reverse complement strand
GCACAAAATTTATCTAATAATGCAGATTTAGTGGATTCGCTTAATGTATATCCAGTTCCAGATGGAGATACAGGGACTAATATGAATCTTACAATCACTTCTGGTCGTGAAGAAGTTGAAAATAATTTATCACAAAACATTGGAGAACTAGGTAAAACATTCTCTAAAGGATTATTAATGGGTGCTAGAGGTAATTCTGGTGTTATTTTATCTCAATTATTTAGAGGATTCTGTAAAAATATCGAAACAGAAGCCGAAATTACTGCTCAACAATTAGCTGCTAGTTTGCAGGCTGGTGTTGAAACTGCGTATAAAGCTGTTATGAAACCAGTTGAAGGAACAATTTTAACGGTCGCTAAAGACGCAGCTCAAGCAGCAGTGGATAAAGCTGAAACATCAAATGATTGTATTGAAGTTATGGAATCAACTATTGAAGCAGCTGAAAAATCATTAAATAATACCCCTAATTTACTTGCCGTATTGAAAGAAGTCGGCGTTGTCGATAGTGGTGGTAAAGGTCTATTATCTGTATATGAAGGATTTTTAAAAGGATTAAATGGTGAAACTATAGAAGCATCTAAACCAAAACTAGATACTGATACTTTAGTAAATGATGAACACGATTTCCATGGTGTTATCAATACTGAAGATATCGTCTATGGTTATTGTACTGAAATGATGGTTCGTTTTGGTAAAGATAAGAAACCTTTTAAAGAAGAAGAATTCCGTCAAGATATGAGCGAATTTGGAGATTCCTTATTAGTAATTAATGACGATGAAATTGTTAAAGTTCACGTTCATACGGAATATCCAGGTCAAGTATTTAATTACGGACAACAATATGGTGAATTAATCAAACTTAAAGTTGAAAACATGAGAGAGCAACATCGTGAAGTGATTAGAAAAGAAGCAAACAATCATAAACACGAAACACCTCAAACAGTTGAAACAGCAATTATTACTATATCTATGGGTGACGGCATCTCAGAATTATTTAAATCGATGGGTGCAACTCATATCATTAGTGGTGGTCAAACAATGAACCCATCTACGGAAGATATTGTCAAAGTAATTGAACAGTCTGAATGTAAACGTGCTATTATTTTACCAAATAATAAAAATATCTTAATGGCCAGTGAACAAGCAGCTGAAATAGTTGATGCAGAAGCAGTAGTAATCCCTACAAAATCTGTACCACAAGGTATTGCAGCATTATTCCAGTTTGATGCAGATTCTTCATTAGAAGATAATAAAAACCATATGGTCAATGCATTAGATGTTGTTAAATCAGGTTCTGTAACATTTGCTGTTAGAGATACAAAAATTGATGGCGTTGAAATCAAAAAAGATGAGTTTATGGGTCTTGCTGAAGATAAAATTATAACTTGTGACGCTGATCAATATACAGCTACTAAGCAATTGTTAGAAGCTATGTTAAGTGAAGATAGTGAAATTTTAACTATTATAGCTGGAGAAGATAGTAAGCAACAAATTACGGATCAATTAACTGAATGGGTTGAGTCTACTTATCCTGATGTTGAAATTGAAAACCATAATGGACAACAACCAATATATCAATATTTATTCGCGGTTGAATAAGAGTAATATAGGTAAACTATAAATGATAACGAGATTGAAGTTTTATGCAGAGATAGCTGTATACTTCCTTCTCGTTTTATTTTTATATTTAGTAATAAATGATAATAATAAAGTCTAACATAAATATATTATGTAAACTTTAGTTTCGTAATGCGTTTCTATCAACGTTAAGCTATGTAAATGGTAGAATGAGTTTAATAAGCAAAACTCGTTTAATAGAGTAATTTAAATTAAGGTGATCGAATATGGCGAAAGTCAATTTAATAGAAAGTCCTTATCCTTTAAATCAAATAAAAGGGATTGGACCTAAACGTTTGGCTGTGTTACAAGAATTAAATATTAATACTGTGGAAGACCTCGTACTTTATTTACCTACACGTTACGAAGATAATACTGTTATAGATTTAAATGAAGCCGAAGATCAAAGTACAGTGACAGTTCAAGGGGAAGTTTATTCATCTCCAACTGTAGCATTCTTTGGAAGAAATAAGTCTAAATTAACAGTACATATTATGGTCAATCAGATTGCCGTTAAATGCGTCTTTTTTAATCAACCTTATTTAAAAAAGAAAATCGAATTAAATGGTATCGTAACTGTAAAAGGAAAATGGAATCGAGCTAAACAAGAAATTAATGGCAATCGAATGTTTTTTAATCAGCAAGATAATTCGAATGATACGCAACTAGAGCCGGTTTACCGTATTAAAGAAGGCATTAAACAAAAGCAACTTCGAGATAATATTCGCCAATCACTAGATGATGTGGTCATTCATGAATGGTTATCAGATGAATTAAGAACAAAGTATAAATTAGAAACATTAGATTACACACTTAAAACGTTACATCATCCAAAAAGTAAAAATGATTTGTTAAGAGCACGACGGACATATGCTTTTACAGAATTATTTATGTTTGAATTGCGTATGCAATGGTTGAATAGATTGGAAAAGACCTCAGATGATGCTATCGAAATAAAATATGATATTCAAAAAGTGAAATCTTTTATAGACTCACTTCCTTTTGAACTTACAGATGCTCAGAAAAGTAGTGTGAATGAAATCTTTAGAGATTTAAAAGCACCTATACGTATGCATAGATTATTACAAGGCGATGTAGGTTCCGGTAAAACTGTTGTAGCAGCTATATGTATGTATGCCTTAAAAACGGCTGGATATCAATCGGCATTAATGGTACCAACAGAAATATTAGCTGAACAACATGCAGAAAGTTTAATTGATTTATTCGGAGAAACTATGAACGTAGCCTTGTTAACAGGGTCTGTAAAAGGAAAAAAACGTCGTATTCTACTTGAACAACTTGAAAATGGAACAATTGATTGTCTTATAGGTACACATGCTTTAATACAAGATGATGTAACATTTGAAAATGTTGGTTTGGTTATAACAGATGAACAGCATCGTTTCGGTGTAAATCAACGACAACGTTTAAGAGAAAAAGGTGCTATGACTAATGTATTATTTATGACGGCAACCCCAATTCCAAGAACTTTAGCTATATCAGTATTTGGTGAAATGGACGTTTCATCTATTAAACAATTACCAAAAGGAAGAAAGCCGATTATCACGAGTTGGGCCAAGCATGAACAATATGAACAAGTATTAACTCAAATGACAAGCGAACTTAAAAAAGGAAGACAAGCATATGTGATATGTCCGCTTATAGAAAGCTCAGAACATTTAGAAGATGTACAAAATGTAGTTGAGTTATATGAATCATTACAACAATACTATGGGCAAAATAAAGTAGGGTTATTACATGGTAAATTGACTAATGAGGAAAAAGATGAAGTAATGCATCGATTCAGTCAACATGAGATTGATATTTTAGTCTCTACTACTGTAGTTGAAGTTGGTGTAAATGTACCTAACGCAACATTTATGATGATTTATGATGCAGATCGTTTCGGTTTATCTACACTACATCAATTACGAGGAAGAGTTGGTAGAAGTGAGCATCAAAGTTATTGTGTACTTATAGCTTCACCTAAAACAGAAACAGGTATTGAAAGAATGACTATCATGACACAAACGACAGATGGTTTTGAATTAAGTGAACGTGATTTAGAAATGAGAGGTCCAGGAGATTTCTTTGGCGTTAAGCAAAGTGGATTGGCTGACTTCTTAGTTGCGAATATAGTAGAAGATTATAGAATGTTAGAAGTCGCTAGAGATGAAGCTGGTGAATTAATTCAATCAGGGGAATTTTTTAATTCAAATTATGATCATTTAAGACATTTCATTGAAGATAATTTATTGGATATGAGCTTTGATTAATTGTTGGAGTTCTATTAAGATGCAATTATCAATGATCTGAAAACTATTTTAAATATCTATTATAGTTTATTGTTGAGGGATTGAAATAGAAAGTGTTATGATATGTGAGGAATGTTTAAGACTTGGTACTAAAATGAGGGGTGAGATAGTGAAATTAAAGAAAAACGAGCGTAGACAAGCTATTCAACAAGCGATAGATAATAACCCCTTTATTACTGATAATGAACTTTGTGAAATGTTCCAAGTGAGTATACAAACTATTCGACTAGACCGTACACATCTTAATATTCCAGAATTAAGAAAACGTGTTAAGTTAGTGGCAGAACACAATTATGATCAAATTAAATCAATGGAAGCTAATGAAGTTATAGGTGATTTAGTACAGTTGAAACCGAATCATACTGCTACATCAATGATTGAAATTACAACAGATTCAGTTTTTTCGAAATCATCAATAGCTAGAGGTCATATTTTATTTGCACAAGCAAATTCACTGTGTGTAGCACTTATACATAACCCAACAGTTTTAACTCAAGAAAGTAATATTAAATTTCTGGATAAAGTTAAATTAAATGATACAGTGAAAGCTGAAGCAAAAGTAATAAAACAAACAGATAAACATTATTTTATAGAAGTAAACTCTTATGTAAAAGATAATCTAGTATTTAAAGGTAGTTTTAAAATGTTCTATATAAGTGAGGATGAATTAAATGGTTAAAATTGCAGTAGACATGATGGGTGGAGACGATGCACCAGGAATCGTATTAGAAGCCGTAAAAAAAGCTGTAGATGATTTTAAAGATTTAGAAATTATTTTATTTGGCGATAAAGACCAATATACTTTAAATCATGGACGTATAGATTTTAGACATTGTTCTGAAAAAATTGAAATGGAAGATGAACCAGTTAGAGCAATTAAACGCAAAAAAGACAGTTCAATGGTCAAAATGGCTGAAGCAGTAAAATCTGGAGAGGCAGATGGTTGTGTATCAGCAGGAAATACAGGCGCATTGATGTCAGCAGGTTTGTTTATTGTTGGAAGAATTAAAGGTGTCTCAAGACCTGCGCTTGTAGTTACTTTACCAACTATTGACGGCAAGGGATTTGTATTTTTAGATGTTGGCGCTAATGCAGACGCTAAGCCTGAACATTTATTGCAATATGCACAATTAGGTAATATATATGCACAAAAAATTAGAGGCATCAAACAACCGTCAGTATCATTATTAAATATTGGTACAGAAGCGGCAAAAGGTAATACACTTACTAAGAAAACTTATGAATTAATGGAAGCACAACAAGATTTTAACTTTACTGGTAATGTAGAAGCTAAAACATTGATGGATGGTAATGTTGATGTTGTTGTTACCGATGGATTTACAGGTAATATGGTACTTAAAAACTTAGAAGGTACAGCTAAATCAATTGGTAAAATGTTGAAAGAAACATTATTAAGTAGTTTCAAAAATAAATTGGCAGCAGTTGTTCTTAAAAAAGACTTAAACCAATTTGCTTCAAAAATGGATTACTCAGAATATGGCGGTTCTGTTTTATTAGGTTTAGATGGTACTGTTGTAAAAGCACATGGTAGTTCTAATGCTAAAGCATTCTATTCAGCAATTCGCCAAGCAAAAATTGCAGGAGAACAACAAATTGTACAAACTATGAGAGAAATGGTTGGTGATTCAAATGGGTAAAACAGCAATCGTATTCCCCGGACAAGGTGCACAAAAGGTCGGAATGGCTCAAGATTTATATAATGTAGATGACAAAGCTACGACAATTTTGAACCAAGCACAAGCAGCAGTTGATTTTGATTTACTAGAAACAATGTTTACAGATGAAGAAGGTAAATTAGGAGAAACAGAAAATACACAACCTGCATTATTAACACATAGTGTTGCATTATTAGAAACTTTAGAAAATGTAAATGCTGATTTCACTATGGGTCATAGTTTAGGTGAATATTCTAGTTTAGTTGCGAGTGGTGTTCTATCTTTTGAAGATGCAGTAAAAATCGTTCGTAAACGTGGTGAATTAATGGCACAAGCATTTCCAAATGGTGTAGGTAGCATGGCAGCAGTATTAGGCTTGGATTATGATGACGTTGATAAAATTTGTAAAGAACTTTCAACAGATGATGAATTAATTGAGCCAGCTAATATTAATTCACCAGGTCAAATTGTAGTATCTGGACATAAATCCTTGATTGATGAGTTAGCTGAAAAAGGCAAGTCTTTAGGTGCTAAACGTGTATTACCATTAGCAGTTTCTGGCCCATTCCATTCTTCAATGATGAACGTAATTGAAGAAGATTTTGCAGCGTATATTAATCAATTCGAATGGCATGAAGCACAATTTCCAGTCGTTCAAAACTACAATGCTGAAGGAGAAACTGATCCAGAAGTAATTAAACATAATATGGTTAAACAACTTTATTCACCAGTTCAATTTATTAAATCAACAGAATGGTTAATAGATCAAGGTGTTGATCATTTTATCGAAATTGGTCCAGGAAAAGTTTTATCAGGTCTTATTAAGAAAATTAATAGAGATGTTAAAATAACTTCAATTCAAACGCTTGAAGATGTGAAAGGATGGAATGAATAATGACAAAAAGTGCATTAGTAACAGGTGCTTCAAGAGGTATTGGTCGTAGTATTGCAATTCAGTTAGCAGAAGAGGGCTACAATGTAGCTGTAAACTATGCAGGCAATCAAGAAAAAGCAGAAGCAGTCGTTTCAGAAATTAAAGCAAAAGGTGTCGAAAGTTTTGCAATTCAAGCTAATGTTGCAAATGGAGACGAAGTTAAGGCAATGATTAAGGAAGTCGTAAGTCAATTTGGTTCTATCGATGTATTAGTTAATAACGCAGGTATCACGCGTGACAATTTACTTATGCGTATGAAAGAAAAAGAATGGGATGACGTTATCGACACAAACTTAAAAGGTGTCTTTAATTGCATTCAAAAAGTTACACCTCAAATGTTAAGACAACGCAGTGGTTCAATTATCAACTTATCAAGTGTTGTTGGAGCAGTTGGTAACCCTGGTCAAGCAAACTATGTAGCAACTAAAGCAGGAGTTGTAGGATTAACTAAATCTGCTGCACGTGAATTAGCTTCAAGAGGCATTACAGTTAATGCAGTAGCACCTGGATTTATTGTTTCAGACATGACAGATGCTTTAAGTGATGACTTGAAAGAACAAATGTTAGGTCAAATTCCATTAGCTCGTTTTGGTGAAGATACTGACATCGCTAATACAGTTGCATTCTTAGCTTCTGATAAAGCTAAATACATTACTGGTCAAACTATCCATGTTAATGGTGGAATGTATATGTAACGATTATGCTCAAATTAGTTGACTTAGTTAAAATTATTGAACACATTAGTTAAAACTAATGTGTAAGTATCACTAAACTATTAAAATAGTAGTGATACTTTATAGTCAACCTTGCGGGTGCTGGGGCCCCAACACAGGGATTTTCGAAAAGAAAATCGTCAAACAATGCAAGTTGGGGTTAAACTAAGGAATTGGAAATTCCAGATTTGCTCCCTAAGAAACACTATGCATGAAATGCAAGTGACGCAGTAGTTGTCTGACCAATCATTTCACAAAGTTCATGATTGATCTAGTCAACCTTGCGGGTGCAAGACAACGAAATCAGTAGAATTTCTGTCTTGCGACCAAATTCTACTTGTATTTTAGAATCTAAAATGGGAAAATATAATAGTCTATGGATAGACGCTTTTAAAGGAGGTGAATCGACGTGGAAAACTTCGATAAAGTAAAGGATATCATCGTTGACCGTTTAGGTGTTGATGCTGATAAAGTAACTGAAGATGCATCTTTCAAAGATGATTTAGGCGCTGACTCACTTGATATCGCTGAATTAGTAATGGAATTAGAAGATGAATTTGGTACTGAAATTCCTGATGAAGAAGCTGAAAAAATCAACACTGTTGGTGATGCTGTTAAATTCATCAATAGTCTTGAAAAATAATAAACCTATATCTGAGTCGTCTTTGTGTCGGCTCAGATTTTTTCTTTTGTTTTATTGCAATTTCACGTAAAATTATAGTTAACGCATCATTAATTGAGGAGGTAAGATTTATGACCAATCATAAAAAGACAGAGATGGTTAATCAATTTCGAAAACAATTTGCACAAAAGATGCAAGACTTAGGTTTTGAATATCAAAATATAGATTTATATCAACAAGCATTTTCACATTCTAGTTTCATCAATGATTTTAATATGGATCGTTTAGCTCATAATGAACGTTTAGAATTTTTAGGTGATGCGGTATTAGAATTGACGGTTTCACGTTATTTATTTGATAAACACCCAGATTTACCAGAGGGTAATTTAACAAAAATGAGAGCGACTATCGTATGTGAGCCTTCACTTGTAATATTTGCAAATAAAATTAAATTAAATGAACTCATCTTGTTAGGAAAAGGTGAAGAAAAAACTGGAGGTAGAACTAGACCTTCCCTTATTTCTGATGCTTTTGAGGCATTTGTTGGTGCCTTATATTTGGATCAAGGGTTAGATACGGTGTGGAAATTCGCCGAAAAAATTATCTTCCCTTATGTAGAAGATGATGAACTAGATGGAGTTGTAGATTTCAAAACACAATTTCAAGAATTTGTTCATACACAAAACAAAGGTGACGTTACTTATCGTTTGATTAAAGAAGAAGGTCCAGCACATCACCGTTTATTCACTTCCGAAGTGATATTAGAAAAGCAAGCTGTTGCTGAAGGTAAGGGTAAAACTAAGAAAGAATCTGAACAAAAAGCAGCTGAACGTGCCTATAAAATGATGAAGAACAAATAATGTTACGACATACAAATACATCCAATAGAGATTAACGTTATGTGATTTGTATAAGTTGAATACTGATGCAATCAACATGAATATGCATCAAACAATAAGTTGATTTCGAAGTAAGAATCAACGTGGATTTGGATAAGGAGAATAGCATGGTTTATTTAAAATCAATAGATGCCGTAGGATTTAAGTCATTTGCAGACCATACTGATGTTCAGTTTGATAAAGGTGTTACAGCAATTGTTGGTCCAAATGGTAGCGGTAAAAGTAATATTACTGATGCGATTAAATGGGTTTTAGGTGAACAATCTGCAAAATCACTTCGTGGTTCTAAGATGGAAGATATTATTTTTTCTGGTGCAGAACATCGCAAACCCCAAAATTATGCAGAAGTTAAATTAAAATTAGATAATCATTCAAAAAAATTACAAATTGATGCTGAAGAAGTTGAAGTCACACGACGTTTATATCGTAGTGGTGAAAGTGAGTATTATTTAAATAATGATCGTGCACGATTAAAAGATATTATTGATTTGTTCTTAGATTCTGGGTTAGGTAAAGAGGCATTTTCGATTATTTCTCAAGGTAGAGTTGATGAAATTTTAAATGCAAAGCCAATAGATCGAAGACAAATTATCGAAGAATCAGCAGGAGTTTTAAAATATAAAAAACGTAAAGCTGAATCCGTTCAAAAATTAGATCATACTGAAGATAATTTAACACGTGTTGAAGACATTCTATATGATTTAGAAGGACGCGTTGAACCTTTAAGAGAAGAAGCGGCTATAGCGAAAGAATACAAACAATTATCATCAGAAATGGAGAAAAGTGATGTAATTGTTACTGTCCATGATATTGATCAATATACAAAAGATAACGCTCAACTAGACGAACAACTTAATGATTTAAAAGGTAAACAAGCAAATAAAGAGGCTGAACAAAGTCAAATTAATCAATTATTGCAAAAGCATAAAGGTAAACGTCAAGAGTTAGACCAACAGATTGAACAATTAAACTATAACCTAGTTAAGGCAACTGAAGAATTTGAAAAATACTCTGGTCAACTTAATGTATTGGAAGAACGTAAAAAGAATCAGTCAGAAACTAATGCAAGATTTGAAGAAGAACAAGACAACTTACAGACTCAATTAGAAAATGTTCAACAAGAAAAAGAAGAGGCAATTCATACACTTAATCAATTAAAACAGAAACAAAAAGAATTAAATAAAGAAATACAGACACTTGAATCTAAATTATATGTTTCTGATGAACAACATGATGAAAAATTAGAAGAAATAAAGAACCAATATTATGAGTTGATGTCTAAACAGTCAGACGTGAATAATGATATTCGTTTTTTAGAGCATACTATTAATGAAAATGAAGCTAAAAAATCAAGGCTTGATTCTAGATTAGTTGAAGCTTTTAATCAATTGAAAGAAATACAAAATAACATTTCAAATACTGAAAAAGATTATAATCAAACTCTGAAAGAAATGAAAAAGACTGAACAACAAATCAAAGAAGTAGAGAAACAATTGACTCAATCGAAACAACACCAGTCTGAATTTGAAAATAAATTGTATCAAGCTTATCGTTATAACGAGAAATTAAAATCTCGTATTGATAGTTTAGCAACACAAGAAGAGGATTATACGTATTTCTTTAATGGCGTAAAACATATATTAAAAGCTAAAGGTAAAGAATTAAGTGGTATTCATGGTGCTGTAGCAGAAGTTATTGACGTTCCATCCCATTTAACACAGGCTATCGAAACAGCTTTAGGTGCATCATTACAACACATTATAGTTGAAGATGAGAAAGATGGACGCCAAGCAATACAGTTTTTAAAACAGCGCAGTTTAGGGAGAGCAACATTTCTACCGTTAAATGTAATTCAACCGCGTTATTTAGCTTCAGATATCAAATCAACAGCACAATCTTCAGAAGGATTTGTGAATATTGCTTCAGATGCTGTTAAGGTATCGTCTCAATATAAAAACATTGTCGAGAATTTATTGGGTAATACAATTATAGTTGAAGACTTAAAGCATGCTAATGACTTAGCGAGATCAATTCGCTATCGTACAAGAATTGTTACACTTGATGGAGATGTAGTTAACCCTGGTGGTTCTATGACAGGTGGTGGCGCTCGTAAAACAAAAAGCATCTTGTCTCAAAAAGATGAACTTACAACAATGCGCAAGCAATTAGCAGATTATCAACAACAGACTCAAGAATTTGAAAAACAATTTCAAGCCCATCAATCTCATTCTGAAAAATTAAGTGAACAATATTTTGATATCAGTCAAAGTTATAATACTTTGAAAGAAAAAGCACATGGCTATGAATTAGAACTTGATCGTCTGAAGAAACAAGAAGCACATCTTAAAGATGAACATGAAGAATTTGAATTTGAAAAAAATGATGGTTATCAAAGTGATAAGAGTAAAAAAACACTCGAACAAAAGCAACAACATTTAGATGAAATTAAAGCAGAATTAAAACAACTTGAAGAAGATATCGAGCGTTATACAAAATTATCCAAAGAAGGTAAAGCATCTACTACACAAACACAACAACAACTGCATCAAAAACAATCAGATTTAGCAGTAGTCAAAGAGCGTATTAAAGCTCAACAACAAGACATCGAACGTTTAGATAAACAATTACAAAGTACAGAACAACAACTTGATACTATTAAAGAAAAAATAGAATTATTTAATTCAGATGAAATGATGGGTGAGCAAGCGTTTGATAAAATCCGAACACAAATTAAGGATAAAGAACGTGAAAGAACTGAATTAAATCAGCAACTAGATCAAGTTAAACAACAACGAGTTGACTTAAATCAAATGATTGAAGACAATGATAATAAGCTTCAAGAATGCCACCAAGATTTATTGTCTATCGAAAATCATTACCAAGATATTAAAGCAAATCAATCTAAATTAGATGTATTAATCAATCATGCTATCGATCATCTTAATGATGAATATCAACTTACGGTAGAAAGAGCACGTACGCTTTATGACAATGATGAAGAGATCGATTCTTTACGCAAAAAGGTTAAATTAACAAAAATGTCCATTGATGAATTAGGCCCAGTTAATTTAAATGCAATTGAACAATTTGAAGAATTAAATGAACGTTATACTTTCTTAAATGAACAACGAACAGATTTGCGTGAGGCAAAATCTACATTAGAACAAATTATTAATGAAATGGATAAAGAAGTAGAAGGACGATTTAAAGAGACGTTTCACGCTGTTCAAAATCATTTTAGTAATGTGTTTAAACAACTGTTCGGCGGTGGTAAGGCTGAGTTACAACTTACTGAAGATGACTATCTAGCAGCTGGCGTTGATATTATCGTGCAACCCCCCGGCAAAAAATTACAACATTTATCATTATTAAGTGGTGGAGAGCGTGCATTAAGCGCAATAGCTTTATTATTCGCTATTTTAAAAGTAAGGTCAGCCCCATTTGTAATCTTAGATGAGGTCGAAGCGGCATTGGATGAAGCAAATGTAATCAGATATGCTCAATATCTCAATGAGTTATCTGATCAAACGCAATTCATTGTGATTACGCACCGTAAAGGAACGATGGAATTTTCAGATCGTCTGTATGGTGTTACGATGCAAGAATCAGGAGTATCTAAATTAGTAAGTGTTAACCTAAATACAATAGATGAGGTTATGAAGGAGGAAGAAGCATGAGCTTTTTTAAACGCTTAAAAGATAAATTTTCAGGATCGAGTGAAAAAGATATAGAAAAAGAATTATCCAATGAGGAAGAAATTGATGAGTCTTCGAAAAAGACTGACGATTCACAACAAGGGTTACAAAATGAACTTGAAGAAGAAAAACCTAAAAAGAAACCTAAAAAGTTAAGTGAAGCTGACTTTGATGAAGATGGATTAATTTCAATTGAAGATTTTGAAGAAATAGAAGCACAAAAAATCGGAGCGAAATTTAAAGCTGGATTAGAAAAATCTCGTGAAAATTTCCAAGAACAGTTAAATAACTTAATAGCGCGTTATAGAAAAGTTGATGAAGAATTCTTTGAAGCATTAGAAGAAATGTTAATTACAGCTGATGTTGGTTTTAATACAGTAATGCAACTTACTGAAGAATTACGTGTTGAAGCACAACGTCGTAACATTCAAGAGACAAAAGATTTACGAGAAGTTATCGTAGAAAAAATTGTTGAAATTTATCACCAAGAAGATGATAAATCTGAAGTGATGAATTTAGAAGATGGACGTTTAAATGTTATTTTAATGGTTGGTGTTAATGGTGTAGGTAAAACAACAACAATCGGTAAATTAGCATATCGTTATAAAATGGAAGGTAAAAAAGTAATGCTTGCAGCAGGTGATACTTTTAGAGCGGGCGCTATTGAACAATTAAAAGTTTGGGGCGAACGTGTTGGTGTAGAAGTGATTAGCCAAAGTGAAGGTTCAGATCCTGCAGCTGTAATGTATGATGCAATTAATGCTGCTAAACATAAACAAGTAGACATTTTAATATGTGACACAGCAGGACGTTTACAAAATAAATCTAACCTAATGCAAGAACTTGAAAAAGTTAAACGTGTTATTGGTAGAGCCGTTCCAGACGCGCCACATGAAGCATTACTTTGTTTAGATGCCACAACTGGACAAAATGCATTATCACAAGCTCGTACATTTAAAGAGGTAACAGATGTTTCAGGTATCGTATTAACTAAATTAGATGGTACAGCTAAAGGTGGTATTGTGTTAGCTATTAGAAATGAACTTAAAATACCAGTTAAATATGTAGGTTTAGGTGAAAAATTAGACGATCTACAACCATTTAATCCTGAAAGTTATGTTTATGGTTTATTTGCAGATATGATTGAACAAAATGAAGAAATTCCAGAAGAAAGTAGTGACGTTTCAGCTGATAATCATGAGGAAAATAATAATGAGCCAAAATGATTTAGTTAAAACGTTACGTATGAATTATCTCTTCGACTTTTATCAGTCACTTTTGACTGATAAACAACGAAATTATCTAGAATTATTTTATTTACAAGATTATGCTTTAAGTGAAATTGCTGATACTTTTAAAGTGAGTAGACAGGCAGTTTATGATAATATAAGAAGAACTGGCGATTTAGTTGAAGATTATGAAGCTAAATTAGGATTATACAAAAGGTTTGAACAACGACGAGATATTTATAATCAAATGAAACAATCTCTTGATAAACCAGAATTATTAAAGCAATATATAGATCAATTAGAAGAATTAGAATAACGATGAGGAGGGAATAATTATGGCATTTGAAGGATTGTCGGATCGCTTACAAGCATCAATGCAAAGAATGCGTGGTAAAGGTAAAGTTACCGAAGCGGATATTAAAGCAATGATGCGAGAAGTGCGTCTTGCATTATTAGAAGCCGACGTTAACTTTAAAGTTGTTAAAGATTTCGTCAAAACTGTTTCAGAACGTGCTTTAGGTTCAGATGTAATGCAGTCATTAACACCTGGACAACAAGTCATTAAAATTGTTCAAGATGAATTGACTAATTTAATGGGTGGCGAAAATTCATCTATCAAAATGGCTAATAAACCACCAACTGTTGTCATGATGGTAGGTTTACAAGGTGCAGGTAAAACAACAACTGCTGGTAAATTAGCGCTTTTAATGCGTAAAAAATATAATAAAAAACCAATGTTAGTTGCTGGAGATATTTACAGACCAGCTGCCATTGACCAATTACAAACAGTAGGTAAACAATTGGATGTACCTGTTTATAGTGAAGGTGACCAAGTTAAACCTCAACAAATTGTTCAAAACGCATTGGCACACGCTAAAGAAGAACATTTAGATTTTGTTATTATTGATACGGCAGGTCGTTTACACATCGATGAAGCATTGATGAATGAACTTCAAGAAGTTAAAGAAATAGCGAAACCTAATGAAATTATGTTGGTTGTTGACGCTATGACTGGTCAAGATGCTGTTAATGTAGCTCAATCATTTGATGACCAATTAGATGTAACGGGTGTAACATTAACTAAGTTAGATGGTGACACTCGTGGTGGTGCTGCGCTATCAATTCGTTCCGTTACTCAAAAACCAATTAAATTTGTAGGTATGAGTGAAAAATTAGATGGTTTAGAACTATTCCATCCAGAACGTATGGCATCTCGTATTTTAGGTATGGGTGATGTACTAAGCTTAATTGAGAAAGCACAACAAGATGTTGATGAAACAAAAGCTAAAGATTTAGAGAAAAAAATGCGAGATTCATCATTTACATTGGATGACTTCTTAGAGCAACTTGATCAGGTTAAAAATCTTGGACCATTGGATGACATAATGAAAATGATTCCAGGTATGAATAAGATGAAAGGATTAGATCAACTTAATATGAGCGATAAACAAATCGACCATATTAAAGCGATTATCCAATCAATGACACCTAGTGAAAGAGAAAATCCAGCAATGTTAAATGTATCACGTAAAAAGCGTATCGCTAAAGGTTCAGGACGTTCATTACAAGAAGTGAATCGTTTAATGAAACAATTTAACGACATGAAGAAAATGATGAAACAATTTACTGGTGGCGGTAAAGGTAAAAAAGCAAAACGTAATCAAATGCAAAATATGCTAAAAGGCATGAATTTACCTTTCTAATATTTTATATATTCCAACAGATTTCAGTCTGTTGGAATTTTTTATGTATGAGGAATGCCTTAACTGAAGCTAATGCATATAAAGTCATATTTTTTGTGAAACGAAATAGTATGACTAACCTAATCGTATGTACGATTAGGAACCTATTTATGACAATTCATTTCATGAATTTAGAACAGATATGTTTGAAATATATTGATATAAAGGGATAAAATCTTATATTGGCAGTAGTTGTCTGTATAGAAAATGCGCTTTTTAAGCTTTTTTCTATACTAGTCAACCTTGCCGGGGTGGGACGACGTTAAAGTTGTAATTATTTAAAATTTAGTAAGCTGTTTAATACACATGATTTTGTTTATTGATGTCCCTTGTAAATTAAACTTTAACTGTCCCACTCCCATAACCAACACTAATTTTCTTTCAGAAAAAAGTAACGAAGAGGAACGCCTTAGCTAAAGCTAATGCATAACCAAATCTACAATTCATTTCATGAATTTAGATTTGGTAAAGAAAAATGTCTTTACAAAGTTTTATAGACCTGTTATTATTTATTCTTGTAGAAAATAAAAATTGAAATGTTCAAAGGAGAGTTTTATAATGGCAGTTAAAATTCGTTTAACTCGTTTAGGTTCTAAAAGAAACCCATTCTATCGTATCGTAGTTGCAGATGCAC
>ENA-ORXC01001171-ORXC01001171.1-marine-metagenome-genome-assembly--contig:-NODE-1171-length-16106-cov-9.285607_pt1 | contig 16106 bp, 19 predicted proteins | sample MGYA00237865_ERZ511478 | MGnify/ENA metagenome assembly ERZ511478 | reverse complement strand
TCGACACTGCCGACCAACCGGTGGTCGGGAGACGTGGGCACCAAAGTGGCTGGCCAACCGCTGTAGGGATGACAATGGTGGGGTCGACGACAGTGGGGTCGGCGATGGTGGGGTCGGCGATGGTGGGGACCGGGACGGTGGCGTCGACAGCGGTGGGACCGACGACGGTGGGTCCACATCGATGGGTGCGCCCACTGGGCCACTGGGCGACAAACCCATCACGTAATTCAATTCCTCCTGTCTGGACTGTATGCCAGATGACGATCGCGAGATCTGTCGATGGTTCCCGTGGAAATTGTCGATCTCGATCCTCCCAGTTATATAGCACGTGACATATAACTGGAGCGCATATAACCGGATATTGACTGTATGTCTCGACAGCGTCGTTCCCGCCTGGGTTCGATTCTTCGTGCTTGGCACTATTGCAGAAATGCGATAATGTAATTAGTCTAACTTTCCAGGCAGACAGGCTGGTAACGTCGAGCAAATGGAAACTGTAGGGAACCGTTAGGTCTTCGGATCTAGGTGATGTGCGCTGTGCCAAGCTACGCTCCGCACTTGCTCAAGGACGGGCAGTGTAGATACGTTCCGAATTCCTGAGAATGTATTTCGAGGGTGGGTGACCTTGAGCATTCGTAACTCAATGACATTTACCTACTATAACGCCAGCTCAAGCCTACGAGGAGGACTGCCACAGACGAGACGGGAGTCTCTGCCACAGGATCTGGCCTTTTGCTTTTTGTTCTTCACTGTGGCGTCGTCCGCGTCCTCCCTCTGTCGTTGCCTCCACCGGACAATTACCTTCGGCCCTGCCCCACACTATATCACTCGCGGTCCGCCCCTTTCGTCCTCTTACCCGCTGTTGGGCTGCCCCGTCACTCCCCGGTGTGTGCCCTCCTCGCCCCATGACCACGTCGCCGGCTACTCGTCAGCAGCACCACCGCCTCATCAACTCAGAGTGGGCACGACCCCTCACCATGGACGCCGTCATGCGGACGTTGGGCATTGAAATCGCCAGGTCGGTCGGGGCCCCGCCGCCTCCCTCCCGTCCCCGTCCGGGCACGCCGCCTCGCGCTTTTTCTCTGACCGGCGATGGCGGCGGGGCGGCGGTCACGGTACCCTGTGTCCCCGCGCCCGGCTCGGGCGCTACCCGGTCCGGTTCCGCGCTACATTCTCCATCCCCGCCTGTATCCGGTGGGATACCGGTGGCCGCCGATGTGGCCCACACAGTCCTCTCCGCCCTGCAAGACCAAGAGGAGGGTGTGGAGCGGCGCCTCGCCCTGTCTGCAGCGGCAGTACAACAGGAGGCCGAAGGCCGCGCTGCGATGCCGCTGGCATCCCGCACGCGCGGGCGCAACCGCCAACGGGAGACGGGCAGGGGACACAGCGGGGCCGCATCTGTGGTTGGCATCGGGCCGGAGTTTGAGTTTGCAAGCGTGCCCAGTGGTCCGTCCCTCGTGGCCAACAAGGACACGTTTGAGAGCGCGGTCATGCGCAACACCGTTTCCACCTGGCCGCAGACACTGGCCACGTTCAAGCGCCGGCGACTCAACGATGGCGGCGGTGACTGCTCGGGCGCTGTCGAAGGCGCCGCGTTGGGCACCAACGCCACCATCAAGACATGGGGGACGCGGATCCGCGTGGCGTGCGCCTTTGCCGACTTTTTGGCTCGAACGGTGTGCTGGCACCCCGGCGACCCCCGTCCCAGCGACGAGGAGCGGGACCGCGGCGTCATCAAGTTCTTCCGGTGCCATTCCCCCTTCACTATCCGTGTCATCATTGCCTTCTTGAGTAGCCGCAAGAACGGCGACGCCGTGGCCGGCGGCGGCCGCTCGGCAGGTGTCGGTGGCAAGCCGCTCACTGCGGTCACCCTCACAGACTACACGAACGGGCTGACGTTCCTGTTCGGGAAGGCCAAGATCGACGGACCACACGGCAACACGCCGTTGGTCCTTGATTGCGCCACCCGGAACTCTCCGTGGCAGGCGAAGGGCCAGGCGGAGCTCGAGAACGAGTTGAAGACCCAGCGGGAGGACCTCGGCACCTTCATTGGCAACCCCATGAGGACAGACGACATAAAGAACTTTCGCTGCTCGACGAACAAGGAGGCGCGGATAAGCGGGGAGCGGTCGCTCAGCTCGGCGGCAGTCACGCCCGAGATCATGCTTGCCCTCCACAAGGAGATGTGGGTGAAGCACGCCCCCGCAGTCGAGGCGACGGTGACCGACGTCCAGTCGGATAAGACCTCCGACGCGGGGGCTCCCAACCATCCGCGCTGCTACACGCCGCCATCCGATGCTGACGCCGACCAGCTGAACTATATCTTCTATGTGATGTTGTTCATCTCCCTTGGGCGACCAGTCAGCGTCATTGATCTCAAGTTTGACGACGTCGTGTACCCCGACATGAAGCTGGCAGAGAACCAGAAGTTCTTTAACAGGTGCGTGGCGTTCTGGACCATTCTCCTTGGCTTTGAATTGGTGGGATTGGGGAACGGCTGCGTGTCCTTAGAGTTTGCACTTGGACCAGCTCGCTGAAGCTGAGTACGCGTGACTGTTGCTGTGCCGCAGTGTTGGCTTGTCCATGACGAGTACGCCCGCGTGACTGACGCGTTTCAAACGTGCTCCCACTTTGATTTGTACCTCTGTTGTTCTTTGTTTCTTTCACAGACACAACCACCACAGATTCCTCAACATGTGCCTGCGGGTGGTGAAGACCGGAACGGGAACCACGGACCTTCTGTGGATCCGCTTTTTCAGCTACTACGCGCAGATGACGGCGGCGGACGAGGCGGAACTCGGGCAGTCGGCGCTTGTGCACTGCAACAGCGAGCATCTCAACTTCCCGCAGCTGTTCAGCGGGTTGCTGTTATTTTCCTGCTCCGCGCCGGGTGTCGGTGCCGACGTCAACCGGCTTGGGCAGCAGTATCTCTTCCCCAGCCTGTTGCAGCGGAGCGTGAAGGGGACGGCGGCGCTATTCAAAAAGCGCACCGAGACCGAGGTCAACAACCGCTTCCTTGCCGACCTGTCGCGCATCGGTATGGCTTACATTAATGGAGAGCGCGCGTGCCGCCTCTACGGATTCCGCCGCGGTGGCGCACAGGCACTCCTAAACGCCACAGGCCTCTTGGAACAAGTCATGCGGTTGGGCGGTTGGCGACCGGACTCAAGCTCCTTCTTCAAGTACATCACGGCCATGAACAGCCGGGGCACCCTACGGTCGACCTTGAGGTCTTTTAGAGTGGACGAGGTGACACAGGTCGTGGCGCAGGTGATGGCGTCGTACAGCCACTGGACTGCGGGGGTGGTGCGGGACTTGTCTTCGCGCGCACTGGGGAAAGACAGTGGCGTCGACGCGGACTGCGTGGAAAAAAATGAGGAGAAGCACGTCAAGAAACTGTGTTCCATCATCTGCCAGTGTGTGCTTGTTTTGCGTCAAGGGGCGGGCGAGGTGGAGGGCCTGTCGGATGATGACAGTGATGGTGAGTAGCATGAGTCGCGTCGTCGACTGCTTTGGTGATTATTTTTCGTCTTTCTTCCTCTTGTGGCCCGGAAAACCGTGGAGCTGCAGCCGTGAAGATTCCATTGAAGGGGCTCGACGATGATGCCCCTGGCCAGAATTGTTCCAGCGCAAATCATGAGGCAGTCAATTTTCGAAAAGAGGCGAGTTCTTTGTTCTTTTGGAGCGTGAAGAATACAGTGGTCGCCCCCCCCAGCCGTGGTAGATCTCGTGTGGCACAATCAGCTTCGAACTGCCAAGACCGACGCTCTGCACAGCACTACCGTCCGTCTGCCGCAGTCACCGCGCTGCGCAACCGCCTGCGCGCCCCACCGCCCACAATTTTCAGTACGGCGGCCACGCCCGTCATGCACTGCTCCTCCTTCGCCGCCGACCCCAATTCCAACCCACTCCTACCCTGGGTGGCGTCGAAGACGCCAGTACCGGAGGCAGCTCGGTGGCGTCCCCCCCCGCCCCCACCGCCGTCGCGACACGGCGGTGCCGCAACTCAAACACCGCCCGCAGCATCCACGGTTCTGGCCCGCCGGGAACATCGGGCACCGTCGGGGAAGCGGCAGCAGCCATCGCCGCCGCGTGCTCCGCCGCCGCCGCCATCGCCGATGCGGACTGCCTCGTCACTCGTTCCCGCCCGTCGTCGTCCCTCCACGGCCTGTGGTGGCGCTGAGGGCCAGAGAGCACTGAGGACTTTCCCCCCCAGCTACGCTGCGTGTAAAGGACGGGCGGTGGCCGCGGGAGGTAGGCACCTTTGCAAGGCTGTCGCCAATTGGTGACGCCCGCTGGGCCCGCGCCGGCGCGCGAATAAATGACTACGGCCATTCGAGGGAGCCCCCCGGCGCACGTGTCGGACGGTGGGGTGTCGGGGCTGCTGACGGTGGCGCTGGCCACGCCGGCGGCCGCCGCGTAAGCGGCCGTCGCGCCTGCTACCGCCGTCGGCACGCTCCCCCCGTCCTCCGGCGACGACAGGCAGGTCAGCACGCCCGGGGAGACTGCCCCCGACGGCCCCGAAGTGTGGCACCACAACCCGTCGGCCGGCACCCCATCCTCCCCGCCGGCGGACGCGCCGTTAATGTGCGTGGCGAGGCCTGGGCGGGCGGAAATGACCGCCGCCGCAACGCCACCGCCCGGGGTGCCGCTGCCACTTGTAGTGCGGCCCCCACCGCCTAATCCGCCGCCGCCGCTTTTACATTTAGTTAGAAAAGACCAGCACGAGTGGCGGCGGTGGCAGCTGAGGCGGTGGCGGGGCAGTGGAGTGAGGGCCGCATTGGATGCCGCAGCCTCGCCCGTCGAGACCGCCGTCACCGCGGGTGGTAACTGAGAAGAGGTCCTTGTCGCCAGCCCCAACAGTCGAATGGCTCATGGTCACTGCCCATCACGGGCGCGGCGTCAGCCGCGCCTCTCTCGTCCGGAGCCATCGCCTACACCGGCAAACAACTTGACGGCCCGCTTCTTGGAATGAGCCGCGCTGCCCGTTTTCCCACCCCCGCCCCCTCGACTCCCACCTGCACTCTCGTCTCGTGGCCCGCCGCGGCAGCACCGGCCCCACCACCTCCTCTACCGGCACCCGCCCGCCAGCTCCAACACCGCCAGCGGCGCAGCCAGTTTGTCGGCCGCCGCCGGAAGCACTAGTCTTTCCACGGCCCGAGTGCCCCCGTCGTGAGGTTGAGACACGGAATCCGGGATTCTCGCCACTTGGCAGTTCTGATCTTGTGATTGCGATTGATTCAAAATCTACGTTGAATCGTCACCATACTGAACAACCAAATTCCACCGCATTCGCGAAATCACTCGGTGTCCCGGGCGATCAAGTTGGTTTGTGCTCCTGAGCGGGAAGGAATGTTCTCAATGCACGCAAAAATACACCTGTGCCGACCATGACGAGAACACCACGACCATTCTCCCTTCTCTCTCTTTCTCTGTTTCAGGAGGAAGTCGACGACCACATCATCCAATGAGCCGAAGTCTTTCATGGCAGCATGATGTGTTGGTCAGTTCCAGCTCACACGTGGTACTACGCCTATCCGACAATGAGACAGGAAGGGCACAAAGGCAAGGCTAGTTGTATTTTTTTCTCACATTCTCGGTCGCCATGGCTAAGAGCTTGTCAAAGGGAGGTGTGCGAAGAATAACATCGGCGTTGGTCACTACAGTCGGTACATGCCTCGCCATGGAACTGAGCAGCGTCCGCAGCGTATTGACGCGCGCCCTGGCCGGCGTCCGGATTGGATGGTTCGGTGGCCATCCGACAACATCCGCGCCTTTGTTAAGGGCGACAGTCAGCAGCGTGCGCTCGCTCGCCCATAAGGAGAACGACCGCAATCTTTCAAATGTCGCCTCGTCCGGCGCCTTGATCGCCGTCGGGACGAGGCCGTACAGCCAGTGTAGCTGCTTGACGTACAGCTTAACCTTGTTCTTAACAACGTTTCGCATCTGCTCCGTCTTCTCCGCGTTGATGGCCGCGGCCTTACGACCGCTGTGCACCACCTCGGTGTTCCGCACCAAGCCCTCCTCGGACACCTGAAGGCAGGCGTAAGATCCAAACAGCCCCTGCTCGCCGACCGACACATGACACATCTTGACCAACTCGGTCAGCTGCTCAAATAGCGGCTGCGACACCAGCGTCGCCGTCAGCATCTCTGCCGGTAGAGTCCAGTCGTGGACCAGCGCGACGTAGTAGGCCGCGTTCGACACCGAGTCCTTGGCCGCAGCCTCCCCAGAGACCGCCCCGTCCACAGACGCGGGGAGCACAGGGACACCGGTCTTGCCCCGCTTGGTCGCCCGCTCGGCGGTGGCCGGCCCACTGGGCCGCTTGCTCTGGCCCGCCGACGCCGCCATTGTCGCCGCTGCTCCAAACACGGCCGTCTGGCGGTTCGTGACCTGCACGAAGGCGGCGTCCAAGCGGGTGTTGGCAACCGACTGCGACTCGGAAAAGCTCTGGAGCCGGATGAGCACGTCATCTACAGTCCCCTGAACCGCCTCCACCTGCTTGGAGGTTGCCATGATCCTGTCCCGCTCCGCCTCTTCCTCCATGAGGGACTGCACCATGCGGGCGGCGTGCAACGCTGCCGACCGGCGGCCACTTGAGCCGGGACCGCCGCCACAGTCACCAGTGCCTGCGGGGCGAGTGGTCCCCAGAGTAGGAGATGGGGAACGGCGGCAACGAGCGGAGGTGGGGTGCTCAGCCGTCCGGTGGGGTGGTGGGGAGGGGAAGGGAGGATAAGAGGCGTCGCAGTGGTTCATGGAGGGAGGCGGAGAGCGTGCTCTCTCCGGCCTTGACGTGCAGGCGGGGCGTTCCATAGGGAAGAGGGGAACAACAGGCGCGTTCCGGGCCCGAGACGACGCAGCTAGCCCCGTCAGCGCGTCCACCCCCACGTTTTTTGGATGAGCCACAGCCGCCTGAAAAGCCGACATGCGTCCGCGGTGCGTCCAACATTGGCTCCGCACGTCGACAGCGAGCCACTGCAGGTCGGCACCCCACGCAGTACTCGCTGCCGCGTTAAACCGACGCAGGCTCGTCTTGAGTGACTCGGTGGAGTCGTCGGCGCCAAGGGGTATGGTGCGCTCGGCGCACAGGGCTTACAGCGTCGCTCTCGTCGTTTCCGAGCTCTGCAGCACTTGCGTCGGCACCGGTGCGATCGACCCGGCGCCAGGGCTGCGATAAGGAGTGCCACGGCTGCTTCCAGTCCAGGCGCCGACACCGCAATGTAGGTCGGCTTCCAACGACTCCGCGCCAGAGCGAGCAACCTCTCCGGTCAGCGGGGACACGCGAGCGTCGCCTGCTCGGCGGCCTGCCGCGACCGCAGATGAAGCCGCAGCAGCTGCATGCGCCGCCCCACTGTTGCCTGCTGCGCTGGCGATGGTCCGCAGGGAGACAGCGGACTGCCCACAGACACGCGCGGCATTTCCGGCTTCTGGCTCAGCCGCGAAGGGTGCGGAGGAAGGCAGGGGGACGGGTGGAAGGGCAGCGGGCGGGCGGGTGCCAGGTATCGGCGCTGCAGGTAGTAGGACACAACCAGGGATGGCGGTGCGATGGAGGGGAGTAGGAGGGGATGGTACAGGCAGCAGGCGGGATACTAAGGGCACTGGGGAAAGTGCCGCCACCGAAACCGCCGTGGCACGCATTGACGCGACAGCACGCGGAGAGACAGCCGCCGTCGCAGCTGCGGGAGACAGGGTGGCGGGCAAGGTGAAGCTGGACGCCGCGGCGGCATGCAACGCGATGTCGCGCGTGGCGCCAGCGGTGACACCCGCAGCAGCGAGCACGACCACCGACGCGACCAGTTCGCACCCAGCGGGCGCCCCAACCGCAGTGGCTGCCGCGGGGTCGAGGGGCAGTTCCCCCATAGGCGCAATAGTGCGCGATCCGCCCATGCCGCGGGCGAGCAGACCTCCAACAAGGGGCAGGAGCGGTGATGGTGGCGGCTCTCGCCGAACGCCAACCACTCGCGGAGAGAGGTGGAAGCTGCCACTAGACAGGGGACGGCAGCAGACCTCGACGCTGCGCCAGGACTGTCGGGCCACAAAATTGGAAAGTACTATCTTTTTTGAATGCCGGGCTTGCCTGGGACCTGGCGTTCGAGACTGGGCCAGAAACTGGGGGTGCCCGACACACAGGGAGAGTTTTGCCGTCAGGCATTCAATCAACATCACTTAGCCAATCGGATTGCCAGTTGCCAAGCTCGCTAGTCTCCGGGCAGCCCCATCCGCACGGCGAGGGACGTGAACGTGATTCGGAACCAATATCGTTGTAAGTCCGCTACAAAACACGTGACTCGGTACCGTCTGTCTTGACGCACACATGAAAAGACAGAGCCCGCAGTTTGGGATCAGAACAGGCATTTCGTGGGCGACACGTCTGCACCGCGCAGGCCCCACGCCGCTCGAGTAGCAGAGTGTAAACGCACGCTTCTGGCATCCCGAGATCCAAGAGGTGAACCGTGACGGGCCCTCTCGTCCTATCATTCTTGCGGAAGACATCAAACGCAAGTGCGATACTCCTTTCCACACACGTTCACGTGCGCGAGATATAAAAAGAATCTCGCGCACGTGAACGTGTTCGGCTCGAATGCGCCCAACCAGCCCGTTTTAGCTTGTAATTTCTTCGTCCGCGGGATCCCGCTGTCGAGCAGTTCGGGTCTAAACGTATTAGCGTGATTGGGGTGTGATCAGAACGACGCGCTCCCATTGGCTGGCACGTGTCTATGCACGCCGTGCACACACATGGCCTCAGGCCCGTTCGCAGAAGCTGTGCAGCTACGTCCATGCATGCACCAATCTGCGAAAGAACTAAGCGCAGCGTTGCAGCTGCGGAAAGTAATTTCAATTTGGAACACCAAGTATGCTATGGTGTCCCCTCGTCGCCGACAGCACATGGGCCCTGGCTGAGAGACGTGGCCATACACCCTGGTCCCTTCCACATCCTTCAGGTCGTCCACCCATTTGCGCCGCACCATGTTGCCACCCGCGTGGCAAACAGTGACGGCGGCGTTTGCTACCAACGCCGCCGCCGCGATGCATTACCAACGGGGTATTTTTTCCCGTCCGGTCCCCTCCTCTCCCCTGCCATCAAGATTCCACTCTACCACCACCGACGCGGCACCACCGCACTTTTCCACCATCCCCCTGACCGTGGACGACATCCAGACTCGCTATCGTGAGCACTTTTGTCGAGCCATGCGGATGCCTGTTGATGCATTCGTGGACCTGGTGGACAGCTTGCGCCCGAGGCTGCCTCGCCGTGGACTGTCCCCCGCGTGCCGCACGGCAATTGCCTTGCGGTACCTGGGAGGAGGGAGCTATTTGGACGTTTGCGCCGCCTTTGGGGTTCATCCTTCGACTATGTACCGGGCACTCTGGGAGGTTGTTGACGCTGTTAACATTACCCCCTCGCTTGCGTTTGATTTTGGGCTGGGCAATTGCCAGAGGCGGCTGGACTACGCCGGGGGATTTCAATCCCGGCGGAACTCACCGTTTGGTAATGTTGTTGGCGCTCTGGATGGTGTGGCGATAGAGCAAGAGCAGCCGCTTGCCTCGGATGTTCAGTGCGTTGCGGACTACTATAGCCGCAAAGGCTTTTATGCTCTGAACACACAAGCAATCTGTGATGCCGACTATCGTTTCCGCTGGATGAGCTGTTTGAGCCCAGGCTCCAGCCATGACTCCTCGGCCTTTGCTTGCACTGAGCTCGGTCGCGCGCTTCTGGATCCGACCAACGTCCTGACACGAGCCATGGCCGAGGATGGGCACTGCATCGTGGCAGACGAGGCTTACGCGGCGAGTGAGATGTTGGCAGTCCCGTGGCCGGGGTGTGGTCGCGGTGACCGTTGGAAAGATAGCTACAACTTTCACCTATCTTCCTGTCGTATTCACATTGAGCAGGCTTTCGGGATGTTGTCTTGGCGCTGGGGTGTGTTTTGGCGGCCCCTCCGTGTTCCTTTTCCCAAGCGGCCGAGCCTGGTTCGCGCCTGTTTTCGTCTGCATAATTTCTGCCGAGGACACGAGAGTGCGAGGGATTGCTCTACTTCACCGTACGGTACTGATCGCGCTGGAGGGGTTGTGTCTCTGGCACCGAACGACTCCGTGAGCGCTGATCAGCGTGGGCGGCGTCGTGATCGGGAGCGCTCCCATATTCGGGTGAGAATGACGGCTCGAGTGGAGAGTCTGGGCGTGCTGCGGCCGGGTGTGGCTCCAATGTTCTGAGTGCGGCAGCGCCAAAAACAGTTGCACTGTGCTCCACTCCCGCCCCCTTTTTTATCTGAGCACCATGAGCGTTCAGCATACGTCACCCCCCCCGCCCCCATTTCCCCAAACTTGTCATCGTGGAGCCTGTCAATCATGTATCGAGAGTATTGCAAGTCGTAAAGCCACCTTTTTTGCCCGCACAACGCCAGCAATACCAAGCCAGAAGATGCAACAAAAACATGCCACTCACGGACAGCTCTCCGATTCAGACCCGCCCAAGTCAATCGACCCACGAGTCGTTGATGCGGCTGGTGGTGACCCCGTAGGCGAAGACGCACCGCCGACCGCACGGCCAGAGGCACCCTCACCACTAGGGGAGATTGCATCCTCCGCCAACGGCAGAAGGAGTCGCTCGAGCTTCTTTTCGACAGCCGCGATAAAACGAGGGTCGGCGCCGGCCGCACGGAGATTTTTCAGCGTCTCGGAAAGGTTGGCGAGCTCCCTGCTGTCTGCGTCCTTGCAGACGGCGGTAGCCATCTTCTCCGCGTTCGCGGCGAACCGCTCCATTTCGCCAATGTCAGCTTCACGCTTGCGCTTTCCCCGATTTGACGGCTGTGTGCGGGTCGTGTGACCTGCCAGCGGGGGGATGTCTCCCTCGACCCCCGCCGGACCGACTTCCGGGCTCACGAGCTCGAGCACAACGTCATTGCCCTTAAAAAGGTAGAACAAATAGTCCAGCAACGTATCCCCATTCGAGAAACTGGCCCATAGGCTGGGGTCGTTCTGCCCTGAGCGCGAAAAGTCCTTGTGGGTTCGCCAAAAAAAGGAGGAGAGCTACAAGCCAGCAGATACAACAGAGGTGCACACAATCAATGTGGATGGCCGCGAAAACAATCGACTTAGTCATTGATATGTCACATTGACCAGCTAAGATAACCACACACGCCGTGAACGCAAGGTGGATACAAACTCAAGAGGCATCACACAGTCCGGATAGGCAACCCCCTACATACCTCAGACCATTTGGCCTTCAATGTCTCACCGGTACGATGATGCGGGTGAGCGTTAGGGTCGATCCCCCCGTCAGCACACTCGACCGGCACATCGAACAGGTCCGACCCGTTGAAAAGCGGCGCCACAACAACCACCCAGACAGCTCCACGGGACTGACGAGCGTCTTGCTGTTGGCGGGACATACCTCCGCGCGACGTGATTACTCCCGCCGCAACGTCTGGTGTGCTTAAAATGTGTGCCAGCCTAGCGCGCTCGTTCTTGCAGAAGGCGGGTGCGCGATCTGCAGCACGAGGTCCGCCCATAGGTACAGCAGCGGCAGCGGCGGCACCCGCCCCTCCCACCCGTGGAGCACCGCTAACAGGAGGAATCGAGGCCTGCAAAGATGCGTCTGGCCCTTGGGTGGTCCCACGGGTGACAGAAAGCGACTGGGACGGCGTGTTAACAGTGACTACCTCTCCCCCACCGCTGGCACCCCCACCGCTGACACCCGTAGCGCCGACTGGGGGCGGCACGCGAGATGCTCCCGTCTCGGCCGTCACTCCAGGTGCACGTTGCAGGGCCACCCCATGCACACGACAGCGCTCGAGCAGATCAGCTTTGCGTCCGCGCGTTGGGAGACCGCGGCTGCTCAGGAGAGAGCGCAGATCCTCCACCGTAACGCGGGAAGCCATCCTCAAAAGCCAGATCCAACCGGGGGCGTGTGGGTGGTGTGAGGTGAATGGGGGGCAATGGGGGAAAGGGGGGGGCGGGTACAGGCCGGCGGGGCAGCGTGCGCGCAGAGCAAGAGCGCGCGCAAGTCTGGGGATCGGTACGGATCCTGTTGTGCTGGCGGTTGCGTCCCGACCCGACTGGTCGCGCTGCCACACGCCCCGCTCAGGAGTGACGACAATCCGAAGATACAAAATTTACTGCCCAACAGAACAAACTACTAGGATTTCGCTCCCAGCACATCGAATGGGAGGCAGCATGCACCGTGCACGGACCATCGAACATACGCGGACCGTCCGCGTATGTTGGCCGCGCATGCACGGGGCATGCACACCTCAGCCAATGACGTTGCCGGGTGCATGCATGCACGGCCTGCGACAGTGGTCTGCGAACGGGCCTGAGCCACGGGCTACGGCCAGCAACAACTATGGCGCGCTTCTCGAGCCGGAAGACTGCCATCAGGCGCACGACGCGGAGTATACGCTTCTTTTCGCTTGTCATTTTCCTGGAGATGGTCGGGTTGCTGAGCCCCCAGAGCGTTGGTGCCGGTCTGGAGGAGGTGTCGATGGGCTATTTTTGTTTTCTGGTGGAGCAGGATCGCTTGCTCGCACTCCTGCAAAATCGGTACCTACCCAGGGGCCGGTGCCGGCTACCTAAGAGCCGCCAATGGAGAGAGGTGGTGCTTGATGCACTGCCTGATGACCAATGGCGCCGGTTCACGCGAGTCGACCGAAGTACCTGCGCCACGCTAGCGGAGTTGCTGGAGCCCCACCTCCCTGGCCAACGTCTGCGGGGGCGTCGCCGCATCTCCTCGGATACGATTATGAATGTGGGGCTGTACCGGCTGGGGCACTACGGGAACGGTGCCAGTACGTTCATAGTGCAGTGTTTATACATTGCGGGTAGGGTACTACGTGGCGGGACTCAGTCGTGTGGATATGTTCCGCCGGTTTGGCACCCATTGCTCCTAATATAAACGTTTTTTCCTCTTTTTCTTCATGCTTGTCTTTTTTTCTGGGTCCTGTTGAGGTTGCAAACAAGTTTGGTATGAGCACAGGAGCAGTCCACAACTGCACAAGGGTGTTCATTGGAGCCGTGAACAAGCTGGTTGGGACGTACAATATGTGACCCTGAGCAGAGAGGCGGGAGGACCTGGCCGAGTACGCCTGGCAGACCTTCGGGTTTCGTGGTTGAGTCGGGTCGACCGACGGCACTACCGTACCTCTCGCCAACGGCCCCCGCATACAGCCCTGGACGTATTTGGACAGGCACGATATGTACAGCATCAACCTCCTGCTGGCGTTTGACCATGAGAGAAAGATCGTCTCGGCCACTCTCGGTTTTACTGGCGCCGCCAGCGACGCCTACGTGCAGCGGCACGCTGACTAGTTTCGCTACCCTGGCCAAAATACTTCTCCCCTTGAGTATCTTCTGGGTGACAAAAGCGCGCACCACACTGCTCCAGGCGTTGGTCGCTACAAAGTGGCTGCTGGGGAAAATAGACCAAACAAAAACTTTAACTTCCAGTTGTCACGCCTACGGGTTGTTTCTGAGCATGTTATTGGAATTTTCAAGGGAGAGGAAGCTTCGCGTGTCCATTGGGTCTGAGAGGGAGCTTAAGGAGGCTATGGAGTGGATTCTTTCTTGCTGCGTGCGGCACAAGATGTGTAACTCGCTTGGTGATAGATAGATAATGGCAGACGTTCCGGCTGACGCAGCCGACGATGTGCTTCCAGCAGACTGGCAGGCAGAAGAGTGCCGCTCCCGAGTGACGAGAGACGTGCTGGCATTTATGAGGGCGACCGGGCAATACAAGCCTTGAGCGAATGCTTTTTGTTCTTTTTTTCACCTCATGCTGAAGTGCACACTTTGTTTGACGACTGCGCTCGGTCCTGGCCCGCCCCATCTCCAAGTGACTGGCCACAGTTCGGAGGTCTCATTTCGGAGGCATGTCCCGCCGCCTGCGCCTGATATCACTCCTTCCCCTTGCGCCATGAGGGCCGCCTCCCCGCGATCGGCCCCCTCACGTGCCCGCCGTGTCTGTACCGCACACCTGTCCCCTACAACTGCCGCAGAGTTCCATGGACAAGGGATCTAACGCTAGCGCCTTTTGGGAACCTTGCAAAGAGCCATCGCCCAGCCGTGTTGAATGAGCACACCAGGACCCGCCCGGCGTTCCCTTCCTTTTATTCTTGCTTGGTTGTGTAGGCGAGACTGGAGGCAACGGCTGCCATCAAAGCAGGCGGTCCAAGCATGTAGATATGAGTGCATCTCCGTCGCCGCCTACGAAAGGGCCCCTCTGAGATTCCTGCTCACTCCCCCCTCCGCTTGCCTCAGATGTCTGGAGGTGGCCGAGCAGCTCGTTGAACAGCTATGGGCCTTGACTGTCGGCCTCCCCGCGGACGCCCTCCCCCCAAACGTCACCATCGCCGCAACATGCAGCTACTGGTGCGCTGACGGGGTGCCCACCGGCGCTGCCCCGCCTGTCCGCCCATCCTGCCTCCCCACACCACCCGACGCACTCCCCCCCAGTCCAATTGTATCGTTGCCACCAAGCTAACAGCACGTCCCATCGTCTATTGAACACTGCTGTACTCCTGCCCCCCTTCCCCCAACTCCCCTATGAACAGGGATGCCCCACCAGCGCGGATAAAGGTCTCGGTCGCGTCCTTGGCGGCGTACACGAGCTCGGCACTAGGAGCTGCCGCGCGCATCTTGCCAAGCATGTCAAGCTGGTTCTTTTACACCTCCACGCGAGAGATCACCGCCTCCAGGTTGACGCCACGGATTCATTTTTCTCCTGCGCCGCTACACACCGCTCAGCCACGGCCTGCTCCGCACTCTGGCGCCTCTTGTCCAGGTCCATCTTGCGGGCAGCCTTGGCGGCCTCCTCCGCGGCACGCCTCTCCCCTGCAGCTTCCTGGACCCTTGGTGCTTCCACGTCCACTGCCGCGTTCTTCTCAGCGACAGAAGCACTTGCAGCAAAGCCCTCACGCATCACCATCTCCAGAGCATCACCCGCCCTTAGCGCGGCACGTCCCTCCTGCTAGGCGGCGGACATGCGACTGGACCACCCGCTTGCCCCACTACTGGAACTCGGACGAGGCAAGGGCCTCTCCAATGCCTGGGGTCGCCGGTCTGCCGCGGTCGCTGTTCGGTCTGCCACGGCAGAGGCAATGGCGGTGGCTTGGGAGGTGCGCCGAGACGTGACCAACGGAAGGGGTTCAAGACGAGCAGGAAGCTCTCCGTTTTCAATATCTCCACTATCCGAGTCGGATGCACTCGAGTGGGGGATACTTGATCGCACAGATGTACTTGGTTCTCTGCAGTCGATGTCCTTATTTTCTTCTTCATTTACAGCAGGCGGACTGGTTGTCGCCCTGCAGCCCGACCGTCGCCCGCGCGCCATCTGGCAGGAAAGTGGGCGAGCCTAGCTCGTCCCGCCCGTGTGCGCGAGCACCTCGATTGACTTCAGTAGAAGCTCTACCAGGGCTGAGCGCTTCATGTGCCACGACGTGGCCCTAGCCTGGTCCATCGTAGCGCGCTCGGCGGCCACGTCCACGTCCATCGTACCGTCCCCGGTCTGCAGCCCAATCGACCTGCGCTCCACCACAACCGTCTTGGTGCCGTCCATGATGCTCTTGATGGCCGCCTTCTTGATCGTGAAGGACAACTTCTTGATCTGTGGGCGGGTGACAATCCACGCCGTCGCGTTGGAAATTGACATCTGCTGATTGACGCTCTTTCTGCTCAGCTTTTTGGCCGTCAACTGAATCCACAGGTCCAAAACGAGCATGCGAACAGGGGCCCCCCATACTTTGTTTGAGTACCGGCAGTCAAGGCTAGGTCGTCCACCCTTGCACAGGTCCGCGTCGGGTGCGCGCCAGCGGGGTTTGTACACCCGCCCTCCCTTTCTCAACAAGCCGCCAGCGGACCGTCGACGGTCTGGTCTGCGTGCCCCGCGCGAGCTGTTAACCCGCGCGCCAGCCCGGCCCCCGTCCGACAACGACTCGGAAGTGCGGGAGCTCGCCTGCAAAATCTCGGCATCGAGGCGTTGACGGGGAAGTGCAGTAGCCTCCGTCGACAAGCCGGAGCCTCGAGTCGAGTGGTAGAAGAAGGAAGCGTAGTAGCCCCTGCTATCGTGTCGGCTCGGGTATTCTCCTCAATCTTAAATGGTAAACCACCAG
>ENA-ORXC01001170-ORXC01001170.1-marine-metagenome-genome-assembly--contig:-NODE-1170-length-16106-cov-204.777092_pt1 | contig 16106 bp, 17 predicted proteins | sample MGYA00237865_ERZ511478 | MGnify/ENA metagenome assembly ERZ511478 | reverse complement strand
GGCTAAGTTATTGGTAGTTAAGTTCATTGTAGAATTGACCTTGGATAAACAAGCTCGTATAGTCGAAAAGACGTCGTCAATTATCTTATAGGATATGCACTTGTACCAGGCTAATAGAACGAAGCGACCCAACAGCAACAGCTCTTTAGTAGCCACAAATTCTGCAGGCTTACCACTTATGCTGTCTAAGCAAAAAGGTAAACGTCATTTTATGAGTTTTGCTTTGTCAAATGGTATCAAGGTAGGACTGTCAATGCTGCTGCTAGCCATGGCTAGTGGTGCACATAGTCGTGAGAGTCAAATGCTGCCATTGGCTGATAGCTCGTGGCAAGTCACAGATCCGCAAACGCTAGATCTACCAAACCTGCGCGGACAAGGCTTGAGCTTTGCTGAGCAATATCAAAACAAAATGCTTGGCGAGTGGTCATTACAGAATATCAATGGCCGCGTCAGAATGGAACATGATCCTTGGGTACAAGAAACGATAAAAGATATGACGTGGCGTCTCAATGCCCAAGCCCGTCAGCAAGCACCACTTGGCGTTGTTATCATTGATAACCCCAGTATCAATGCTTTTGCAGCGCCTGGCGGCGTAATAGGTATCAATACTGGGACGATCCTGTCAGCTAGTAGCATGGATGAGCTGGCAAGCGTCGTCGCGCATGAAGTTGCGCATATCAGTCAACGGCACTACGAAAGCGGCGCTGACGAACGTAAAAAAGCCTTGCTGATGCAGCTAGGCGGTATGCTAGCCGCGATTGCTGCCTCAGCTGTTGATGGTGATGCCGCTGCGGCTGTGATGATGGGCAGTCAGACAGCCTCTATGAATAGCAGCATGGCGTTTAGCCGTAGTAACGAGCGCGAGGCTGACCGAGTTGGGATGCAGATTATGACCCAAGCGGGCTATGATCCTCGGGCGATGCCACGGTTCTTTGCTACGATGAATCAACAGAGTCAGTTAAATCAAGTTGAGAATCAATTCTTACCGAGCTTTGTACGTTCCCATCCTCTGAGTAATGAGCGGTTGAGCGAGTCACAGAGTCGCGCCCAGCAGTATCCAGCGCTCTCATTGAGCCAGCAGCAGCGCCATCAAGCATTGTTTGATTTGTTGTACTGGCGTGTGCAAGTGACTGGTAAACATGCATCCGAAGTCACACTGACAACGGCCGCTAAAAACAGCCTCGGGGCCAAACTTGCGCTAATGCATTGGTATGGAGAGCAGCAGCGCTTTACAGATGCTAATAAGGTATTGGCTGAGATAAATGCGTTATCAAATACGCAGCGTCAAAATTTAGAGCCTCTATTGTCGATTACCCACAGTCAATTATTGAGTGAACAAGGTAAGTGGCAACAAACCGTAGATGTATTGGAGAGTCAACAGCGCCTATATCCTGAGCGCCGTGATTTACGTCTTTATCTGGCCGAAGCACTGACTAACAATAATCAGCCGATAAAAGCTCAAGCCTTGTTAAAACCACTAACAGAACAGCAGCCAAGCGATCGTTATGCATGGCAAAGCTTGCAACTTGCCAATGAAAAACTTGCTAAGACCACCACCTCACCACAGTTAGCCAATATCGCGACGATTAATGCGTTGCGCTATCGCAGTTATGATCAGCTATGGAATGGGCGTTATGAGAGTGCGCTGACCTCTTTGACACAAGCCAAACAGTTGACGGAAAATCTACAAACCACAGATCAGGCTACTAGTGCGCGTCCGTTATTGGCCAATATTAATGCAGAAATCAAAGCAATAAAAACCGCCAAAGACTTTAAGCCTTAGGCGGTTATTTATACAGATTAGCCTGCCAATCAATAGCAAGTGCTAGCCCTGTAGCGCGTCTTTAACCATTTTAGAAATCAAAGCAGGATCAGCACGGCCAGCTGTTTTATTCTTCAAAACACCCATGACGCTACCCATATCACGCATAGACGTAGCACCTTGCTCAGCGATTTCAGCATTTACCAATGCCATGATCTCGTCTTGATTCATTTGCTGCGGCATAAACTCGTTGATGATATCAATCTCAAACTGCTCTTTGGTGGCCAAGTCATCACGGCCATTTTCTGTAAAGATAGTTAGTGATTCTTGACGCTGCTTTAGCTGTTTTTGCAAAACTTCTAATACTTGCGCATCATCAAGCTCTGTCTGACGGTCAATCTCGATTTGTTTCACTACTGACTGTACGTTGCGCAGTACTTTGACGCGCTCAAGCTCACGAGCTTTCATTGAAACTTTGATATTGTCTGATAACGTCTGTTTAAGTTGGCTCACTGCTATTATCCTTATCGATCTGTTAAATGCTATTCGTTAGAGGTCGTTTGTTAAATTTTTAGAACAAAACCTGCTGATAGTAGTTTTAATAAAAAATTATGTCAGCAGTAATAACAAAAATTGTAGCATAAAAAACGCCACTGATATCGATTGATAACAGTGGCGTTAGTGTAGCGCTTGTACTTAACTAATCAGATTACTGATTAGTACATACGAGTGGTACGAATAGTTTCGCGTTGTAACTTCTTCTTATAACGCTTTACGGCAGCAGCTTTTTTACGCTTACGTACTTGCGTTGGTTTTTCATAAAACTCACGCTTACGTACGTCTGATAATACACCAGCTTTTTCACAAGCACGTTTGAAACGACGGATAGCGATATCAACTGGTTCGTTTTCTTTAACCTTAACTGCAGGCATGAAGACTCCTCGATTAGGATGAGATATAAGGGCATTAGTTTGGCTGTGTATTAGTATTTAGCCGTAATATCTCAAGATTACAGGCATCAGCTCAAACTAGGACAATTCTCACGCATTAGCGTAAGGGCAGGTATTTTAATAAAAAATACCAACAAAGTCAATGATTTTAAGCATTTATTGCTGATAAGGTGTTCAATTAGATAGCTATTTGAATTTGGCTCTCAAACTATGAATTCGACATATATACAACGCTTTATCAATAAAAAATCCCTACCGTCTATAACGGTTTGATTGGAGTTTATGCTATGATAATTCCCATATTATAGGGTCTATTGAACTTTCAAATATTAGGGCTGCTGATGGCTAAAGTTACCCCAAACTAGGCGAAAACCGACGATAATGTCGAGACCTTAGCTAGGTTTTCAACAACGGTTGGGGTAATTTTAGCATCAGCCTTTCAGGGCAGTACTCTTTTTTGTCAATATATGGCGAAATAGTTTAACCTAGAATGACTAGGCTTCAGCAATTTCACTGCATATTGTCTAAAAAATAGTGACTGCCAGCACCACATTTGAAAGTTCAATAGACCCTAGTAAGCCTATGAACCGTTTTGTGTGTATTTTATTGAGGATGTTGGAATGAAAAAAACAGTATTTAACACGGCATTAAGCACGGCACTTATCGTAGCGTTGGGCGTGGGCGTAAGTGCTTGTAGTGGCGGCGAAGAGCATGAAGAAGTAATGGCAATCGATCGCGTTGACGAAGCTGCTGAACTTGCCATCAAAAATGCGCCACCAGCTGAAGAAATGGAATTCCCAGAGACAGCACCAATGCCAGCGGCTGATGCAGCGGGTACAGAAGCTGACGCTACGGCTACTGCCGAAGCAGGAACGGCTGACGCTGATACTACAGAAGCAACAGCTACCGATAGTGCGGATACAGCCGCTGCTCCTACTGACAGCGCTGATATGGCGGCTACTGACGATACAGCTGCAGCCACTGCTGAGTAATTTAGTGCTGAATTGACCATTAGCTCAATGGACTATTAAACAGTCGTTGGTCGTATATGTAAGTAATTTAAGCTGATATAACGCATCACTAATTGATTGCAGACTGACTAAGTAAGGGTAAAACCATGATTGATATACAACCGTATATGAACAAACTGAAATTGTCTGTAATCAGCATGAGCGTGGTATTTGCAGTGAGTGCTTGTAGCGGTGATAATACAGCTACTGAAGAGTCTGCAGTAGCCAATGAGCCTGCTACCGCTATAGAAGAAACAGCTGTAGCCGAGGGTACGACGCCTGAGTCTGTGATTGAGCCAGATACAGAATCAAAAGCAGCAACAGAGTCTGCCGACACAGTAGATGAGGCAGTGGCAACACCTGAAACTGATTCTGAGCCTGAAGTGTTGGCCGCAGATGCAGGTGCTAAACTGTATGAATCAAACTGTCAGGTTTGTCATGCTGCAGGTTTACTCGATGCGCCAAAGTATGGTGATACAGCGGCTTGGACAGCTCGTCTAACCAAAGACAAAGAGACGCTATATATGCACTCGGCTAAAGGCTTTAATAAAATGCCAGCGCAAGCGGTAAATGGTGTGACCGAAGCACAAGTTAAAGCGGCTGTTGATTATATGCTAGCGTCGGTAAGCTGATACGCTATATTAGAGTATGTCAGCTATTGAAATTTGCTAAACTGGCCGTCATTGTGACTGACAATGACGGTTTTTTTATGCATGTTTTTTGTCACGCCAGTCTCATAATATATAGCTGTCTCAAGCGAATTCGAGATAGTGTGTGGCTGATTGTATTATAGTCGGTGAACTACTAAACCGCTACGGCGTTACCCTCCTTAGATGTACTACTTGTACAATCTGCAGTCGGCTGCCTTGTACTCATTTTAGAGTTCTTTGACTATAGTTATCCAATTTATCAAAATGATGTAAGATAAAAGTGCGACAAAAATAGCACGAAAACGAAAGTATAAAGGCAAAAGTATGAAAGTATTGGGCTTAGAGACCTCTTGTGATGAGACGGGGCTGGCGATTTTTGATAGTGAGCAAATAAATAGCGACAACCAAGGTTTGGTCGGGCAGGTACTGTACTCTCAGATCGAGCTGCACGCACTTTATGGCGGCGTTGTGCCTGAGCTTGCTAGCCGCGATCATATTCGTAAGCTCGTGCCGTTACTCAATGAGCTGTTAGATCAGTGTGATATGAAAAAAAGCGAGATCGATGCGATTGCCTATACCAAAGGGCCAGGACTCATTGGTGCATTGATGACAGGTGCATTATTTGGGCGCAGCTTGGCTTATGGTTTGGATATCCCTGCGATTGGCATCCATCATATGGAGGGGCATCTTTTGGCGCCGCTTATGGGCGCGAACCCTCCGGCATTTCCTTTTGTCTCGCTACTAGTATCTGGTGGGCACACGTTACTGATTGCTGCTCACGGTGTTGGGCAATATGAGATATTGGGTGAGTCGATAGACGATGCGGCGGGTGAGTGCTTTGATAAGGCCGCCAAAATGCTAGGCTTGCCTTATCCTGGTGGCCCCAATATCGCCAAACTGGCAGAGACGGGCAATCCTAACGCGTATTCGCTGCCAAGACCGATGCTACATCGGGGTCTAGACTTCTCGTTTAGTGGTATGAAAACTGCCGTACATAATCTGATTAAAGACACGCCACTGTCAGGCGGTTCTGGTCATAAATCTGATAGTAATCCACAAGTTCGCGCAGATATCGCTGCCAGTTTTCAGCATGCAGTAGTCGACACGCTAGTGAAAAAATGTGTCAAAGCACTTAAGCAAGCAGATATGAGCCGTTTGGTGATTGCGGGCGGGGTCAGTGCCAATACTCATCTGCGTGAGATGTTGGAGGCTGAACTGGCTAAGATCAATGCGACGGTTCATTATGCACCGCCTGCGCTATGTACGGACAATGGCGCGATGATTGCTTATGCAGGTTTTGAGCGCTTGCAAGCAGGACAGTCTGATGATTTGGCCGTTAGCTGTATTCCGCGTTGGCCGATGACAGAATTGCCAGCCGTATAAATGAGCATTTGGTCCAACACGTTTATATGAATTAAGGACAGTCTATGCAGTGGCTTGCTATTGGTTTGGGGGCAGCATTTGGTGCTTGCCTGCGAGCTTGGCTATCGCGTTTTAATGCCTTGCACGGTTGGGTGCCCCTCGGTACACTGAGCGCCAATATTTTAGGCGGACTACTGATAGGGCTGGCACTAGTGTGGTTTGAGCGCATGGGAAGCAACTTATCTGATCATGTACGCGTGTTTGTGATAACTGGTTTTTTGGGCGGGTTAACTACCTTTAGTACGTTTAGTGCAGAGGTATTTGGCTTTATTCATGACGGGCGGTTGCTAGCAGGTTTGGCGCTCATCGGCCTGCACGTTGGACTGACATTATTAGCAACCGCGCTTGGCTTTTATTTCTTTAAGCTGGTTGTATAATTTGTGTTTATTATGCGGTCTGGTATTACTATGCGGAGTCAGCTTGCTTTGCACTAAACTTTTTAATATATAAAGAATAATTTTAACTATAGATATGTTCGTCCTCTATCGAGAATGGCAATATAATTCCTATCTTTTCAAATTCTGCATATAATTCATTCAGATCTAGAATTTTGTTTTTAGAACGAACTTCTAATCTTCCTTTCTTAGAACTAATAATTAGATAATGACCTGCATTATCATACCCGAAATTAAAAGGTGCATCGCTCGTTATTTTTTCAAAAATATCTTTAGTAACCAAAGTGTTTTGATTGTTTTGATCTATAAATATTAAGCTCATGGTAATCTTCCTATAGTTAATTTCATTGAATTAACAATAGCAGCTATTATCTTTGGACTACAAATTTAATTTTAAAGTATGGTTTTTTGCTAAGCTAAAATCATTCATACAGGTTTAACTATCCCTTCCAATAAGCTCGCAAATCCCTGCATATACGCCGTATCTTTACTTGAGGTACGCGTCGCTGCGTACAGCTGACAATGCACACCTTCTCCTAGTGGCCGCGATACGACCCAACCTTTTTTCTCGTATTCAGCAACCACCCAATCAGGCAATGCTGCTACGCCGCGTTCACTGGCGACCAACTGAATCAGCATCGCGGTCAGCTCTGTTGTACGAACACTCTCAAAGCTTACTTGTGCTGGCGTCATAAAATTAGCAATGATATCGAGGCGTTTGGCTTCTACCGGATAGGCAATTAATGTCTCATTAATCAAATTATCAGGTTCAATAAATTTTTGAGTAGCTAAATCATGCGTTGGAGAAAGTACCAAGCGACTTTCATATTCAAATAATGGTTGATAGCTGATACCGTCGAGTGGTAAATCACTGGTAGTAATAAGCAGATCAATATCACCTTCCATCAAGAGATGATGTGGCTCAGGCTCAAAGCCTGTGGCAAAATCTAGCTCGACATCTGACCACTCACGGCGATAGTGATTGAGTATTGGCATGAGCCAATCAAAACAGCTATGGCACTCTGATGCCAGTCGCAATCGTCCTGCTTGACCGTGCGCTAAGCGTTTGAGGTTGGATTTGGTGCGAGTTACTTGCGGTAGGATATTGTCTGCCAATGCCAGTACTGCTTTACCTGCTGGCGTAAAACTAAGCGGGCGCGTCCGACGATTGACCAAACTGATGTCGTAGTAGTTCTCAAGCTCTTTTAATTGATGCGAAACGGCCGAGGCAGTAACGTGCAGCTCATCCGCCGCTGCTGCAAGCGAACCATGCGCTCGTAGCGCGGTTAATGTATTAAGATGACGTAGCTCAAGCATAATATGACCTAACCGCTAAGGTGAGAAAAATTCATTATAGTCAATATAGCGCTGACTTTCACTCATAGTCCATTATTAATAAGCAGTTAATAAGCAATTAGTCAGCAATCAACATCTAGCGCTTGCGTAATAGCAACTGTGAGATAACCACCAATACTAGTGAAGCAACCAGTAATAACGTACCAATGGCGTTGACTTCTGGCTTGAGTCCTACGCGGACCATAGAATAAATGCGCAGCGGTAAGATCTCATAGCTAGGCCCTGTGACAAAGGTCGACACTACTACATCATCTAGCGATAAAGTGAAAGCTAGCAACCAACCTGCCATGACGGCTGGTAAGATAACGGGAATCAATACGGTGCGCACCATGGTTGATTCATTGGCCCCCAAGTCACGTGCCGCTTCCATTAAGCGTTCATCTAAACTGCTTAATCGTGCAAAGACGGTAATAACGACGAAGGGTAAGCAAAAAGTAATGTGCGCCAATAACAGTGAGACAAAACCCAATTGCAAACCAATCAATAAAAACAGTGCTAGCAATGAAATAGCCAATACAATCTCAGGCGACATCATCAGGACAAATAGCAGCCCATTTAGTAAGCCTTTACCGCGAAAGTTGTAACGATGTAAGGCGAGGGCAGTGAGCGTCCCTATAAGAGTCGAAACGGTAGCCGCGACCAGCCCCAAGACAATAGAATGCCAAAACGCATCGAGCATCGCTTGGTTGTTAAACAGCGATTCGTACCACTTTAAGCTAAAGCCGCCCCAGTTGTAGCCGATTTTTGACTTGTTAAATGACATCACCACCAAAACAATGATGGGTAGATATAACAAAGTATAAATCAGACCGAGATAGCCTTTAGCAGCGATACTGCCAATTTTAAGCGTACGCGAATAAGACATTAGGCCACCTCGTTAAAGTCAGTCTTGCCAATGCGGCGACTACTAGCACGGTAGGCAAGTAATAATACTGCCATTGCTAGTGTCAATAAAACGCTGGCCGCAGCACCAAAGGGCCAATCACGCGCATCCAAAAATTGGTTTTTGATGATATTACCGACCAATAGATTACGAGAACCACCCAAGATATCCGCCACATAAAACATGCCCATCGCAGGCAATAGCACGAGCAGTACACCAGAAATAATTCCCGGTGTCGTTAATGGCAATACCACATGCCAAAAGGTCTGTGTTTTAGTTGCACCCAAATCCTGCGAAGCCAATAGCATGTCATTACGCAAGTCAGTAAATACGGCATATAGCGGTAGTACCATAAACGGGAATAACAAGTAGGTTAGTCCTGCGATCACTGCGCCTTGGGTATATAAAATATCGATTGGCGTATCGATTACACCGATGGCTAATAGCAATTTGTTAATCAAACCGTTATTGGCAAATAGTAATTTGAGCGCATAAGTCCGTACCAAAGAGTTTGTCCAAAATGGCAGGATCAATAGCAGCATAAGCAGCGGTTGCCATCGTACTTTCACCCTAGATACTAGCCACGCAAAAGGATAGCCCAGTAGCAAGCAGATGATCGTTGTGATACCTGCCATCCATAATGAGTGGACAAATACCTCAAAATACAATGGGTCAATCATCCGCACATAGCTGTCGATGCTAACAGGTAAGCTAATAAACGCACTGCTATCACGGGTCAAAAAACTGACAGCGATGACTAGGATATTTGGTAATAGTGCAAATATTAGTAGCCAACCCCAAATTAGCCAAAGCGTGGCGGTACGAAATGGACTTTTACTGCCTAAGTGGTTGCGAGCCATCAGCTACCATCCTTTTGTGCAGTCGTGTCTGGCATAGCTTCAGAGCCTTCTGGCAATACCCATTCCCAGCCATCTACCCATGAGACTTTGACGCCTTCATTTAATTTGTAATCGAAGCTTGGGTCATCTTCATCAAAAAACTCAGACGCCTTAATAATATGACCATTTGCCAGTTCGATAATTGAGTCTAAGGTGCTGCCTTTATAGTTACTCTCGATGACACGGCCTAACAGTCCGCTATGCTCGTTATCTTTTGGATCATATATTCGTAAATCTTCGGGGCGAAGTAGTAAATTGACGATATCGCCCACTTGTACATCGTTGGCAAAATTGGGACGACGTAAGTTGCGTAAGGTGGTCGGCCCTTCTTGCGCTTGCGCTTGCGCTTCACAGACTTCGACCTCGATACGTCCGTTAGTCACTTTGCCATCGCGATCTGGCTGGTCTGGATGGACACCTTTAACCTCAGCTCTAAATAAATTGGTCTCGCCGATAAATTTGGCCGTGAATAAATTGGCAGGGGTTTCATAAATCTCAATAGGCGTACCGATTTGCTGGAACGTGCCATCTTTCATCACGGCAATACGGTCTGACATTGAGAGCGCTTCTTCTTGATCATGAGTCACGAAAACGAAGGTAATGCCTAGCTCGCGTTGTAGACGCTTCAGCTCAGATTGCATTTGCAGGCGCAGTTTGTGATCGAGTGCGGATAATGGCTCATCGAGCAATAGCAGTTTAGGACGGTTAATCACCGCGCGTGCAATCGCAACTCGCTGCTGCTGACCACCAGACAAATCTTGTGGCTTGCGGTTGGCCAAATGCTCTAGCTGTACCATTGCTAGCATCTCACTGACGCGTCTTTGGATTTCATCTTTTGGGACTTTTTTTAGCTTTAGGCCATATGCTACATTTTGGGCGACGCTCATGTGAGGGAACAGCGCATACTGCTGAAATACGGTATTGACCGGACGTTTATCAGCGGACAAGCCTGCCATCTGTACGCCATCCAAATATATCGCCCCAGCATTCGGCTGCTCAAAGCCTGCAATCAAGCGTAGTAATGTCGTCTTACCACAGCCTGATGGGCCAAGCAGCGTCAAAAACTCACCGTGTTTGATATCAAGGTTGATGTCTTTTAGGACTTCGGTTTGATCATAGGTTTTTTTTAGACCAGTCAGTTGCAGCAGCACCTGATCATCATGAGTTGACGCAGAGGTGTTATGCGTATTTTGAGCTAAATCGGTCATAATATCTGTTCCTAAGCGTCCAATATCTATATGCAGCTGACTGTCATTATAAGAATTGGCATGATCGTAAGCATGTTCGGATTGCTGCCTGAATGCTGCGTATTATAACAAACCCTTGATATAATTCAGTGCAAGTTCGTTATAAGTTACGCGAGTAATACTGTCGTAGCAGCGATATATACAGCTATGTTTTTAAATTTGACTACATTCACCTAGCGATATTTAGACAAATTTTTTACCGTTTTTTGGTTTTTATTCCTATACAATCAGGTTACGGCTGACAAACATGATTAGCCTGATAGTTTGGCGATAATTAGCCAATCTGTGCTTGAATACATGTATGCAAAACAGCTTATAACCCTAATATTATTGATGATAAAGGATCTCTCATGCCTACCGATATACGTCCAACCACAGGTCAAGAAGCGCTTGAGCTTTTAAAAGCAGGTAATGCACGCTACGTTGATAGCCTCACCAGTACCGATGAATATATGCAGCGCCGTCCAGAGTTGGTCAAGGATCAAAATCCATTGGCCATTATTTTGGGCTGCTCGGACGCACGAGTACCCGTTGAGATTGTCTTTGATCAAGGCTTGGGGGATTTGTTTGTCATACGTGTGGCGGGCAATGTGGTGGCGCCATCACAGATTGGTTCAATTGAGTTTGCGGCCGAAGCCTTCGGTACGCAGTTGGTGGTTGTTCTTGGACATTCAAAATGCGGTGCTGTCACGGCCTGCGTCGAGACACTGATTAATCCTGAACAGAACTATTCACCTAACTTGCAATCTATCGTTGATCGTATTCGCCCAAGCGTTTATAACTTGCACGAACTGGCAACTGCCAATGGCCAAGACGTCGATGCAGATGAGTTGGTCGATCGCTCTATCCGCGCTAACGTACGTATGTCAGTCAGTCAGCTAAAGCATGGCTCACGTGCATTAGAGGACTTAACCAACAGTGGTCAGCTATTGGTAGTCGGCGCTGAGTATGACTTAGAGACAGGAAAAGTGCGTTTTTTAGATAGCTAATCAGTCTTAGGTAGCTTCAGACAACTAGCGAGTTAGGGCATCAAGACGAACATACCTTGTTCATATTCTTACAAAACCCTATCAGTTATTTTGCCATTTTTTATTATGATAAGAGAACGACGCAAGTCACGACAATCGTGATTTGCGTGTTTATGCACTGATTTTTTGAATTATATTAGGATAATTATGTCTACTTCATCTAACAACAATAACGACGCAATAGACCAGCCTGCTAGCAGCGTTAGCACGGATGGCGTTCAGCCAATTTCATCACAGACGACCGGTTTTACTTTTAACCACACCATGCTACGTGTCAAAGACCCTGCTAAATCATTAGAGTTTTACACTGGTGTCTTGGGCATGACCTTGCTTGCCGTTAAGAAGTTCCCTGACATGGGATTTGATTTATATTTCTTGGCTAAATTGACCGAAAGCGAGCGCGAAAACTTGCCAACTGGCGATGACTTAGAAATCTTTGCCTTCCGTCAGCGTGGTATTTTGGAGTTGACGCATAACTATGGTACCGAGACAAAAGTTGATTTTAGCTATCATGATGGCAATCAAGACCCGCAAGGTTTTGGTCATATTTGTTTTAGCGTACCGAACCTAGATGAAGCCATTGCTTGGTTTGATAAGAACGATGTCGAGTTCAAAAAACGTCCGGAAGATGGCAGTATGAAAAACATTGCCTTTATCAAGGACGTTGATGGCTACTGGATCGAAATCGTTCAGGCCGATTTGATGGGCTAATTGTCAGAATGACAGCACCTATTAAGATAAGTGCGTTAATAGAAATAAATAGAATAAAGGAGTATCACCCAGATGCCTACCTCTGAGGCAGAAACGACACTGAGTGCTGAGACAGCTGCGCAGTCTACGACAACGGATGGATTGACTTATCAAAGCATCCTTGGTTCGGCAAATGAGATATGGGTTGGTTTTGTTGAGCGCATCCCATATTTTGTCGCCTCAATTATCGTTATCCTGATTTTTTGGTTTTTATCGATTGTCTTTAAAAAAATCGTTCACAAATTATTAGGCAGCCGTAATCGGCATCAGAACTTGGTCAAAGTGTTTCAGCGAGTAGGCGGGGCGCTCATTTTCTTTATTGGTTTTATGATAGCGATGGTTATTGCGGTACCAGGATTTACTCCTGCTAAGCTGATTGGCGCGCTTGGTATTGGTTCTGTGGCTATCGGTTTTGCTTTTAAGGATATCTTCCAAAACTTGCTTTCTGGTATTTTGCTCCTGATTTCAGAGCCGTTTCGTATCGGTGATCAAATCGTTTCAGGCGACTATGAAGGAACGGTCGAAGATATCAAAATCCGTGCAACTACCATCAGAACTTATGATGGTAGGCAAGTGGTGATTCCAAATTCAGATCTCTATACTTCAGCATTGACCGTCAATACCGCTTACAAGCAGCGTCGTCTGCAAGTTGCAGTTGGTATTGGTTATGAAGATGATATTGAAGCTGCCAAAGCTGAGATTATAAAAGCATTAGACAAGATAGAAAGCGTCTCGAAAAAAGCAACGCCAAGCGTGATTGCTACTGGTTTTGGCGGTTCGTCCATTGATCTAATGGTGCGCTGGTTTATCGAAGATGGTACGCAAGCCAATAAGGTTGCCTCGATTCATCAAGTAATTGTAGGTATCAAAAACTCGTTGGATGCAGCGGGCGTAAACATTCCATTCCCAATACGTACGATCGATTTGAGTGATCCTTCAGTAAGTGCAATCGTTAATAAGATGAACGAGCAACAAGACGTTGTGGATGTGAATAAAACAGTGGCAGAGTAGCGCGCTCGGTGAAATATTCATTTAGTGTTAAAACTTTGATTTCCACAATATTTAGAAAACTAAAAAACCGCCACATCAATTGATATGGCGGTTTTTTTATACGTGTCTACTTGCTATAAATATGAAGCTTTATTCGTCCTTTGCTCTAAAGTCGGTATGGCATGATTTACAGCTTGCACCAACTTGTCCAAAGGCAGGTTTAACATCGTCCATGCTAGTGGCGTTTTGGGCGGCGGCGTTTAGCTCAGCAGTAACTTTTTGAAAGTTTTCCGCTTCAGCACTGAAGCCATCAGCATTAGACCAAACCGCTTCAGTAGCATTACCTACCGCTTCTGGATCTTCAAAATGACTCCAAGGCTTGGCGGCATCTTCTGCCAAGAACGCCGCTTGCTCTTTAAATACATCGGCATCAAATGTGTCAGGTGCTTTTGCCATATCACCCATGACGCCCATTGCATCGCCCCAGTTTTTCATAGTGTCTTGACGCGCTTGCACATCAGGGTTAGATCCTGTTGAGGTGCTACAGGCCGTTAGACCTATTGCAGCCGCCATCAAGGTAACGCTAAACAGAGATTTGAAAGATTTGTTGGTATGAACCTGTGCCATATGACTTACTCCTTTAAACTTGGCTAATAGTAAGCGCGATTACAAACGCTCGCTTCGTCGTAAAATATAGTTATACAAAATACTGCCTAAAATTCTTTTGAGCACAGTTGCTGATAAAGAACGTCTTCTATTGTAACGGTTATCTGGGCGATGGGAATTATATAGTTGTTATATCCTCGTAATATTTTAAATAAGCATACCTCAACTTGGTTGTATTTGCTTATGATGGATTGCGGTGATTGCATGGTAGTTATACAACGTATTTCTGTACGATAATAACGTGAGAGTGGGTCGTTTGGATGGTACTGACAATAAAAAAGGTCAGCGAATAGTAGCTGACCTTTTTAATTTTTTTCAAAAATATGAATGCCGTGATATTTACGAAAACTACAGTGCTAACCAATCACGTGGCTTTAGATAATAATCGGTCAACTCAAACTCAGGTGTCCCTTCAGCAGGCTCAAAACGATAATGCCAGCTGGCAAGCGGCGGCATACTGACTAGAATTGACTCGATACGTCCATTACTCTGTAGTCCAAATAGCGTTCCGCGATCATAGACCAGATTGTATTCGACGTAGCGACCACGGCGATAGAGCTGAAACTCGCGCTGCGCTTCATTATAAGGCGTATTTTTACGTTGTTCAAAAATCGGCATGATACCGTCAAGATAACCGTTGCCCACGGCTTTCATAAAATTAAAGCAAGTCTCAAAGTCCCAACCGCGACTCTCGGTACTGACATCATCATAAAACAGACCGCCAATGCCGCGCTGCTCATCACGATGGCGCAGATGGAAATACTCGTCACACCACTGCTTAAAATCAGCGTAAATATTGTCCCCAAAAGGTGCACACAAGTCATGACAAACTTGATGCCAGTGTACACAATCAGCGAGTACTGGATAGAATGGCGTTAAATCAAAACCACCGCCAAACCACCAGATAGGAGCTTCACCTTCTGCTTCTGCTACGAATAAACGCACATTGGCATGGCTCGTAGGCACGTTTGGATTTCTGGGATGGACAACCAGTGACACGCCCATTGCTTGGGCTTTACGCCCAGCGATATTAGGGTGACGTGCGGTCGCAGAGGCAGGTAGGTTATGTACATGAATATGGCTAAACATGACGCCCGCTTTTTCGATGACCTCGCCATCTGCCAATACACACGATCGACCGCCGCCGCCTTCAGGACGTTCCCAGTCATCAGGTACAAAGGTCGCATACTCGTTGTCGTTAGTGCTGCTATCACGCTCTTGTGCTTCTAGCGATTCACAGATACGTGCCTGTAAATCAACCAAAAATTCACGCACTCGCATGATGTCGTTATTGGTTGGCGTCGTCACGGACGCCACCGTTGATAAGTCTGTTTCGTTATTTGTATTTGTAATACTCATAAGATATCTATTTATTCAGGTGTATGGCGGTATTAAGGTCTGTATCGAGAGAAGCGTCTATATCAAGATTGATATTTTTATCAAACAAATGGCCCATGCGATCACGTTTGGTTGCTAGATATTCAGCATTCATATCATTGACACCGACCAACAATGGCACCCGTTCGACAACATCAATACCATGCTCAGTCAGATAAGCGACTTTATTTGGATTGTTGGTGATGAGCCTGACAGCGTCGACCCCGATATGGGCAAGCATAGGACCACACATATCATAGATACGCGCATCAGCAGGCAAGCCCAACATGAGATTGGCATCCAACGTATCATGTCCTTGATCTTGAAGGGCGTACGCACGAATCTTATTGGTCAAACCAATACCGCGCCCTTCTTGACGCAAATACAAAATCGCACCGCAACCCGACTCTTGGATGGCTTGCATGGCAGTATTGAGCTGCGGACCACAGTCACATTTCAACGAGCTAAACGCGTCGCCTGTCAGACATTCAGAATGAATGCGAATGAGCGGCACTTGCTTCGATACTGATTCATCCTTTTGGCTCAATATCTTGTCGTTTGAGGGTTGACTAGCCACATCATCTGTCTGTTGATCGACCACAGCTAGACCAACGGTCAGCATGACATGCTCTTGACCTTCGCTATTTTCAAAGATATGAATATCAAACTCGCCGTGACGAGTGGGTAATTTGGCACTAGTGATAAATTGATATGACATTGC
>ENA-ORXC01001169-ORXC01001169.1-marine-metagenome-genome-assembly--contig:-NODE-1169-length-16107-cov-3.866750_pt1 | contig 16107 bp, 16 predicted proteins | sample MGYA00237865_ERZ511478 | MGnify/ENA metagenome assembly ERZ511478 | reverse complement strand
GTACGAAGAGCTTCCACAGAACCTTCGTGAACAATACGAACAATATAGTGCAAAGGAGTCGAAGTAAGCCATGGCGCAAATGACAATGATTCAAGCAATCACTGATGCGATGCGTACGGAGTTGAAAAATGACGAGAACGTACTCGTGTTTGGTGAAGACGTAGGTCAAAACGGCGGCGTTTTCCGTGCGACAGAAGGACTTCAAAAGGAATTTGGCGAAGATCGTGTGTTCGATACTCCGCTTGCTGAATCAGGTATCGGTGGTATGTCTATCGGACTTGCACTTACTGGATTCCGTCCAGTACCAGAGGTTCAGTTCTTTGGTTTCGTATACGAAGTAATGGATGCTATTTCCGGTCAAATGGCTCGTCTTCGTTACCGTTCAGGTGGCTCTTTCCACGCGCCGATTACGGTACGTTCACCATTTGGTGGCGGCGTTAAAACTCCTGAGCTTCATGCGGATAGCCTTGAAGGATTAATGGCTCAACAGCCAGGACTTAAAGTCGTAATCCCTTCCAACCCTTATGATGCAAAAGGACTTCTAATTTCTGCGATCCGTGATAACGATCCAGTTATTTTCCTTGAGCACATGAAACTTTATCGCTCTTTCCGTCAGGAAGTTCCTGAAGAAGAGTACACAATTGAAATTGGTAAAGCTGAAGTAAAACGCGAAGGTACTGACATCACAATCGTAACTTACGGTGCGATGGTTCAGGCTTCTCTTAAAGCTGCTGAAGAGCTTGAGAAGAACGACATTAGCGCAGAAGTAATCGACCTTCGTACGGTTAGCCCGCTCGATATCGATACAATCATTGCATCTGTTGAGAAAACAAACCGTGCAATCGTTGTACAAGAAGCTCAAAAGCAAGCAGGAATTGCTGCTAACGTTGTTGCAGAAATCAACGACCGTGCAATCCTAAGTCTTGAAGCACCAGTACTTCGTGTCACTGCACCAGATACTGTATTTGCATTCTCTGCAGCTGAAGATGTATGGCTTCCTGATCATACTGATATTATCGAAAAAGCAACTCAAGTTGTTAATTTCTAATTAACTCTTTATAAAAAAACATGAAGTGAAGCTGCGATCCGCGCTTCGCTTCAGATCTTATATGAGCAAAATTTTTCTACAATTAGGAGGCGAAGTCCCGTGGCATTTCAATTTAAGATGCCGGATATCGGTGAAGGTATCCATGAAGGCGAAATCGTAAAATGGTTTGTTAAATCCGGAGATGAAGTTAAAGAAGACGATATTCTTGCAGAAGTACAAAACGACAAAGCTGTTGTTGAAATTCCTTCCCCAGTAGACGGAACAGTTAAAGAAGTTCACGCTGAAGAAGGCGCAACTGTAATCGTTGGAGACGTAGTGATTACTTTCGACGCAGAAGGTTATGAAGATGCAGAAGAAGAACCTGTAGCTGAACAGCCTCAAGCTGAAGAAGAAGCTCCTAAAGCAGAAGCAAAATCTGAAGCAAAAGAAGATAGTGCTGGATCAAAACCACTTCCTGAAGATGAAGAAGAAACAGATCCAACAAAACGCGTTATTGCTATGCCAGCAGTACGTAAATATGCTCGTGAAAACGGCGTAAGCATTTCCAAAGTATCTGGTTCAGGTAAAAACGGTCGCGTCGTAAAAGAAGACATCGACACTCACTTGAAGGGTGGAGGCGAAACGGCTTCTGAAGCTCCAGCAGCATCAGAGGAAAAAGCTGAAGCGAAGCAGGAAACGGCTACTACATCAGCTCAACCACAAGCATCTGCACAGCCGGAAACTCGTGAGAAGATGAAAGGTATGCGTAAAGCGATTGCGAAAGCAATGGTTAACTCGAAGCATACTGCTCCACACGTAACTCACATGGATGAAGTTGTTGTAACAGATCTTGTTGCTCACCGTAAGAAGTTCAAACAATATGCTGCAGACAAAGATGTGAAGCTAACTTACCTTCCATACGTTGTGAAAGCTCTTGTTTCTGCACTTCGCGAATTCCCTATGTTGAATGCATCAATCGATGATTCCACAGAAGAAATCGTACACAAGCATTATTACAACATTGGTATCGCTGCTAACACTGACGCTGGACTAGTTGTTCCTGTCGTAAAAGAAGCAGACCGCAAGCCACTTCTTAACGTTTCATCTGAAATTAATGAGTTGGCTAAAAAAGCTCGCGATGGTAAACTATCAGGGGACGATATGAAAGGTAGCACATGTACTATTTCTAACCTGGGTTCTGCTGGTGGTCAATGGTTCACTCCAATCATCAACAATCCAGATGCTGCTATTCTTGGTATTGGTCGTATTGAGGAGAAGCCAGTTGTTATCGACGGAGAAATCGTTGCTGCACCTGTTCTTGCTCTATCGATCAGCTACGACCACAGACTTATTGATGGCGTAACAGCACAACTTGCTCTTAATCACATCAAGCGTCTGTTGAACGATCCACAACTCTTAATGATGGAGGCGTAATAATATGGTAGTAGGAGATTTTCCAATCGAATTAGACACACTTGTAGTAGGAGCTGGACCAGGTGGATATGTGGCTGCAATCCGTGCAGCACAGCTTGGTCAAAAAGTTGCCATTGCTGACAAAGGAACTCTAGGCGGAGTTTGCTTAAACGTTGGTTGTATTCCTTCAAAAGCAATGATCAACGCATCTCATAAATATGAGTCTGCAAAGCACTCCGATGATATCGGAATCACAGCTGAGAACGTGAGCGTCGACATGAAAAAAGTACAGGAGTGGAAGTCTTCTGTTGTTGATAAGCTTACTGGCGGCGTAGCAGGACTTATGAAATCAAATAAAGTTGATGTGATCAGTGGTGAAGTTTATTTCGTCGATAAGAACACAGTTCGTATCATGGACGAAAAGAACTCTCAAACGTATACATTCAACAACTGCATCATCGCAACAGGATCTCGCCCAATCGAACTTCCAAGCTTCAAATGGAGCAAGCGCGTGATTTCGTCAACTGGTGCACTTGCACTTGACGAAGTTCCTAAGAAAATGGTTGTTATCGGCGGAGGATACATTGGAATCGAACTTGGTACTGTGTATGCAAACTTCGGTACTGAAGTAACAATCCTTGAAGGTACGAAACAGATCCTGCCTGGATTCGAAAAACAAATGAGCTCTCTTGTTTCTCGTCGTCTTAAGAAGAAAGGTAATGTAGAAATCATTACTCAAGCTCTTGCACAAGGCGTTGAAGAAACAGAAGACGGCGTAACAGTAACAGCAGAAATCAAAGGTGAAACGAAGACGTTTGACGCTGATTATGTACTAGTTACAGTTGGTCGTAAGCCTAATACAAATGAAATCGGTCTTGAAGAACTTGGCGTTGAAATGACGGACAAAGGTCTTGTGAAGATCGACAAGCAGTGCCGTACAAACTTCGATAACATCTATGCGATTGGTGATATCGTAGAAGGTCCTGCGCTTGCGCATAAAGCTTCTTATGAAGGTAAAGTAGCTGCAGAAGTAATTGGCGGGGAAAATTCAGTAATTGATTACCTTGCAATCCCTGCAGTGGTATTCTCCGATCCAGAACTTGCTTCAGTGGGTTATACTGAACAAGAAGCAAAAGATCAAGGATTTGAAGTGAAGGCATCTAAATTCCCATTCGGCGCTAACGGGCGTGCATTGTCTCTTAACGACAGTGAAGGATTTATGAAGCTTATCACTCGTAAAGAAGATGGCCTAGTGATCGGTGCTCAAATTGCTGGTCCTAACGCCTCTGATATGATTGCTGAGCTTGGTCTTGCAATCGAAGCTGGTATGACAGCTGAAGACATTGCGCTTACAATCCATGCTCACCCAACACTTGGAGAAATTACTATGGAAGCTGCTGAAGTAGCTCTAGGTACTCCAATTCATATTGGTTAATTTCTTATTAAAAACTTCGGAGACTTAGTGTCTCCGAAGTTTTTTGATGAGCGAAACTTGTTTTAGAATTGATTGAGGGAGAGGAGCCATTTTTAGCGATAAGAGGACATACATATTAATAGGATGATTGCTTCTAGTGGAGGTGGAGTGGAATGTATTGAAAAGTGCTTTGCTTTCAGTTCATGATCTGGTTTGCTTTTTTTCAAATCATTCATCATTCTACACGAGATCCAATTGGATTTAAAATTGTATTGTTTCTCGTTTTTCTCTATCTGGTTTGTACGATTTCAATACAAATGGTGACGAGAGGGAAGGAGCTTCTTTTTCTCATTTCTTTCTCTACAACTATTGCATTAGTCTTTAATTATTTCTACATCTTAATCATATGAGTTGTAGTCTATACAAAAGCGCACTACCAATTTGGTAGTGCGCTTTTATTATTTTGACTCATCTTTTTTAGGTGGTCTTGGCGGTATTTTTTCTTGTTTAAAAGCTTTTAATAGAGAGATTATCATACCGATTATGATAATAGCAAACGGAAAAGCGGCTATGATAGACGCAGTTTGCAGGGCACCGAGGCCACCTGACCAAAGAAGAACTGCAGCAGCTGATGACTGAATCACACCCCAAGTTAATTTCACTTTGGTTGAAGGATTCATACTTCCGTTCGTCGTTTGCATCCCAAGAACAAATGTTGCTGAGTCAGCCGATGTAATAAAGAAGGTACTGATTAGTAAAATCGCAATGATTGACATGAATGTACCAAGTGGATATTGCTCTAGTACAGCGAATAGTGCAACTTCCATACCCTGGTTGTTAATAATGTCGTAAATACCTGTTCCGGCCATATCAAGAGAAATAGCTGAACCTCCAAACACGGAGAACCATAATCCACCAAAGATCGTTGGCACTAAAAGAACACCAAGAACAAATTCTCGAATCGTTCTACCTTTTGATACACGAGCGATAAATGTTCCTACAAATGGCGCCCAGGCAATCCACCATGCCCAGTAGAAGATTGTCCAGCTTTGGATCCATGATGACCCTTCAAATGGTCTCATACGAAGACTCATGCTAGGTAAATTTTGAATATATGAACCAAGCGTTGATGTAAACAAATCCATAATAAAGTTTGTTGGTCCTGCAAAGAGTAGGAAGAACATAAGTAAAATCGCAAGGACAATGTTTGTATTACTTAAATATTTAATCCCTCTCGAAATTCCAGTTGATGCGGAAATCATATAGAGGACCGTTACAACTAAAATAATAATTAACTGTGTTGTAAATGAATTTTCGATCCCTGTTAAATAAGAAATTCCTCCACCGATTTGTGAAGCTCCGAATCCTAGTGAAGTAGCGACACCAAATACGGTCGCAATAACGGCGATAACGTCAATTATTTTACCAATAGGTCCATTTACTCGCTCTCCAAGAATCGGATAGAAAATAGCACTAATAAGACCTGGTGCTCCTTTTCTAAATTTAAAGAATGCTAATGCTAACGCAACCGTGGTATAAATCGCCCAAGGGTGTAGCCCCCAATGGAAGAAACTATACTGAAACGCAAGTCGTGCTGCTTCATCTGACTGAGAAGCTGCGCCAGCAGGTGGATCGTAATAATGGAACATTGGTTCTGCAACGCCCCAGAATACAAGTCCAATTCCCATTCCAGCTGAGAATAACATCGCAAACCATGTAATGAGATTATACTCCGGTACATCTGTTTCTTTTCCAAGTCGAAGTCTGCCGTACTTCGAAAAAATAAGATAGATCGCAAAAATTAGAAAGCCTGACGCTGCTAATAAATAAAACCATCCAAACTTCACCTGAAGAAAGCTTTGAAGTGAAGAAGTCGTTGCATCTAAAGACTCTGGAGAAATGGTTCCCCAAGAAATAAAGAGAAGAGATAATACTACAGAGATTATAAAGACTGCTGTAAGCTTATTCAAATTTCATCATCACCTTTCTGAATAATTAACTGTACTTTCATCCGAAAAGCTTTTTTAATAAATCAGAAATAAAATGCATGTGTACTCAATTTCACCTGTCGTTACCAAAACTATGCAGCAAGCACCCTATTTCCTATTATTAACAGGCTTTGTAACGGATCGCGAAATTTGCCACGTTGTCTAGTATATTTGTTGAAATCAACGTTGTAAAGGGAAATACCATGTCAGAGAGGTAGTCAGAATTGTAGGATAATGAAAAGGAATTTGTTGGTTAAATGTGACATTCTTCTCTTTCACCAGCTCTATAATTGGTTTATGATGAAGGGAGACTACATAAGGAGAGAGAGAAATGACAAATACGTTAAAATGGATGATGTTAGCACTACTGGTTTTTGTAGCTGCTTGCTCAACGAATGCAGGATCCGAACCAAATACCGATGCATCAAAAAACGAAGCTAGCAATAGCGAACAGGCGTCAAATGAGCAAGAAGCGAGCGAAGATTCTTCTGATGAAGAAGCAGATTCAAAAGAGGCGAGTGACCAAGAGGAGAAGAAAGAGGAAGAAGAGGCCACTGCTGAAGAGACAGAGCCTGAGTATCGCTTGAATGAAGCATTTTGGGGATTTGAACCAATAAATGATGCTCCAGCTGAAGCAGTGCTTCTTACAATCGATGATGCACCAGATAAAAATGCAGTTGAAATGGCAAAAACACTAAAAGAACTTGATGCACCAGCGATTTTCTTTGTGAATGGTCACTTTATTGATACTGATGAAGAAAAGGCTAGATTGAAGGAAATACATGATATGGGCTTTGCGATTGGTAATCATACGATGACGCATGCTGATTTGAAATCTTTATCTGAAGATGAGCAAAGAGAAGAGATTTTGAAACTAAATGAAATGATTGAAGAAGTAATTGGGGAAAAGCCGAAGTTTTTTAGAGCGCCTTTTGGTTCAAACACTGATTTTTCTAAGTCGCTAGCAGAAGAAGAAGGCATGCTGGTAATGAATTGGACGTATGGATATGATTGGGTAAAGGAATATCAAAATAAAGCCGCTATCGCAGACATTATGGTGAATTCACCACTACTTCAAAATGGAGCAAACTTGCTTATGCATGACCGTGATTGGACAGCTGCGGCCATGAGTGACATTGTGTCCGGATTAAGAGATAAAGATTATGATCTCATCAATCCAGAACAAATCGAATTAGTTAAAAAATAAACAGCCATTTGGCTGTTTATTTTTTTGCATATCGCATTTTCCGACCATTAAAAAGGATGAGATCTGCTTTTAGTTTTGTAGCAAGAAATTTACATAGTTCATTTGCTTTTGCTTTATCACCATGAGTCGATTGATCAGGTAGAACCACCTGTACCTTTTTCTGCACTAGTCCAATTACAATTGTACGGTAGTCATCGTTTTTGCCTTTTAAATAGAACCAGCGATCAGAGTCAGCATTTTCAACAAGTGTATAAGGAAAAGCAAAGTCACCATACGACCAAGAAAGCTGTTCTCCAGTTTTCGAAGTAATGTTCATGTAATAAGTGAGCAGTTCTTTAACGTGAATGAGTGACAGATCCTCGTCTGTTACGGGAGTGAGGTAGGCGCTTTGTGGCATCAAATCCTCCTTTCTTCATCTCCATTAGTTTACAACCAAAAATGTTTTCTGACAATTAGTAGTTTAGAACACATAATAGCGTAAAAAGAATATAATGTGATATACAATATAGTGTTGACAAAACAATTGTGACACACTATTATGGAGTTAAGCGAAACGGAAGCGTTTTCAAAATTAAATTAAGGGGTGTTGAGAATGGGTATTATCATTTGCCAAACTTGCGAGAAAACAATTGATCACGTTCATGAAGAGAAGGTAAGCACACTTTATAGCAGATGCCCGGAATGCAATAAAAAAGATAAAAAATAATTTTGATAAGACAAAGAGGCGGCCCTAGGGCCGCCTCTTATTTAATTGCTTTATATTCTTTAATCACACGGATATCGTTTAATTCATCATCTTCAGGTCCTTGAACAGGAAGACCAGCTTCAATATTTTCCACGATATAATTCAAGTTTTCTTCCGTAATGATTTCACCAGGAATAAAGATTGGAATGCCTGGTGGATAAACCATAACGAATTCAGCGATGACGCGCCCCGCTGACTCAGTAAATGGAATGATTTCCGTTTCGGAATAAAAAGCATCCCTTGGAGAAACGGCTAGTGTCGGTATATCTGGAGCATGAACCTCGAACTTTTCAGCAACTGTACCATCCGACTCTTTAAAAGCTTCCACCATATCTTTTAAGGCGTATACGAGGGCATTAACGGATTCCTCATTATCTCCTGGTGTGACAATACAAAGCAAATTATACAAATCGGAAAGCTCCACTTCCAGATTTGCCTCTTTTCGTAACCATACTTCTGCTTCATAGCCCGTAATCCCTAGATCGTGGACAGAGATAATTAGTTTTGTTGGATCATAGTCGTAAGTGGCATTCGTTCCGAGAATTTCATTTCCAACACAATAGAGTGGTGAGATATCATTAATTTGCTTCCGTGCTCGGTCTGCTAGTTGTATCGCGTTTTCGATTAATTCGTACCCATCCATCACGAGTCTCTTTCTTGCAACATCAAGAGAAGCAAGGAGAATATAAGAAGTAGAAGTTGTTGTGAGCATGCTGATAATGGTTTGTACGCGCTTAGCAGAGATTAGGCCTTCTTTTACATTTAGCACAGAGCTTTGTGTCATTGATCCACCGAGTTTATGAACGCTAGTTGCGGCCATATCTGCACCTGCCTGCATTGCTGAAACTGGCAAGCGATCATGAAAATGAATGTGAACACCATGTGCTTCATCAACTAAGACGGGAACGTCATATTCATGAGAAATTGAAACAATTTCTTCTAAATTCGCGGAAATCCCGAAATAAGTAGGGTTAATAACGAGAACGCCTTTAGCATCAGGGTGCTGTTCGAGCGCTTTCTTTACTGCGACCGGAGTGATGCCATGAGAAATGCCGAGCTTAGGATCAATTTCAGGGTGAATGAATACGGGCGTGGCACCTGAAAAGATGATGGCAGACATGACCGATTTATGGACGTTTCTTGGCACGATAATTTTGTCACCAGGAGAACATACGGTCATAACCATTGTCATGATTGCGCCACTTGTGCCTTGAACAGAGAAGAATGTGGAATCGGCACCAAAAGCTTCTGCTGCAAGGTCCTGTGCTTTTTTAATCATGCCATGCGGATGATGAAGATCATCAAGGGGCTGAATATTAATTAAGTCAATCGAAAGTGCATTATCTCCGATAAATGAACGAAATTCAGGATCCATTCCATTTCCTTTTTTATGACCAGGAATATGAAATTGAATGGGGTTTTTATTTGCGTGGTTAACTAAACCAGTGAATAATGGTGTTTCGTTTTGTTGCAAATCAAGCACCTCTTTATTTATACTTTAGTACATATAGCATTCCACAAACGTTTGAGGAATGAGAATTTGATCTTGAATGAGCTGTCGCGAATCGAAAAAGGTTCATTGTTCCGTCACTTCGACCTTTTTTATCCTTAAACAAACTGAGTATAATCACATAAGTACTATTTTGCAAGTTTTATTTAGATGCTATGTCTCTTTTATAGTTCTAAAAAAGGAGATCCTCTCTTATTCTCGAAATGAATGATGGGAAGGAGAGGATAAGTGATGAAATGGAAGACGCGACTTACGGAGTTATTAGGTATAAAGAAACCAATTGTTCAGGGAGGACTTGCCTACCTTGCCTATCACGATTTAGCTTCTGCGGTTAGCAACGCAGGTGGACTAGGTCAACTCACAGCAATGTCTATGGACTCAGAAACACAGCTGAAAAAGGAAATATACCTTACAAGAAGTCTTACCGATCAACCATTCGGAGTCAATTTTGCAATTGGCCAGCACGGGCGGCCATTTGAACACATGCTTGACACTGCTATCCAAGAAGGCGTAGAAATCATTTCGGTTACAGGTGGTAATCCTAAGCCTGTTTTTGATATGGTGAGAGGGACAAACGTGAAAGTCCTTGTTTTAACAGCTGGGAAGCGACAGGCGATTAAGGCAGAAGAGCTAGGTGCAAAAGCCGTCATGGTTGTTGGTCAAGAAGGTGGTGGACATCTCGGAAAGGAAGATACTGGGACAATGGTTCTCGTTCCTCAAGTAGTTGATGCAGTTTCGATTCCCGTTATTGCATCAGGCGGTATAGGAGATGGGCGGGGATTAATGGCCTCTCTCGCACTTGGCGCTGAAGGAATTGAAATGGGAACAAGATTTATTGCTACGAAAGAGTGTACACACGCTCATGATGCTTACAAACAACGTTTGTTACAGGGATCCGAGACGGATACAATGATTATTAAACGAAGCCTTGGTGCGCCTGCAAGAGTAATCCGAAATGTATTTGCTGAACGAATTACTGAAATTGAAGCAAGGAATGGTGGATATGACCTTCTGAAAGAATACATAAGCGGTGAAGCGAACAGGAAGTTTATATATGAAGGAAAAGATGAAGAAGGTTTTGCGTGGGCAGGACAGGTGATGGGTGCGATTCATGATGTTCCTTCCGTACACGAGTTATTTGAACGAATTGATCAAGAAGCAAAAGAGATTCGAATCAAATGGCAACTTTAGAGAGGGGTTAAAAAATGGAAGTCCAATATCCTATTTCCATTGATTGGAGCAAAGACGAAGTAATTAAAGTAGTTAATTTTTTTGAATTGATTGAGAAAGCCTATGGTCAGGGTGTTCATAAGGGTGAATTAATTAGTAGCTATCATGAATTTAAAGATGTTGTTCCTTCTAAATCGGAAGAAAAACAAATCTTTAAACAGTTTGATAAAGAGACAGGCTTTTCAACTTTTCACGTTGTCAAAGAAGCGAAGCAAACAGAACGTGATCGAGTAAAAATGACAACATAAAACCAGGGGGAAACCCCTGGTTTTATGTTGTAGGTTGAAGTGAAAGGTGATAAAACGGCATGAGCGTTTCAAACGTTTTTTTAACCTCTTGAATAAATTGTTCCCCGTCTTGCAAAAGTGGATCATCGCTCGTAAAATGACGTCCGATGAGAAACTCCCCTTTTTTCACATCACGGAAGCGGGTTAGAACCTTATCAAGTTCAACATCTTTAAGAGGTTGACTTGCTTTTTTCTTTGTATGATCAGTGGAAATCCAATAAGATGCCGGAACGTCTTCTTTAAGCTTATCCATATGATCTAAAAGTAACGTAGCCATTTGTGGCTTTCCTGGCAGCTCATAAATGTAAGCGAGCCATACAAAAACATGATCATCAAATAGGCCAATTTGAAAGTGAGGGTGCATTTTGTATCCGCGTTTATTGTGAGAAAATGCCATCCATGTATCAACTGGTGGGTTCTTTGTTCTTCGTGCATGACGTGCAATGTGAAGGTGCATTTCATTACCAGCAAGCATTTCTAGATCACTTTTCACGTCGTCGCTGATCGCCTGAAACTTTGGCTGTATTCGTTCTTGAATGGCTTCCATTCTCGCATCAAGTCCTTCGATTTGGAAGGCGTTAAAATCATGTTGAGTAAATCCGTTAAATGACATAATATCCTCCATTACGACAAAATTTTATACATTTATAGTAACATAGAACTGCAATTTATATGAAAACTGACGATTGATGTGTAAGGATAGGTTTGAAAAAGAAGCAAAAGAGGAAAAATAGTAACAAATAAAGAGGTTGCATAGTGAGCAGGGAAGGCATAAGATATAGTAATCAAAGCAGAAATATCAGAATATTCCGTCTTATAAGGTTTCTCTGATAACTATGACTGCTTAATCGAAAAGAAGAGGGGTGTAGGTTACCATGAAACAAGTGATTCAGTCATTACAAAGAAACGAAGCAGAGAAGCGGATTCCGGTATTGAGAATGGAGATTGACTATGAGCTGGCAACGCTACACGATGCAATGACGGCTAGTGATCAAGATGGAATGGCGAGATGTAAAGTGAAGCTTGAAGAACTTCGTAAAGAAATGGTTAGATTAGAAGCGTAGCAAAACGAACCTTGCAAAAAGGTTCGTTTTTTCTTCTTTTCCTGTCATAATAAGAACTAGCATGAAATATAAGGTAAAAGGAGATCGAACCATGACACAGCAGACGAATTGGAATCGCGTATATGATGATACCATTAAATGGATTAAAGAAGCGGGAGAAGAAATCATGTCTTCCTTTACAACATCTTTTAACATTGAGTCAAAAAGCAATCCGAACGATCTCGTTACGGACATTGATAAGCAAACTGAGAAATTTTTTATTCAGAAAATAAAAGGTACATATCCAAATCATCGCATTATGGGTGAAGAAGGATTTGGAGATAAAATAGATGATTTAGATGGGGTTATTTGGTTTCTTGATCCGATTGATGGAACGATGAATTTTGTTCATCAACAAACCAATTTCGCTATATCGATCGGGATATACGAAGATGGAGTAGGGAAACTTGCTTTTATTTATGATGTAACAAAAGACGAGCTATATCATTGTAAAAAGGGCTCAGGTCTATACCTTAATGATAAACAAGTAAAACCATTGCAGTCGACGAATCTTTCAGAATCCCTATTAGCTATCAATGCAACGTGGGTCACGGAGAATCATCGTATCGATCCGCGCACCTTCTCACCTCTTCTTAAAAAAATAAGAGGCACCCGGTCTTATGGTAGTGCTGCAATTGAGATGGCTTTCGTAGCAGCGGGGCGTCTTGATGGGTATGTCTCCTTACGGCTCGCCCCTTGGGATTTTGCGGCTGGTAAAATATTAATTGAGGAAGCGGGAGGCATTTGTACTACAGTGGATAATAAGGAAATTGATTTGTTAGATAAAAACACCATCTTTGTCGGTACTCCACTGTTTCATTCACAGGTTCAAAAAGAGTACATCCAACCAGCGCTTGATCAAAACTTCTATTTAAGAACTCCTTCAACAAAATGAAATCTGTAACTTCCACAAACAAGGAAAGGTTCGCAAACCTCCTAATGGAATGGACGATGGAAGATAAAGATTGGCTTGAAGAAGAATTTGGGCGGATGCCAATCGCAGAAGATATATTTACCTATATACAAGCTTATGAAGGAATGGGATGTGAATTTAGGCTTTGGTTTAAAGATGAAGCCCCTGTAGCGATTACAGCAGTTCTTGATCAGGCTCCATCAAATCAAAAGTCCTGGTTAGGTACGATCGTTGTCGATCCTGTTCAGCGAAAAAAGGGAGTCGGTCATGAAGTTATTCAGTGTATAATAGGTGAAAAAAGAGAGGTTGTTTTTGCTGGCATTCCCTTAGAGCAGAATGAGTGGAATTTGTTTTTAGGGAAATGTGGGTTTGAACAATACGCCATCGAAGGTGAAGGAAAAAAGTATTTAATTTTTGTACATCCTAACGAGCATTAAAAGACCATTAAAAAGAGCTGTTCAGTGATGAACAGCTCTTTTTAATGTTATTGTTCAGCTTTACGTTTAATTCGAAAACCCATTCCCATAAAGAAACCTACTCCAATAAATGAAAGAAGTCCGCCGATCCAGCTTTGTTCAGCTATAGAAATACCGATTGCACACATGCTTGCAACCGCCAGAATGGCCATTAAGAGTAAAAGGAATTGATGCTTGTTCATGCGGAAAGCCCCCTTTATAGTACTAGTGTACAATAACCGGGTTAAGCTGGAAAGAAGAGAAATTTCGCCTTAAGCGATATATGTGTTATAATGATCTAGTTATTGAGTTTATCGTCAGAAATAAGACGAGAATACGAGGAGAGAATAATTAATGGCAATAAGAGAAGATATTCGTAACATCGCAATCATTGCCCACGTTGACCACGGTAAAACGACGCTGGTAGACCAAATGCTTCATCAATCAGGTACGTTTCGTGACAATGAGCAAGTAAGCGAACGTGCGATGGATTCGAATGACCTTGAAAGAGAACGCGGGATCACAATCCTTGCTAAAAATACGGCAATTAACTATGAAGACAAACGAATCAACATTATGGATACACCTGGTCATGCTGACTTTGGTGGTGAAGTTGAACGTATCATGAAAATGGTAGACGGTGTTCTTCTAGTTGTTGACGCTTATGAAGGCTGTATGCCACAGACACGTTTCGTGTTGAAGAAAGCTCTTGAGCAGAAGCTTACACCAATTGTAGTCCTTAACAAAATTGACCGTCCTGCAGCACGTCCTGAAGAAGTTGTGGATGAAGTTGTTGATTTATTTATTGATCTTGGCGCGGACGAAGATCAGCTTGACTTCCCTGTTGTCTATGCCTCTGCAATTAACGGAACAGCTAGCCTTGATCCTGAAGTGCAAGATGACAATATGAAAGTTCTTATGAACACAATTATTGATAACATCCCAGCACCAATTGACAATAGTGATGAGCCACTTCAATTTCAGATCACACTTCTTGACTACAACGATTACCTAGGAAGAATTGGTATCGGACGTGTGTTCAGAGGAACAATGAAAGTCGGCCAGCAAGTTGCATTGATGAAGGTTGATGGAACAGTCAAACAGTTTAGAGTAACAAAGCTCTTTGGTTTCATTGGCTTGAAACGTACAGAGATTGAAGAAGCAAAAGCTGGAGACCTCGTTGCAGTATCTGGTATGGAAGAAATCAACGTTGGCGAAACAGTTTGCCCATACGATCATCAGGAAGCACTGCCTATCCTACGTATTGATGAGCCAACGCTTCAAATGACGTTCCTTGTAAACAACAGTCCTTTTGCTGGTAAAGAAGGTAAATACATTACAAGTCGTAAAATTGAAGAACGTCTTAGAGCACAGCTTGAAACAGACGTAAGTCTTCGCGTTGAGAACACAGATTCTCCAGATGCATGGGTTGTATCAGGACGTGGTGAGCTTCACCTTTCAATCCTGATTGAGAACATGCGTCGTGAAGGATTTGAGCTTCAAGTTTCAAAACCTGAAGTTATCGTACGTGAAGTAGACGGTGTTGCAAGTGAGCCTGTTGAACGTGTTCAAATTGACGTGCCTGAAGACTACACTGGTTCTGTAATGGAATCACTTGGTGAGCGTAAAGGTGAAATGGTCAACATGGTGAACAACGGTTCAGGTCAAGTTCGTCTTGAATTTATGGTGCCTGCACGTGGTTTGATTGGTTACTCAACTGAGTTCCTTACACAAACACGCGGTTATGGTATTATCAACCACACATTTGAAACGTATATGCCTCTTATTAGCGGTCGTGTAGGTGGACGCCGTGCTGGTGTACTTGTTTCCATGGAAAAAGGAAAAGCATCAGAATATGGTATTATGGGTGTTGAAGACCGCGGTACAATTTTCGTAGCTCCAGGTACTGAAGTTTACGAGGGAATGATCGTTGGGGAACACACTCGTGAGAATGACATCACGGTTAACATCGTTAAAGTGAAGCAGATGACAAACATGCGTTCTGCCAACAAAGACCAAACAGTTTCTATGAAGAAGCCTCGCGTTCTAACGCTTGAAGAAGCACTTGAGTATTTGAACGATGATGAGTATTGCGAAGTAACACCTGATTCGATTCGTCTTCGTAAGAAAATCCTTGATAAGAACGAACGTGAAAAGAACGCTAAAAAGAAAAAAACAGCCCAATAAGGGTGTCTAATGCGATTCAAAAGGGGCATCCCTTTTGGATCGTTTTTTTATTGTTTTATCATTCTTATTTTTTCTGTCCTATGTAGGACTTTTTTTCTAAATGGAAAGAAATCGTTTACTTTTATTTGTGATTTCATTTATTATGCTTTTATACCGGGGGTGGAAAAATGAATACAGAACCTATTATACAAACTGAAGATTTATCTTTTTTCGCTAAGTTAGTTGGCATTGAAGACAATATGACGATGGGATTTTATTTGCTATATGCGATTATTGTTATCCTATGTATTGTTGTTTATCGTCTTGGCTTTGCCAAAAAACTACCGATCCTTAAAAACGTCATCGTATATGCTGTTCTTGTTATAGGGTGTTTTCCGCTAACCTTTTTTGGAATAGGATTGCCTGTTGCTGAAGGATTAGTGGCTTCTGCTGTCGTATTAATTATTTATAAGATGCGACTCAACCAGTCGAAGAAAAAAGAAGCCTAGCGTTAAAGGAGGGAAGCTTTGAATCTTCAGGATACAATGTACAATTGGCTCAGTATTAAAGTTGTGGCAAATCAAAGACAGAGCGATCAGGCGGCGCAAGATACGTATGAATTCTTTCATGAACTATTAACGGAAGATCA
>ENA-ORXC01001168-ORXC01001168.1-marine-metagenome-genome-assembly--contig:-NODE-1168-length-16131-cov-3.595303_pt1 | contig 16131 bp, 18 predicted proteins | sample MGYA00237865_ERZ511478 | MGnify/ENA metagenome assembly ERZ511478 | reverse complement strand
AGTATGAAGTTGTCATGACGCTTCAGGTATTTAGTTTTACACCAATGGAAATCGAAGTTCCTGCTGGATCAACTGTCCACTTCACGTTGACGTCCAAGGACGTTGTCCATGGTTTCCAGGTGGCAAATACAAATTTGAACGCAATGGTTATGCCGGGACATATTCAAAAAATATCTCAAAAGTTTGATGAACCAGGTGAATATTTGGTGTTATGCAATGAATATTGCGGTGCCGGGCACCAGGCCATGAGCACGAAAATCATCGTTAAATAAAAGGGGGGAAAGAAAGTGCAGTCTGCATTAAAAAAATCAACTTCATTTAAACAAAAAACTAATCAAGTATTAGGAATCAGCAACGAAGATGCAAGAATTTCGAAATCATACTTATCTATCGCGTTTATCGCTTTGCTGCTTGGCGGTTTCCTGGGTTTGCTGCAAGGTCTCAATCGTGCCGGTGTCCTGCAATTGCCTCCGTGGCTTAACTATTACCAGGTGCTCACGGCCCATGGAATCTTGTTAGTCGTTGTATTATCCGCCTTTTTCACGATTGGGTATTTTTATGCCGGTCTCTCTCACACATTGGGAGGATTGCTGCCTAAGGTAAGGAAAATGGCATGGATCGGCTTTTGGATGAAGATTTTCGGATTTGTTCTGGTCGTTATTCCAATTTTAAAGAATGAAGCCTCCGTCATGTACACCTTCTACCCGCCAATGGCCGCATCGCCAATGTTTTACTTTGGCTTGGTATTCATTGTTTTGGGCATCTGGATGCTTGCAGCCGGAGCATTTACTCAGGTGGCGAACTGGAGAAGGAATCATAAGGGGCAACACCTCCCAATCCTTGCCTTCTTTGCAACTGGTGTCTTCGTCCTTTTAGTTGGCGCAACTGCTTTTGTTGCAGTAGAAGTCCTTTTCATGATCATTCCATGGACACTTGGCTGGACAGACGGCATAAACGTATTGCTGGCGCGTACACTTTTCTGGGCATTTGGCCATACTGCCGTTAACATTTGGTATCTGACAGCTGTATCAGCATGGTATGTAATCGTACCGAAAATAATCGGAGGAAACCGCTGGAATGACCTTTTAACTCGTATGGTTGTCATTCCTTTAGTAATCATGAACATTACCGGCGGATTTCACCATCAGATCATTGATCCAGGTATTTCGGAGTCCATTAAATATATGCACGTTTTCATGAGCCTTGCAATCGGATTTCCTTCTTTAATGACCGCATACGCGATGTTCAGGGTATTTGAACGTACAGCAAGAGCGAAAGGCGGAAAAGGTTTAGTTGGCTGGTATAAAAAGATGCCATGGGGGGATGTGCGATTCCTGTCGCCGTTTATCGCCATGGTAGCGTTCATTCCTGCTGGAGCCGGCGGAATTGCGCAAAGCACGAACCAATTGGACCAGGTTATACACAATACGATGTGGGTAGTAGGCCACTTCCATTTGACGCTTGGTATGTCTGTCATCATGACCTTCTTCGGCATCAGTTACTGGCTGGTTCCATATCTGTCAAAACGAGTGTTGACACCTGCCATGAATAGATTGGGAGTGATTCAAACCGTCATATGGACTATAGGTATGGTGATCATGTCGATTTCCATGCATGCTGCAGGTCTCTTCGGTTCTCCAAGAAGAACATCCTTCACGACCTATGGAGACTTTGCGGAAAAACTTGGATGGAACCCTCTTATGGCAGCAGTAGGCATTGGAGCAAGCTTATTGCTAATTGCTGTCATCCTTCAAGTTTATGCGGTGTTCAACCTCATGTTCTTCGCACCAAAGGGAGTAACAGAATTCCCAATTGCCGAAGAGGAAGCAGGAGCAGCTAAAACTCCATACTGGACAGAGCGCTGGGGAATATGGGTTGTACTCATGCTGTTGGTTGTTTCAATGGCTTATGTCCTGCCAATCGCAGACATGATCATGAATGCCCCTCCAGGATCGCCGCCATTTAAGACTTGGTAAAAAGAAAAGCGCAAGCGCCTTGATCAGCCGAATCGAGTCGATCTGCTTAAAGCTGAAGATTTCGCAAGATAGTTGATAAAGCCATTTCAGCGATGAAAACTGGCTAGGCGTTGGAGTTGTACACCAATCTCCGTGCAAAAACCTTCTTACTTTCTTAAAAACTAAACGAAGAGATAGCTCCTAATTCAGGGCTATCTCTTTCAAATCAGCATGATATGTGAAATCGAGGTCTATAGAAGAATCACAACTGAAAAAAATGGGATGTGATCAGTTTGATCAAAAATCGGCAAACGACCGTTTCTTGTATAGTTGTATTGGTGTTTGGACTGTTTTTATTTTATACAGGAACAGACGGATTCACTGCTTATACAGCAGAGACAGCAAGAGTGACAAAGCTGGTTGAAGAACAGCCACAGTTTCCACAAGTAACCTTTGAGGATAGTGAGGGTCGGACCTATTCTATATCTGAATTTGAAGGTAAGTATGTATTTATCACTTTTATTTATACAGGCTGCACTACTATATGCATTAAATTAGAAGAAAATATGTCGGAGGTGTACGATCGGCTTCCCGGTGAATATATAGGCAAGGATATTATATTTTTAAGCATCAGCTTTGACCCGGGCAATGATGATCCTGCTACATTAAACAAGTATAAGGATTTATTCGGAAGTGATGGGGAGACATGGAGGATGGCCAGGATACCGGACCAGGATCAGTTGGGTACCTTGCTGAGAAAGTTTGGCGTCATTGTGATTCCAGATGGATATGGGAACTTCGCTCATAATTCAGCATTTTATTTAGTGGATCGGCAAGGCGCACTAGTGGATGTAATGGATTTTACTAAGGTAAAAGAGGCAGCAGATAATTTGAAAGAGACTCTAAAAGCAGACAGGGGGAAATGACAATGAATCAGTTTCTGTTAGGACTTGTCCTTTTTATCGGTTTAATGCTTCCTCCTGTTGCAAACCTAATGGAATCCGTCATGATCATTCACATGCATATGCAGATGCCGATGCTGGTGATCGCCGGCTTTTTCATGGGACAGTTTTTCCAGCAGCGCTTTCCTCATTTCTTTTCAAAATATAATCAAGATGGCATCCCTGGAATCTTTCTATTTATCATCATAATGGGTTATTGGATGTTGCCGCGCACAATGGATGAGGCGTTGACTGTAAACAGTGTGGAATTATTCAAGTTTATCAGTTTGCCATTCCTTGCGGGAGTGCCTCTAAGAGATTCGTGGAAGAAACTCAGCAAGAATCGAAAGAATTATACCATTGCATTTTTCACAGTGATATTCCTGGGTATGGGATGGTTATATATTCAAGCAAACGATCAGTTGTGCAACAATTATTTAGTAAATGACCAGATCATCCTGGGATGGGGATTCATCACAATGGCGATTTCTATGTTGGTTTACTTGGTTTATACGGCTGTAGTGGATCCTTCCTTATATGAGTAGGAATTGATCCACTGTGTCCATTTTGCCAACATGTCACAGTAAGGCGCGTAAATTGGTATAATAAGTTGAAAGGATTTCATTAGAAGCGGTAATTGACGGATATGACATCAACTTGTAAAGGCGAATCAGGATATAGGAGGCCCAATATGAAAATATCACTCTCTTTCAGTGGCGGGAAAGATTCTACTCTGGCATTATACAAACTACAAAACAACCCTGATTTTGAGGTTGATTCTTTGCTTGTGACGCTAACAGAAGGGTTCGACCGCGTCTCGATTCATGGAGTTCGTTATGAGCTGTTGAAGCTTCAATCTGAGTCATTGGGAATTCCTTTAAGAGAGGTCTGGCTTCCACAGGACTGTCCGGATGAAAAATATCAACAAATAATGGGAAAAGCTATAGCTGGTATGAGTGAAGACGGAGTTACCCATATCGCTTTTGGAGACATACATCTTCAGGATGTTAGGGAATATCGTGAGAAATTGTTTTCAGCATCAGGATTAACCCCTGTTTTTCCGCTCTGGGGTCTACCGGTAGAGGTAGTAAGCCGTGAGTTTGTTGATCTTGGATTCAAAACGGTTTTAACATGTGTTGATATAGAAGCGCTGGCACCATCCTACGCAGGAAAAGTATATGACAAGAAGTTTATCAGGGAATATCCGAGAGACCATGATATTTGCGGGGAAAATGGAGAATTCCATTCATTTGTATTTGATGGTCCTAACTTTGCATTCCCTATCAACTATAGATTAGGCGAGGAAAAAGTGACAAAGGACTATTTCACTCAAAAAGACCGGTTCTTGTATATAGATTTAATTCCGTATTAAAGTTTATAAACTTTTAAGTGCAAATAAATGGTTAATAAACTGCCAGCCAGAAAAATAATGACTCCCGAGATAGAGTTTGGCGAAAGATAATGTAAAAAATCCATTAAAAACACCCCTTTATTTAAATGTAAATATCGTATTACGATATTTTGTAATTTAATTATATCGTGTTAAGATATATTTATCAATAAGAAAGTAAGGTGGAATTTTTGCTTAGTAAAGAAATATATGAGTATCTCGCTGAGTTTCGGTACCAATTGAGGAAATTCCAGAAGTTCAGTGAAACAGCAGCTGAAAATATGGGCATCACCGCCCAGCAGCACCAATTGATGCTAGCCATAAAAGGATATTCAGAAAGGGATTATGCTACACCGAGCGAACTGGCAGAACGAATGCAAATCACCCATCATTCATGCGTCGGCCTGATTGACCGCTGCGAAAAGTCAGGATTGGTCTCGCGCAGGAAAAATCCTGAAGACGGGCGAAGCGTGTTTGTGGATGTAACTGAAAAAGGAATGGAAATCCTCGAGGGCTTGTCTGAAATTCATCTAGAAGAAATAAAGCGGATTGGGTTGTTTAAGGAGAAGCTATGAATAAAGCAGGGGAATACTCAACTGAAGAAAATTAGTTTATTAAGAGGTAACTTATGAAAAAAAGAATCATCTATTTTGGAACATTAACTATAGTAATAATCCTTCTTTTGCTAGGGACTTATAAATTGATGAATTCCGGACTTTTCAATTGTTCGGCGGACTGACAGCCCAAGTAAATACCAATGAAAAAGTAGTTGCTATAACCTTTGATGATGGCCCGACACAACAAGTGGAAGACATTTTGCCAATACTAGAGAAATACAATGCCAAGGCAACATTCTTCCTGATTGGCAATGAAATCGAAAAAAATTCAGAAGCAGCACAGATGATCGCCAGGGCAGGTCATCAAATTGGCAATCACACATACTCCCACAACAGGATGGTGTTCAAATCCCCTTCCTTTATAAAAAAGGAAATCGAGAAAACCAATACGCTGATATTAGAAGCCGGTTATGAGGGTGAAATTGACTTCCGGCCGCCTAATGGAAAAAAACTGTTCGCCCTACCTTATTACCTGGACCAGCAAAGTATCGACACGATCACCTGGAATCTCGAGCCCGATTCCTATTACACCAGTTCATCCGACAAAATAAATTACGTAAAGAAAAATGTAAAACCGGGATCTATTATCTTATTGCATCCTATGTACGATGAGACAGGTGAAGAACTTGAAACACTAGAGGGGATTTTGAAGGCATTGAGTACAGAAGGGTATGAATTTATCACGGTAATCGAGCTTCAGAAGATGTAAATGATAGGTACATGAACAAATAAAAAAGCCGTCAAACCAATAGGTTTAACGGCTTCTTTAGTAAGTGGAGAATAGGGGGCTCGAACCCCTGACCTCAACGCTGCCAGATATATCAATAAAAAAAAATACGTAAATAGCGTTCAAGAATGCTAATTTGCCGCGGTTTTGACAACGTATATTTTATTAAGAAAAAGGCTGTTTGGGAATTGTTGTGAACTGATGGGGACATTAGAGTGAGCATGTGGTTAACTCATAAAATGTTCAAAAGTGTGTAATCAAACTTTGTTAGAAAGACTCTTTAAGGGTTTCCTAAAATTTATTGCTATTAATGTATTGATAAAAAAATTACAAGTATTCTCATCGTTTCATTTTAAAATTTACTATATCTAATAATTGTTTTCTATCCTTGTACTAAAGGGTTAAGGGAGAAATATTGTCCAAAAATGATTGATTCCAAAAATAAACTCCAAAGGCTTTTAAACCTGATATTTTTGACGATAATATTTACTCATTGAGATTGTATAGAGAAATTGAAGGCTAAAGAAAAAACAAAAAACACGCTATTTTATTAACGGGTTTACTTGTGAGGTGCAAAACGGCAAATCACAGACAAAATCACATATTAATTCGAACCGATTCCACCACGCTATTCACAATAAAAAAAGGCTTAGAGAAATTTTCATCTCTAAGCCTTTTTTCATATTATCTTATTGTGCTAAAGCACCCGTTTGTTTAAGTGCATTTGTTCACAAACTTAACTTGATTATAGGAATACCGCCCCTTCGCTCAATAGGAATTCAACAAAACGATACTGAAAGCTATAGGAAACGATGCCCCTTTCAGAGCATCGTTTTAGTCAGCAGATATCATTTCTTAATTAACCACTTTCCTTTATCAGCGTACATAAGCTCCTTCGTTTTAGCATCAAACATTGCACTTTGATAATGAATATCATTATTCTCTTCTCTTAAGCTGAAGTAATAATAAACTTTTCGTGTAGGGTCAAATCGCTCAGTATATTTTATCAAATCCTGTTTATAATTCTTTCCTTGTTTGTTAAAGTAATTTGAGTTTGCTTTTTCAAAGACTCCAGGTAATCCTTTTATAGTAGTGGATTTCCTAATATTGAGTTTTGCGTCATTATATTCCTCATACCACTTTTTATCTAATTCCACGTTATAAAAATTATCCGCACTTTGAGTAGTATGTTCTGGTTGAGAACCAGATAATGCATAAACTGATTGATTTAGCATTAATGTTACTATCGATACAAATACCATAAAAATGCTCTTCTTTATCATAACTCAAACCTCCATTGGAAATTTTTACTCTTATTATTTCCAATGGATTGTTTGGTATGTAAATAATCTCCTCCTTATTCAACGTTCTTGCTTCGTTTGTTCAATAATAACAAGTTAAAAAAAAGCGTTAATCCTTCAAGGATCAACCACCCGTTAGTAGAATAAGAAGGACTGTCATAATAGACAGCCCATTCTAATGCTTATACAAAATTTATTTACTTTTGCCAGGTTCCCTATGATTAAACTTTATGAAATCAACTTTTGAGGCGGCTAAATTTTTTTCATCCATTTCTTTATTGAACTCAAGAGGTGAGACACCAAATGTTATAGTATCAAGACCGAGTTGCCCCTTTTGTTCACTGTCGTAAGTTTCAACAGTAAATTTAACAATAAACGGGTGACTTAGTTCATTTCCTTTTTCAAATTGGTTGATTTCTACAACATCATACTTTTTGTCCCACCAATTATATTGAATTCTAACATCCTGCTCATAATAGTCTTTTACAGCCTGCACCATCTCATCGTGAAATTGGCTTAAAATAAAATTATCCATAGCTTGTTCCATACCTTTAGAATCGTGTTTATGTTGTTTTTCCGCACTTACAGGTAAGTAATATACACCGATTAAAAGGATAGCGATGCCAAAAAGCGGTAACATTTTTTTCATTTAATAACCTCCTTTTTGGTTATTTTTTGTAAAGGAGGTAGTTTTTATTCCACGACTTAATATAATTTACCTTGCCCTTAAAGAATCTTGTTCAACTAAACTGCCTCGTTTGTTTAATAAGGAATTCAATAAACAGGTGCCTCAATCCTTCCTGGATCAACGCCCTCATCTTAATAAAGAGTTTATTAGTTGTCCTCTAACCAATCCTTTGCCTCTTCGATATCATATGTTTTTAATTCCAACTTTTTTAATTCCCCTCCGTTATTTTTAAATATCAAAATTGCCGGTGCTTTATCTATATCATATTTTGGATATTTTTCTTGTGCTGCCTTGAGACTAGTAATATGCTCATATTCAATTACAGTATTGCCGATATATTTTGTAAATGTCTCACTTATATTCTCTTCATCAGAAACGAATATCATTGAATATGTTTCCGGTTGCTTTTCAGAAGAACAAGCTGCCAAGAACATTACCAATACCAGAAAAACAACGTTTAGATACCTCATAAGTTTCTCCTTTTTAGTTCGACCTTTATTAAACAAACCTGCATCGGAAGTTAAATAAGAACTACAGCAAAAAGTGCATTATTCCTTCGGGAATCAATGCACTTGTTAATTATAAAGTAACGTTCTCACCATTTAGCCTTTTTACCTCTTTCTCTAAGAGGTCCAATCGTTTATGAATCCTATAAATTATTGGAAGATATGCAACAATTACAATTATTAACCACCCCATATTAATACCCCCTTTGTTTAACCGGACATTTCTTATATTATACAATACATATTTCCCTTTTTATTACATATTTCTTATTAAGCTAAACTGCCTCGTTTGTTCAAGATACTCTAATAAAAAGTGCTTTTACACTCCCTATAATAGCCGCACTCACTAATTCGTTTTAATTACAAATTTAAATTTGTAATTGCACCTATTTTATATTTTTCGCCCATTTTAATTATTAGAGAATAAATTATGTATCCAATAATGACACCTGTTACATTACAAATAACATCATCAATATCAGTTATACGTCCCCATCCACCACCAAAAGATTCCACCAATTGTAAAACTTCAATACTTACAGACACCGAAAAGCCTAGAATGGTAACAGATTTTAAACCTTTGATATTTTTAAATACAATTGGTACTAAAAATCCAAAAGGCATTAATAATAAAATATTTCCGCCAACGTTTCTAACAATAAGCGAGATCATAAAAACAACATCCCCATCATAAGCAGTTCCAATTTGACCTATATTCTTGATAATTGATACGAGGGGTATAACATTTATTGAACGAAATGAATCTCTATAATCGTAACCAAAACCGATAGGGATAGGAAAGAGAGTGACAGAAACGACCAAACATATGTAAAGGCAAAACGAAAAGTTGAACATTTCTTTAAGCCAGGATACTTGTGTTTTGTTTCTGTATTGTCTCCGGATAAAAATTGTTCGACTAATAATATAGATTAGTACACCTAAAGTAACAAATAGACTACCATTAATTAATATCACTTAATCACCTCTAAATTCTGTTTCTATCCACCTGATTTCACCATAGTTCTTATTAAACTAACCTGCCCCGTTACTTTAAGTACATTATTTCACAAGATCTTCGATAGTCTTATTTTATTCTAACATAAATATCCAAATACCTTTACAATTACCATAAAATCCACTTGCCAAATCACCACAAAATCAAATACCCTCCAATAATTATTTCCGTCAATGTGAAATGACCTGTGAATTGACGTGTGATTTTTAAATTAAATACAAAAAACATTGATATAACAAGAAAAATCGCACGGTGAATTTCAATTGTGAAATTCCGTGCGATTTGCTTTGTGTTTTACTTGTTTGCACCTCTGAAGTAACCCGTTACTATTTTATTAGCGTGTTTTATACTTCTTCAGGGATAGGTGTAGGTGTAGAATCTGTCCCATACCTTCCTATTTTTTATCGATCATAATTCGAATATCAATTTAAGATTGTGCCATTTTCAAATTCCGATTTAACCTCACGGGTTATGTCTGCACAAACCCTCAGCCAATACCCATGGTTTAAAGTGTTACCGTGGTTCCTTTTACGTTTTAAACAAAACCTTAGTATTGCTTGTATGACCATCTTCTTCAAACAGCTGCAATAAAATGGCATACTGCATTTGATTTTTGGCCTTCTATTCCTTTTGCCAATTAGATCACTCCCGTAAGTTGCATAAAAGATGTTTCTTCGCATTTTCATATTCAAAGGCTTTTCTTGAAAAATTATGATTTTATTGCAGTTTAGGATTTCGATTTTTTTGACCATAAAGTAAATATATGGTTAGGTCTTTAACCATCAAGTATGTCCAATATAAAAAAAACAATCCTTTCAAGGGCTAACTAAAAGAGAATGTAGCTATATTGTTTATGAAGTGGGATGTCAAATTGGTAAGTTGTTACAATTAATTCCCGAAATCAGGAGGTAAATGAGAACAATTTGTAGAAATAAGTCATAATAATTATTACTATAAGTTGGAGTGAATAGCTGGTGAACGATGTTCAATTTGCTTTTGTAGATGAATATGGAAACTATGGCTTTGATTTTGAGAAAAACGACGTTTCTACACATTTTATAATTGTTGCTATTCTTGTTAAAGGGTCTAATAAAGAGATATTGGAGGAAAAAGTAGAATATTTAAGACAGAAATATTTTCAGGCTGGTGAAATGAAGTCTAGTAAAATAAGAAACAACCATAAGAGGAGAATTTTAATCCTAAATGAGCTAAAAGGTTTGCCTTTCAGCATTTTTGCTTATGTTATAGATAAAAGGAAAATAAGAGAGAGTGCAGGAATCCGTTATAAGAAGTCTTTTTTCAAATTTTTAAATAGACTATTATATGATGATTTATATAGAACTTTTGACCAACTGGAGCTTGTAGCTGATGAGTATGGAAATAAAGAATTCATGGAAGAGTTTAAAGTGTATGTGAAACGGAAGAGTATCCCCGATTTATTTAACTTCTCTAGTTTTGGATTTAAAAATAACAAGTCTAATATCCTTATTCAATTAGCTGATTTACTAGCGGGGACAATCGCTAAGGGATATGATAAAAACCAACTTACAGATGAATATCAGACTTTTTATAAGATCATAGAAAAACACATTATTAGGTTAGAATATTGGCCAAAGGATTATAGAAACTTTTTGGTTGATCCATCAAAAAGTGAAAATAAAACGCCATATGATGAAGTGATTTTAAAACAGGCTGTCAACTTGGCTTATCAATATATAGATAAGTCTAGGAACATTGAAGATATAGATGAAAAGGACAGAATTGATTTTTTGAAGTTTTTGTTATTTAAAACGTACCAAAAACCAAATGAATATATATTTACACATGAAATTCTCGATAACCTCAATGCTATTAAAAATCAAAAGATAAACATCCATTACTTTAGATCTAATATTGTATCTAAGTTACGGGATAATGGGTTATTAATTGCCAGTAGTAATAAAGGATATAAGTTACCTACATGTATAGAGGATCTATATGACTTTGTTAATCTTACAAGCCTAAATATTCATCCAATGATTCAAAGAATTACTAAATGTAGAGACCAAATTTTATTAGCTACTAATAATGAGATAGATATTCTTGATAAAGCAGAATATGAAGATATTAAAAAGATTGTAGATCTATCAAAGGGATTAGGTTAACAACTGACAAATGGTTAGTCGATTTTAAACTCTATATGTAAGTTGAAAGCGAAATGAACACATTTTGCTTTCAAAAGATAACTTTAATCAACTTTGCAATAACTTACTAAATTTATCACAAGCAGCTCTTTTCACTTCCTTTGTAAAATGAAGATATACTTTTCTCGTCACCTCTTCATCATAATGTCCTAACCGATCCATGATTTCTTCCAGAGTTGCCCCAGCTTGTGCGAGAAGGGATGTGTATGGCGAAGTGAGTGTGGAGTTAGTCCTTTATTCAAATCTCCTAATTTAAGTATCCTAGCCATTCTTGATTCAACCAATTTTATTAAGATAGGATAGCCCGGATAAAGATTAAAGTTAGCAAAAATATATCCAGAGTCAGAGTATCTGTCCCCAAACGCCTGATTAATCCTTCCTGCTCTACTTTATACTTTTTAAGTGCTTTAATTGCAGTTTCATCTACTGAAATAATAATCCGACGTGACCTTAATGTCTTTGGCGGAACCAGTTGATAGACCCGAGTATTATTTTTCTTGTTGTAGTACGTTTTTGTAACTCGAATTGTATGGTTTTTAAAATCAATATCTTTCCATTGAAGTGATACGAGTTCTCCCACGCGAATACTTGTATAGGCTAATGTAGTGAAAATGACTTCATCCATATATAGACATTTTCTTTTGCATTATCCAAAAACTCCAGAAGCTCATCTTTTTGAAGAAATTAGGAAGCTCTTCTACATCCTCCTTAATGATGCTTTTTTGATCTTTTCTAATGTATGCCTGCTCTGTAGGTTTTTTTCAATAACGTTTTTACTAGTTGCAAAATTAAAAATCATTTTCCCAGTAGTATGAATACCTTCTAATGTATTTCTCGTTAGATTTGGTTCTTTAAACTATGCAATGCATCCTGATATATGTCTTCTGTGATATCCTTTAGCTTTAGATGAGCAAAGAATGGCATAAATTTATTTATACTATATAGCCTATTGTCGATAGTTCCGGGCTTTGGTGCATTTCTATCAATATAATATTCCAACCAGTCTTGAATAAAATCTTTAAATTGAATGTCTTTTTTAACAACAAACTTCCCTTCTTTTACTTCAGATAAGAAGGCCAATGCAGCCATTTGAGCCTCATGTTTGGTGCTGAAACCTCCCTTAGATTTCTGACGCCTTCTACCAGTTTTAGGGTTAGTCCCATAATCAACAACAATGTCCACTTACAAGTACAATCCTCCACTTCACACTTGCAGTCTCTTTTATAGTAATGACCTTTCATAATAATCCTCCTATTTCTTATAAATAATTTTGCTAATGATCATCTTAATTTCTCCCCTTCAATTGTGTAACCCACTGTCTAAAGTCTTCCCTTTTCCACTCTTTTAGAAGCTCCAATTTTAAAGTGAGGAATTCCACCCTCATCCACATGTATTTGCAAGAATTAATAAACTCTTCTTCTGGAAATACCAAGAAATTGTGAGATGTGCATTGCTGTCAGAGTATCGGGTAGAGATTCCCAAGTAGAATATTCTTTTGTCGTTTTCATTGTTATATCCTCCTACAATCAAATTCTGAAACATGATACCCGGAAAATTTCTTCGTTCGAATAGCAATTTGAAAAGTTGCAAAAAAATTTCAGGAAATTAATAACATTCACCTAATATGCTATATAGTTCTAAAAAATCCGCTTGTAAAATGTGATATATTGTAAGGTAAGACTGTTTTAATTGAAGGGATGAATTAAATGAGTAAGTTAACACTTCAAGAGTTAGAAAAAACTTTATGGGATGCTGCGGACATTCTTCGTGGTGAATTGAATGCAGCTGTATATAAAGATTACATATTCGGATTAATGTTCTTAAAGCGTATGAATGATCAATTCTCAATAGAAAGAGAAACCAAGAAAAAAGAGTTTGTTTCTCAAGGAATGGATACGGAAGAAATTGAGATGTTACTAGAAGAACCGACCATGTATGAAACGTTCTTTGTACCCCCTGCTGCGCGATGGGACAAGTTAAAGAACCTTTCCTTAAATATTGGTCCAGAATTAGATAAAGCATTTAAAGCTATTGAAGATGAGCCTAAAAATGCAGAATTGATAAGCGTTCTAACCACTGCTAATTACAACGACAAGGAACGTGTTCCAGATAAAAAGTTATCACAGCTATTGCTATTATTTGATAAACACAATTTAGCGTATGAAAATCTTGAGAATCCTGATGTTCTAGGAGATGCTTATCAATATTTAATAAAGCAATTTGCTGATGATGGTGGTACTAAAGGTGGAGAGTTCTATACACCTCGTGAAGTAGTAAAAGTATTAGTTAATATTTTGAAACCACAAGAAGGAGATCGAATTTACGATCCAACTGTTGGTAGTGGTGGTATGTTAATTGAATCTATGCACTACATAAAAGAACATGGTGGGAATGATCGAAATGTTTCCTTATTTGGGCAAGAAATTAACCTAAGTACATGGGCGATTTGTAAGATGAATATGCTATTTCATTTTGCTAGAGGAGCAGATATTCGTAAAGGTGATACAATCAGAAACCCAATGCATACAGAAGGTGGAGTATTAAAAACTTTTGACATTATACTTGCAAACCCCCCTTTCTCTTTGAAAAACTGGGGTGTAGAAGAATCCCAGAATGATTCATATAATCGTTTTCCATACGGAATTCCACCGAAGTCATATGGTGATTTAGCGTTTGTATCCCATATGGTAGCTAGTTTAAATCAAAAAGGTAAGCTCGGAACGGTCGTACCTCACGGAGTTCTATTCCGTGGAGGTGGAGAAGGTTCTATTCGCAAAGGCTTCTTAAAGGATGACCTTATTGAAGGAGTAATTGGCTTACCACCTAATGTGTTCTATGGGACTAGCATTCCAGCAGCATTTCTAATCATTAACAAAAATAAGCCATTGGAAAGAAAGGGAAAAGTACTCTTTATTGATGCAAGCGAAGGATTTGTAAAAGACGGAAATAAAAATAAGTTGCGCGAAGAAGACATCAAACGAGTAACGGAGGCCTTTACTGCTTTTCATGATGTTGAAAAGTTTGCTTCAGTTGTTGATTTAAAAACAATTGAAGCAAACGAATATAACTTAAATATCAGCCGATATGTGGATACAACAGAAGATGAAGAAGAAGTTGATATAGAAGCTATAATTTCTGAAATTAGAGAAATTAAAGGAACATACTTAGAAACAGAAAAGAAACTAAACGGATATTTAAAAGAGTTAGGATTTGAAGAACTATAAAAGAAAGGGGGGATGGTTATGGTACGGGTAGGATGTAAAAAGACCGAACTTGGAGAGATTCCAGCTAACTGGCATATTAAAACTCTAGGTGAAATTGGTAAGTTTACAAAGGGAAAAGGCATTGCAAAAAAGGATATTTCAAAAGAGGGTATGAAATGTATTCTCTATGGTCAGCTATATACAACTTATAAGGAAAGAATTCTGTCAGTAAATACATTTACAAATACTAAAGTAAAGAATCCTGTTATTGGTCAAAGCAATGATTTACTATTCCCTTCTTCTGGAGAAACAGCCATCGATATTGCTACATCATCAGCTCTTAATACTAACAACGTATATATTGGTGGAGACATTAACTTATTCAGGCCATCAACCTTAATTGACAGTAATTTTTTGAGTTATCAAATAAACTCGATAAGGAAAGCTGACTTATCAAAACTAGCTCAAGGGTCCTCTGTATATCACTTATATGCAGATAACTTAGCTAATTTTAAAGTTGTACTTCCTCCACTAAATGAACAACAAAAAATAGCTGATATCCTTTCTACTTTGGATGATCAAATACAACAAACCGACCAATTAATTAAGAGAACAAAAGAACTTAAAAAAGGTTTAATGCAAAAGTTGGTGATAAAAGGTACTGGGCATAGTAGTTTTAAGGAAACAGAAGTCGGCAAAATTCCAGTCACATGGACTATTGCAAAAGTTGATGACATTGCCGATTTTGTAGGAAGTGGTGTTACTCCTAGAGGTGGACAGAAGGTCTATAAAGTTGAAGGGATTCCTTTTATTAGAAGTCAAAACGTATATCCTGAAGGCCTTGTGTTGGAAGACATCGTTTATATCGATAAGGAAACAAATAAAAAAATGAATAGATCTGAAGTGCAAGAGAATGACGTACTTCTAAACATAACAGGTGCATCAATCGGAAGATGTACCTATGTGCCTGTAGGGTTTGGAAAAGCTAATGTAAATCAACACGTATGTATAATTAGAAGTAATGGAAGGGTACTTCCAACGTATTTAAGTAATTATATTAATTCTTCACTTGGACAAATCCAAATAAAAAAATCACTTAATGGTTCAAGTAGAGAAGGTTTAAATTATCAACAAGTCAGGGCTTTATTAATAGCAATTCCCCCTATAGAAGAACAACAAAAAATATCGAACATTTTAGGTACAGTAGACAATAGAATTCGGGAAAACACTTTTACTATGGAAAGACTTTTAGCATTGAAGAAAGGTTTAATGCAACAACTTCTTACTGGAAAAATTCGTGTAAAAGTATAACGGAGGATTATTATGGCTACTTATTTAGGAAACGAAGAAACGCTTGTTGAGTTACCAGCCATAGATTATCTTCAAGACAAGCTACAATATGAGTTTATTCATGGTGATAAATTAACACCAGATCAATATGAACGTGGGTCGTTAAATGAGGTCATACTCATACGTCGATTGGAAAATGCAATTAAACGGTTAAATCCATGGATTGATGAATCAAATTTAAGTAAAGCGGTGCGTTTTTTGTCGAGAGCAGAACAGCTCGGTTCAAGCTTATTAGAGATTAATGAACGTATTTAT
>ENA-ORXC01001167-ORXC01001167.1-marine-metagenome-genome-assembly--contig:-NODE-1167-length-16132-cov-3.252258_pt1 | contig 16132 bp, 14 predicted proteins | sample MGYA00237865_ERZ511478 | MGnify/ENA metagenome assembly ERZ511478 | reverse complement strand
GTTGTAAGAAGACGAATGGCTATCTTCTCTTTATCCTAATCAGATTGAATCATTTGAGGACTATCTGAAAAAGGCATGTCCAAAACATGTTAAGTGTCGGGGACAGATGTAGTGATGGATTTTCCAGCTAACACTAAAAAACAACGGAAGTGGTTTTTGGATATGGCGTCAGCGTCAGAGGTTCATGCAAGCCAACAACTAATTTTTCATTAATTTAAATAACGAGCAATGCTTACGTCAAATTGCTGAAAGGCGTAACGAACAACCCGAAAGAGCACCTTTTGACACAGAAGCGGTGTTTAATCATGTTTCTAAATTTTTTGAACTAACAAGAACTTCAGAGGGTTTAACTATTCTAGAATTTATTGGAAAAGAATAACATCGAGTTCAGTACAGCGTTATAGAACCAAAATATCGTCTGCAAAAGGTATTTTAACCTTCTCAATAAGCTTTTTATTCTATCAACTCTAAACGATTTTATCTTAATGATGTGATAAAAAGAATGACATAAAAGTCCCTTTCCTTCATAGAATGTACTTGGGGTGAAAAATATGCCGAGAGTTAAATACACAAGTTCAGACGTTGATTTAATGGCTAGAATGATGAGAGCGGAAGCTGAAGGTGAAGGTCAGCAAGGAATGTTGTATGTAGGAAATGTCATTGTGAACCGTGCACAAGCAGAATGTTTAGACTTTGTAGGTTTGAGAACAATTTCCCAAATAATTTATCAAGTGCAGGGAGGGAATTATTCCTTTGAGGCCGTTCAAAAAGGGAATGTTTTTTATAACAGAGCAAGGTCTGTTGAAAAACGGTTAGCAAAAAAGAACTTGGATTATTGGAGAGAACATCCAGGGAAATATGCTCTTTGGTATTTCAATCCTTATGCTCCTTGTCCTCCTACCTGGTACGGGCAACCTTTTGCAGGTCAATTTAAAAATCATTGTTATTATGAACCAGAAGCTGGCACGTGTGCCAGTGTTTATAACTAAGATTAAGGATGTTTTTCCTTTAGCATGAAGAGGAGCCTATCTGAACGTAGATAGGCTCCTTTAGTTTGAGAACCATTTCTTTATCCACCCTACCTCAGCTACTTACTAGAAAGCATAAATGTAGATGGGTAATTTTATTGAATTATTTTAACATAGGAAGCAAAAGTGTTTTTTAAAAGTAAGTACTTCTTTTTTTGGATTCATTAATCATGAGCAGGATCAACACACGGAATCGAGAAGACATATAGTTGATGAGAAATTTATGTTGAAGGAAGGTTAGCCAATTGACCCCAATCTTAAATCGAGTTGGTGCGGTCTTTATCCCAGTAAAAAACATCGAGGATGCAAAAAAATGGTACAGTGAATTGCTTGGCCTCGAGGCAGATGGGGATATTATCGCTGGACACCTTTATATTGTTCCTATGAATGGGACTGGACTTGTGCTTGATAGTAAAATCTTTTCATCCGAAACCATATTCCAAACACCTGCGTTTCATTTTGATACGAAAGATATTGAAGTTGCCTTTTCCTTTATGAAAGAAAAGGGGATTGAACTTGTGACGGAAATTGAAAACGGGCATTGGTTTAACTTTAAGGATCCTGACGGAAATGTATTAATGATTTGTGAGTGATTTTAAAAATAATGAGAAAAGAGGCCAACATCGTGAGAATAATGGGAGTGATCGGTGCATTTCTCATTTTGGTAGCATGCTCTAGTCATGAACCTAATGATCGTTCTGATGAGCATGTGGCGGAGGAAAATCATGCTGAGGAAGCATTTATAGAAAATTTGGATGTTCCATGGGAAATCACCCGATCTGAAGGAACCTTTTATCTAACAGAACGTTCTGGCATGGTGGCAAACGTTACGAATCGTTTGGAGAGGCAGTCTCTGCAACTTTCAAAAGCGATTCACAGCGAAGGAGAGGGTGGCCTTTTAGGTCTAGCATTATCAGAAGATTTTCCAGAATCGCAAACAGCTTTCCTCTATCACACTTATCTAGAAGATAATAAAACGCTGAATAGAGTTGTTAAGGTTGAGTTGAAAGAAGGGATATGGACAGAAACGGACGAACTTCTTTCTAATATCCCTGGTTCAAAGTTTCATAATGGTGGCAGAGTAAAAGTAGGACCTGATGGCATGATTTATATTACAACTGGCGATGCTGGTGAACCAGAGTTAGCTCAAAATAAGGAAAGTTTAGCGGGTAAAATCCTTCGCATGGATGTAGATGGAAACGTTCCAGAAGACAACCCGTTTAATGGCTCCTATGTGTACTCGTATGGCCACCGAAATCCCCAGGGACTTGCCTGGAATGATGAAGGACAGCTTTTTAGCTCAGAGCATGGGCAGTCTGCACATGATGAAATCAACCAAATTGATCCAGGAAATAATTACGGCTGGCCTGTGATTGAAGGTGATGAAGTTGCTGATGGGATGACGCAGCCACTTTATCATTCTGGTAACGACACTTGGGCTCCGTCAGGAATGGTTTTTTGGAATGATCAATTGTATGTCGCTTGCTTACGAGGTGAGGCAATTCGGTCGTTTCAGCTTAAAGGACAGGGAACAACAGTTGTGAAAGAAGGAATTGGACGAGTTCGTTCATTATTTTTAGATGAGGAAAACTTATATGCGATCACGAATAATAAAGATGGGCGAGGGGAGCCCATTAAAGAAGATGATCGGATGATAAAGGTAAATGTGGAATAGGATAACCTTATCATACTATCTTAATGAGGTTGTCGGTCAACTTGAAAACTTTTTCTATGTTACAATAATTTTTGTGTGAATTCATTAACAAAGCAGGTGAATCAGAACTTTGGTAAATATGAAAGATGTAGCAAGAGAAGCTGGGGTAGGACTAGGTACTGTTTCACGAGTACTTAACAACAATGGCCCTGTTAAAGAAACAACCAGACGAAAAGTAGAACGAGCGATTGAAGCACTGAATTATAAGCAAAATGAAGTGGCAAGGAATTTTAAAATGCAGCAAAGTCAATCGATCGCTTTGATTGTTCCTACAATTTGGCATCCGTTCTTTTCGAAATTTGCCTATCATGTTGAAAAGAAATTGTCTGATCTTGGCTATAAAATGATCCTTTGCAATACTCAAAATGAACGTACGAAAGAAATAAGTTATATTTCTATGCTCGAAAAAAATAAAATAGATGGGTTAATTGCGATTACCTATAGTGCTGAACTTGATCAATATATTTCAAGTCACCTACCGATTGTAAGCATCGATCGACACTTTACAAAAGATGTCGTGTTTGTCACGAGTGATAATAAGAATGGCGGAGAGCTTGCAGCTAAAGAACTGATGACACGAGGTTGTAAGCGCATTGCTTATTTAGGTAGTGTTTCAAACATTGAAAATGAATCGATGAAACGACGACTTGGATTTGAAACTGAGAGTTTAAGCAAAAATTTTGATCACTGTATTTACGAATTAAGAGAGCCTGTCACAGACATTGAAGCGGTCATCCAACGATTTTTAAAACAAAACCCTGATGTGGATGGATTTTTTACCATGAATGATAAGTGGGCGAAATTATTGTTGCGATCTCTAAAAAATCTAGGGAGAAGAGTTCCTGAGGAAGTTCAAGTTATTGGTTTTGATGGCGTTACTTCCAGTAAGGAAGATGAATTAACTTTTTCAACAATCATCCAACCTGTTGCTGAAATGGCTGAAAAAGCAGTAGAAGTGCTTATTAATCTAATTAAGGAGCAGCCGGTTGAAAAGAAAAATGTACTTCCAGTAACCTTTTTTGATGGAAATAGCACAAATTAAAAAAACACTTGACTCCCTTGTGTGTAAACGATATCATTTAACTATTCAAAAGCGATTTCTAGAGTCGCTTTCATTTTTTATCATAACTGGAAACGTTTCCAGTTAAGGGGATTTAATCAGAAATTTTCTTTTTAGGACAAAGTGGAAACGTTTCCGCTTTTGTGTGGATAACGAATATGCTATTGGAGGGGTAGGGTCATGGCGAAGAATCCTAAAACAGTCGCTCATTCTGTATTACAAGCATTAGGTGGAAAAGAGAATATTTATCGCATCTCACACTGTGCAACAAGATTAAGGGTCGAGCTGAATGATGATACATTGCTTAAGAAAGAATCATTGGATTCAATTGAAGGCGTAAGCGGATATTTTTATCAAAGTGGGCAACATCAAATCATTCTTGGTACTGGTTTTGTAAATAAAGTTTATGCTGAACTTGAAAAAGGTGGAGTTACTGACAGTCAAGACAGCTCTAATGAACCAAGAAATTCAAACAATTCTAAGATCCAACAACTAACAAAAACATTTGCAGATATTTTTATCCCTGTTATTCCCGTTCTCATTGCAACAGGTCTATTGATGGGACTTAGAGGATTACTTGTAAACGGTTTCGGAATGGAACTCTCCTCAACCATTTTAGTGCTGTCTCAAGTACTAACAGATACAGCGTTTACATTCATTCCGGTGTTAATTACTTGGTCTGCTATGAAGAAATTCGGAGGATCACCCGTCATTGGAATAGCCCTCGGCTTAATGCTAGTAGCGCCACAGTTACCGGATAAATGGGCTGTATCGTTCGGGGAAGTAGATCCGCTACTTCTTACAATATTAGGGTTTGATATTCCAATAACAGGTATGCAAAGTTCGATTCTACCTGCTGTCTTTATGGGTTGGTTAGCTGCAAAAACTGAAAAAATAGCGAGAAAATACATTCCTGAGATGCTCGATCTTATTTTGACACCGTTTGTCACATTACTGTTTTCGTTAATTCTTGGACTTGTTATCGTAGGCCCGGTGATTTTGGGGATAGAAAATTTACTTACTTCTGGCATCATGTATTTCTTTGAATTACCATTTGGGATCGGTGGATTTGTTTATGGAGGTACCATTCAGCTATTAGCGATAACAGGTATGCACCATACGATTGTTCCAATAACCGTAAAGATGGTTGCAGAAACGGGATATGATTTAATCAATCCAATTGGTACGGCAGCAATCGCCGGTCAAGCTGGAGCAGCTCTTGCGGTCGTTATTCAGCAAAGAGATAAAATTAAGCGATCTAATATGTTAGGTTCCGTTATACCTGCTTTCTTTGGCATAACTGAGCCCGTGATGTTCGCGATTAACTTACCTAAAGTAAAGCCATTTATTTACGGTTGTTTAGGTGGCGCAGTCGGCGGTGGGTTTGCTTCGATCTTGGGCATCGCTGCGGCGGGTACTGGGTCGACTATGCTACCAGGATTGTTATTATATATAGGCGATGGTTTCTTTCAATACATTCTTGTGATTCTTGTTGCGTTGGCCACTTCGTTTCTCGTCACTTTTATCGCTTATCGTGAAAAGCCATCTGCTGAACAACCTACATTAAACTATAATATTAAACATGGCTAATGTTCATTTTCTCAAGGTATAACAGAAGGGAAGCTTTACATGATTGATTACATTAATTTTTCAAACCGTCAGAATCGCTTCGTTACTTTGTCAGATGTTTCGAATGACTATTTAAGTACGATTGAAAAAATAGCAAAAGAGGATACTTATTATCCGAGTTATCATATAGCACCTCATCATGGGTTAATGAATGATCCAAATGGATTAGCTTTTTTTAGAGGAGAACACCATATCTTCTATCAATGGTTCCCATTAGGACCTGTTCATGGATTGAAGCATTGGTATCATGTTTCAACGAAAGATTTTATTCATTTTAAAGATCACGGTATCGCTCTTTATCCAGATCAGTTATACGATTCTCACGGGTGTCACTCAGGATCCGCTTTCGTTGAAGGGGATAAGATGCACCTGTTCTATACAGGAAATCATCTAACTGAGCAGAGTGTAGCCATACCAAGTCAGGTGTATGGATTCCTAAATGAAGATCAAACGATATCGAAGGAAAACGTGATGATAGAAGGGACGCCTCCCGAATTCAGCAATAATTTTAGAGATCCGATTGTTTTTAAACGAGACAAGAAATACTACATGCTTGTGGGTGGTGAAACAAGTAAGAATAAAGGCGCTATCGCCCTTTATTCGGGAGACCAACCAAATGAAATGACGTATCATGGCATTCTCCAGACGGATTTTAAAGATGCAGGGAATATGTGGGAGTGCCCCAACTATTTTGAACAAAATAATCGCGGTGTTCTTATCTTTTCTCCTCAGGGGGAGCTGAGTAAAAATAAGTATCAGTATAACAATGTATTTTCGGTGGTGTATTGTATTAGTGATGTATTAGATGTTGCTACGGGTAAACTGAACGCCCACGAATATATCGAACTAGACAAAGGGTTTGATTTCTATGCTCCACAAACTTATGAGGATGCATGTGGAAGAAGGATTCTGATTGGTTGGTTAGGCAATTCAAAGAGCATCTATCCTACAGACCAAAATATGTGGGCTCATATGTTAACGTTGCCGAGAGAAGTTAAGATTGAGGGGAATCGTTTATTACAACAGCCTCTTCAAGAGCTAAGAGAACTGAGGGCAAAGGGGCAGGACCTGCAAACCAATCACCAATTAACTTCCCGTGCATTTGAAATGGTCATTGAAGTGAACCGGGAATTTGAAATGACATTTAGGAATGAATTAAATGAAACCCTGGTTTTCTCATCAAATGGAGAAGAGTATATTCTTGATCGGTCAAATATGACCCATGTTTATGCTGAGGAATTTGGTACGAAAAGATATGCTTTAAGAAAACAAAAAGAGAGACATCAAATTCGTCTTTTTGTAGATTACTCCAGCATCGAAATCTTTTGTGATAATGGGGAAACGGTGTTTACTAGTCGGGTGTTTATAGAAGGAATGAACCTCGTTTGTTGCCACGGTGTTTCAGGTAATGTATATCCTTTAAATCAAATTGTAAAAGGAAAAAAGCCGGATTTCATTGTATGAAAAAAAAAGTGCTGGGAGAAACCCCGGCACTTTTTTTATCTTTGTAGAAAGTAAATACTGACTTAGTATGCTAAAGCAAACAATCCTTTGATGTGTGAAAGGTAACGAACGTTACTTGCTTCTTTCATCACAGATGCAGGAAGTCCTTTAAGAGAAGTTGCGTTGCCACCGATTTGAGCAACCGCATCCTTTCGACCAAGACTTGCTAATGTTCCAGAGTTAACTGGTTCAAATTCTTTGAAGTCTTTGTCATAAAGGTAAGCATACAAGTTATAACCAATAAGGTCACCCATTTGCCAAGCGATTTGAGCAGTTGGTGGTTGTGGACGCTCGTCTCCTGGTTTAAAGTAAACAGCACTGTCACCAGCTACGAATACATCCTCATGAGAAGTTGATTGCAGGTAATTGTTTACTGTAGCACGGCCGCGATTTACTTCGATACCGCATTCGCCAACAAGTGGATTACCTTGAACGCCACCTGTCCAAACGAATGTATTTGTTACGATCTTTTGACCGTCTTTTAGTTCAACGATGTTACCTTCAACATTTGTAACAGGAAGGTTTGTTAGGAATTCAACGCCGCGTTTTTCAAGGCTAGTCATCGCTCGGTTGATTAATTCATCAGGAAGCATTGGAAGGATTTTAGGCATCGCTTCAACAAGCTTCAGTTTGATTTTAGCAGGATCTACGCCATACTTACGTGCAAGCTTTGGTATTTCATCAGCTAGTTCTCCTACGAGCTCAGTCCCTGTAAGACCGCCACCGCCGATAAGAATTGTAGCATCCGCTTCGTCACCTGAAGCTGCAAAGCTCTTAATACGTTCTTCCACGTGAGCGTGAATGCGGTTTGCATCTTCTGCAGATTTAAGTACCATGCTGTTTTCTTCAAGACCTGGAATACCGAAGTACGCTGTTTTACTACCTAGTGCTACGACTAGTGCATCGTAAGAAAGAGTAGAGCCATCAGATAGCTTCACTTCTTTATTATCAACAGAAAATGAATCAACCGATGCAACTTTAAGGTTAATGTCATTTCCTTTTAATAACTTGTCGAGTGGAAGTGCCGCAGCCTCTGTAGAGATGTTTCCAGCAGCTAGACGGTGCAATTCAGTAATGATTTGGTGTGTTGGTGTTTTGTTGATTAATGTAACAGTTGCTTCTGATTCGTTTAAGTATTGACGTACGGATAAAGCAGAAAGAAGCCCACCATAACCTGCGCCCAAAATGACTATTTGTTTTGACATGATTGTTCCTCCATTTCTAGCAGATCAGTATTATTTTTGGTTACTTTTTTCGCCTGAAACTTTAAGATAGGCATTTACAAATCTGAAAAGTTTTTGAGCTTGTGGATCTTTGAGCATTTTCAAAAGTCCGAAAAGGCCAATAACTTCAGAGCTTTTTTCTGCTTCATCCTTTGCTTCAATAGCATTTGCAGCAACGTCTTTCACAGAATTTTTGACAGGGTGAAGAATTTCAGACATGAATTCTACAGTATCATTTTTTAATACATCATCTGTTGCGAGCGCTTGTACGGTATCATATGATTTAGACATCATATTGACAAGTTCTGTTACTTTAGGTAATTCCTTTACAAGTACGCTTAGTGACTCCTGAACTTTAGGATCTAAAAGCTGATCAAGCAGTTCGCGCTCGTCTTGAGTAGGAACGCGTTTTTCGCCTGTTTCGGTTGTGATTGATTCTGACATAGTCACTTCTCCTTCTTTTAAGCAATTACGCTTGTTTGTTATATCGTAAGGCAAAACCATGTTAAGGTATTCAAAAGCCTGATTATATGTAAATGGCACTAATCAAGCGACAGAAGAAAAATGGGACGTAACTCATTGTATTTTTCTTTTAAAGTGTCCATCATCCAGTTATCTTTTATACCTACTCTAATAGGTTAAATTATCCTTGAGTGAATTTCAATGCATAGCCTTGTACTTAACCGCTTACATCTATAATTTCATTAAAATTACTACTATTAGTGGTTTTTTGAAGGAGCAAAATGGACGGAATAGTAAAAAATAGGAGGTAGGAATTTGAGGATCGATGAAATTAAAAAACAGATAGTCCATTTAGAGAAGGAGTTACTTACGCCTCAAGTGAGGGAGAATTCTTTTACATTAGATTCAATACTCGCACCTGATTTTTTTGAGTTTGGAAGTTCGGGGACGATTTGGCGTAAAAAGGATGCTGTTGAAGGAGGTCTTTCGCTAAGAGAAATGACGTTATCTGATTTTGACATTCATCCTTTAGCAGAAGGTGTGATGCTTGCTACGTATCACGTTCATGATAAAACGAGAAATCAAAAAACGCTTCGAAGTTCGATATGGAGAAAAAATGAGGATCAATGGCAACTGTTCTTTCACCAGGGAACATTAGCTAAGTAATGAATCAACAAAAATCATCCGGTATAATTGAAAGGCGTCCTATGCAAGGGCGCCTTTGCTCGATGAGACGATTTTCACTGTTAATGAAACCTAATTTTTTCTGATTCGTATAAAAGCCAAGCATGAAAGATGTGTTTTGAGCCTATTATATGTTGGGGAAATTAAGGGAGGAATACAAATGAAGAAAATAGCGATCGTTTTTGTTACGACAATCTTATTTCTCGGAGGCTGTTCTTTTCTCGAGGATGTGAACAGTACGCTAAACTATGTCGATGAGGCACGTGAATACGCTAGTGAGGCGAGTGATTTTGCGAATGAAGCTCCTACTTTAGCCAAACAGGCGATTAATGGTGAACAGGCATTGAATGAATTTGAAAGTCGACTTGAAGAGATGAAGAAAGATATACAGGAATTTAACGAGTTAGAAGCGCCGAAAGTTGGAGCGGAACTCCATCAAAACATTGTTGATCGAAATGAAAAAGCTATGAATACAATTGATCAATTTTTAAAGAATATAGAAGATGGAAATTTGGATCCTTCGATGGTTGAAAATACGGATGCATTCCAAACCTTAACAGAGATTAATGATGTTATTGATCAGATTAATCAGTTAAATGAATAAGAACAGCTGGTGAGGCATGGGAGTTGGCTCCCCTTTGCCTCTTTTTTATTAATTGAAAGATATATAATCTACTAGGTGTGCTAAACGATTTTCAAGAAAGAATAATGTTCTACATAATTATATTATCGTAAACTAAAAGTGGAGTATGTTGAAAATTTATCTTACTCGTCATGGTGAAGCAGAATGGAACAAAGAAAATTGTTTGCAGGGATGGAAGGATTACGATTTATGATTAGAGGGCAAAGAGAATGTTCATTTACTTGGAAAGCGTTTGAAAGATGGGTTTTAGCAAAATAAGCTCGTTCAAAAAGAAAATAGTGATACAAAAAAGACAGATGAAAGTTAACTTTCATCTGTCTTTTATATTAAGCCTGCTTGAAAATACCAAAAGGTTTTCCGACAGGTAGCGTCACCTTGCCGAAATGGGTATTTAATACGCTAGCAGCTGAACCGTAGAAGCTCAAGATTGCAATGCAGAACTCAGCAATTGCGGCTAAGAAGTGCATTCCTTCAGGGGAAATTCCTAAAGTAGAGAACGTAAGTCCGATAAATAAGAAATCAATAAAGACAAAAATAAAGAAAAGAACTTTATGTGTTTCCATCGCACCCACTGTCATAAAGACACTGAAGATCAAATAACCGATATATGCAATGCCTAATTGTTTTGGATCAACAGCTGCCGCCGCTGCATCGCCAAAGACACCGAATTGAATTAACCAGGATGTTCCGACACCTAGCCAAAATAGACCAAAAGCTGCGAAGGCAGTCGTTCCAAACGTGTTATTGTGTTTGGCATCGAGGAAACTAGCAATAAGCTGAGCAATTCCTCCGAGAAAAATCGCCCATGGTAGGACAAAGGATACGCCGTCTGTCCAACCTAGTTTAGCTGATGATGCCACAAGCGTAACCATAGCAAGACCAAACAGTCCAATAGCCGATGGATCTGCTGTTACCATTTGCACGCGTTGCGTGTTTTGTGTTTGATTCATGATGAGACCTCCTAATAAACATACTTGACTAATTTACGTGAAAATGACACCAGTTGCAATAGTAAATTCACTAATCAAAAATGAAAAGACAAGCTCTTAAAAACAAAAATGTTGCTATTGTTCATTTGGTATCGTTTACAAAATCGTTAATTAAGAACATCTTTTTTTGGAGTGGAGCAGTCGAATGAACTAAAGCGTAATGAAAAATAAATGAGATAAGAAGTAAAGCGCCTTTTACTGAATTTTTTCATCTTTCTGTACTATAAAGCTTTAATTCAATAGAGTTTGGCAGTACAATAGATAAATAGTAAACTGCTTCCTTCAAGTGGGAGGAGCATAAGTTATGAATATTATTTTAATAGAGTAAGGAGTCCTGGCCATGAGTACAGATTTAGAAATTGTTAAAAGTCCGAATTTAAAAGCGAAGCCTGAAAAGGATCAGATCCCTTTTGGAAGAACGTTTACTGACCATATGTTTGTAATGGATTATGAAACAGAAAAAGGGTGGTTTGAGCCACGCATTATTCCTTATGAGCCCATTACTCTTGATCCTGCTGCGATGATTTTTCACTACGGTCAAACGGTTTTTGAAGGTTTAAAAGCCTACCGTTCTGACGATCGTATCCTTTTATTTAGACCAGAGAAAAATTTGCAGCGCTTGAATCTTTCAAGCGACCGATTGAGCATTCCTCCAATTGATGAGGAACGTGTGATGGGTTATTTAAAAGAATTGATTCACATTGAGCAAGATTGGGTACCATCGACGCCGGGAACATCGCTTTATGTACGCCCGTATATTATTGCAACGGAGCCGAATTTATCTGTTGCTCCTTCAAATACGTACAAATTAATGATCATTCTCTCACCAGTCGGCTCTTATTTTTCTGGTGGCTTAACACCAGTGAAAATTAGCGTGGAAGATAAATTCACTAGGGCTGTTAAAGGCGGAACGGGCATGGCGAAAACTGCTGGAAACTATTCATCCGCTTATCAAGCGCAAGCGAAAGCCTATAAAGACGGAAATGCAGATGTTCTTTGGCTTGACGGAGTTGAAAAGCGTTATATTGAAGAAGTGGGAAGCATGAATATCTTCTTTAAGATTAATGGAGAAGTTGTTACGCCAGAATTAAACGGTAGCATTCTCCACGGCATTACAAGAATGTCCGTTATTGAATTGTTAAAGAAATGGGATATCCCAGTCACTGAAAGAAAGGTATCCATTGAAGAGCTGTATGAGCTGTCGCAAAAGGGACAGCTTGAAGAAGCGTTTGGTACTGGAACGGCAGCCGTCATTTCACCAGTAGGAGAACTCAACTGGCAAGGTAAGAAAATGGTTATTAATCATCATGAAATTGGAGAGCTTTCTCAGAAATTGTATGACACCATTACAGGTATCCAAACAGGGAAGTTAGAAGATACACAAAATTGGACAGTATCCGTAAAATAGCAAGTAAAAGGCTCTCTCATACTTTTGAGAGAGCCTTTTGTTACGGTTTCAGAATAAGATGCTTCGCATTTTCTTCATAGCCGCTCATCTTCGTTTCGTGGTAACGTCCATTTACCCAATCATCAATTTGATTGTCGTACCATTCACTAAATACGTAACCAGATTGACCAGGGGATATGACGTTATAGCTTGTTTCCATATTGGCTAAATCCGTGACGCCTCTCCAGGGGGCTCCGTGGTTAACCGTACCGGTTGATGAATTCCAGCCTGCAGCACCAACTGTTACGCGGCTACCGCCCATCGCGTTCACTTCTGGATTGAAGAGAAGATGTAAAGGTTTTATCGCACCAAGAGGGTGTTCAAATGGTACGGAATGGAACGTCCCCCACGCCCATTTTTTAGGTGTTTGTCCTTGTAATGAAATGGCACGATCAACCGCAGCTTGATAGGATTTCGTTACTACGGATTGAAATCCCCCAGACTTCTCCATCCAAGGTCCAGCTTCACCATTCACTGCCCGTCTAATGAGCTGGTCAATGACTTGACTCTTCCCATCAAAAAGGGGCATCATTTCTTTGTCAATCTTTCCATTAAATAGCACCTTTTCCATCTCCACTAACCATAGATGAAAGAGAAGGGGAGCGGCTTCATCTCTACCATCGATATAGTTCCACTCTTGAAGAAGCGAGAGAGCGTCTTTTTCAACTGAGGTCAAGTTTTCTCTATGAAGTTCCTTTGTTAATAGGGGAGTGAGCTCCTTTCCCTGTAAATTCACGAAATCATTTTGAAGGTTCATCATATCTTGAGCCTCAAGGTTATTTCCGTCAATTAATACTTCTCGAATACGATCCTGACGATAAGGTTGAGCCCACGTATGCGTGATGTGATAGGGATAGTCATCTGTTGTAATTTTATTATTTGCGGTAGAAATGAACCCTTCGTCCGGATTTAAGATTGTCGGAAGTTCTTCCCAGGGAATATAACCTTCCCATTCATAGTCATCGTTCCAACCGGGGACTGGCAGCATGCTATCGCCATTTTTACGAATCGGAATGAGTCCATTTGCTCGGTAAGCAATTGTTCCGTCAGTGGAAGCAAACACAAAATTTTGAGCTGGCGTGTGAAAAGAGGTTAGCGCTTCCTTAAATTCTTCCCAGTTAGACGCTTGATCGATCTTAAGAACTGCTTCCAGTTCGGTTGAAGGATCTAATGCAGTCCACCTGAGGGATAAAGCTGTATCTGGTTGATCGTCATGAGCAAATTCTGAAAGAATTGGACCGTGCCGTGTAATCACGACTTCATATGGAATCGGATCACTGTCTTTTACAGGTATGCTTTCATCAAGAACTTCTGCTTCCTCCCATGAATCGTTATATTGAAATTCATTGGGATTATCAGGGTTTCTTTTTTCAATATAAAGATCCTGAACATCTGGTCCTACATTTGTAACTCCCCAGGCGATCGAGTCGTTTCGTCCCACGATAATTCCAGGAACGCCTGCAAAAATAACGCCACTAACCTGATAATCTGGAGAATTTAAGTGTGTTTCGTACCAGATAGGAGGCGTACCGAGGCCAAGATGCGGATCATTGGCTAGAAGCGGCTTTCCTGAAGCGGTTTTTTCGCCTGATACGACCCAATTATTACTTCCGTTAAACGGATCAGGGATAACCGCTTTAGCAAAACTTTTTGAGATATCTAACTGACTTTCTTTAATTTCTTGAATAACAGTAGACCCTTCATCAGGATAACTCGGAAACAAATCCATTGCTTCTTCTTCTGAGAAATTCTGAAGAAGGTAGTAGCGAAATGCTTGACCTTCCCAATGGCCACCTAAGTCAAACGCCATATACTTTCCAATTGTAAGAGAGTCAAGTGGTGTCCATGCATTTGGTTCATAACCCGCAAGTGTAAATTCAATTGGCAGTGAATTCACAGCTTTTGCTTGTGTCATATAGGCGTTGACACCATCTGTATACCACTCTAGTATTTGCTTTGCCTCATCAGAGTAGGCGGTATAAGAATCTTCTGCAGCCCTTCTTAAGCCTAGCGTACGAAAAAACTTGTCATTGTCGATCGTGGACTCACCAATGACTTCACTCAGTGTTCCAGAAGCTTGACGACGACTTAGGTCCATTTGAAACATGCGGTCCTGAGCTGTCACAAATCCTTGAGCCATAAATAGATCCTTTGTAGATGAGGCTTCAATATGAGGAACGCCTGAACGATCTCGATAAATGGAAACAGAACCTTCTAAGCCCGATAAAGTGATTTCCCCATTTGTTTCAGGAGCTGTTCTCTGCACAAACCAAAAACTGATGGCTAAAGCGGTAATCATTAGTAATAAGATACTTCCAGTAAGGTAATACGGCCACTTTCTCTTCTGTAACTTAGGCTGTTTTACAGGTGTAACAACCGTATTCATAACTTCCCCCATTTCGTTTTAACTATATATTACCATAATACCTCGTAATGATAACGCTTTCTTTCGTGCTTGGAAATGAATCAAAACAGACAAAAGTAGCCTGCTAAATTAGATCACGTCATAATTCGAGAAAAGCGAATAATCCATTTCAAAACATTACAACAAACGAGCGCTTTTGTAGATTAACGCTATTTCCTGAGAGTCTCTGACTGTTTTTAAGAACCTTTGTCATCTTGCAGGAAAATAGTTAGATGGGCATGGAATACCTTTATTAAATCAACGGGGAGGAATGATAAAGATGAATAATACAATGATGATTTCCAGGGTGGCTTCCATGTTGAATGTGTCTCGTCATACATTGAAATTATGGGAAGAGCAGTTTGCGCCATTTCTAACGATTCCACGTGATGAAAACAATGCCCGTACGTATACAATTGGCGATATTGAAGTCCTTCAATTAATTAAAAACATGAAAGAAAGTCATGCTGCTGATGAAGTCATTATCAATACGTTAGAACTACAGGGAAAGGAAGCAGAAAAAACGCCGCCTAGCGAGCCTATTGAGCAGGTAGATATTCAGACTTCCTTGTCCAAAATTGTTTCTTTTGTTGAATCGGAAGAAGTAAAAAAACTTCTTAGTATGGATGAAACCGTTAAGCGCTTGGAAAAAGATATCGTTCATCAAGTTCATGAAATTGTTCATGAAGAAATCGCCACTGCTTCAGACGCTCACGCATCCATTAACCAAATGGAGTTAAATGCAATTGGTAAGAAAATCGATCACTTAGCTGATGTTTCAGTCGACGAACGTGAATTCTATCAATTTGAAGTAACAAAAGAAAGACAAATTGCTGATGAACAGATGTCGGAGCGAGAAGAAAGACTAATGGCGGTTGTACAGGATCGTTTCCGGGACGAGAGCAGAGCACATGATCCGAAGTGGGGCGTTACAAAAATCAAAAATATTTTCGGTTTTGCTAAATAAAGAATTAGAGTAGAGAGAAATTCGAATGGGGGAAGATGAAATGGATCAAGCGAAAGTGATGTTTTCCATAATCAGTCTCCTCGTTGCTGCAACATTCGCGGCTCTCTATATTTATATTTTCTCGCTTCACACCGATGTAAATGGGACAAAGGTTGAGGAGAATGATTATCAAGTATCTGCCGCTTCTTTTCCAGCGGAATACGAGCAAGTAGAAGAATTCGTTGCGGATTTTCATGCTTTTTACAATCGAACAACGGGCTACGGGATGATTGACCGTCCTATGGATCTAGAAGCACAGGAGCGTCAAGCCACTGCTGCCGTAGCCTATATTGATGTATTTTTAGAAAACGGGGTAGCTCATGAAGATCTAAAAAAAGAC
>ENA-ORXC01001165-ORXC01001165.1-marine-metagenome-genome-assembly--contig:-NODE-1165-length-16181-cov-3.798994_pt1 | contig 16181 bp, 22 predicted proteins | sample MGYA00237865_ERZ511478 | MGnify/ENA metagenome assembly ERZ511478 | reverse complement strand
AGTGATAGAATTACCGGAATTGAAAAGGTGGTGGAAGGATGAGTTATCAAAGGAATTTCAATAATACATTAGCGATTTGGGCCGCTTTTGGTGGCAGAGGTGAACTCATTCTTCCAATCCCCACCTTAAGCTGGCAAAGAAAATATTATAACGACTTTGGTTACACCCAGTATGGAAGTGAAAGGCAAATTAATGTGTACGATAATGGAAATGCACAGGTTGCAGTGTATTATGCTAAAACGCCGTATATGTCTTATTTCAATAAAAGTACTGGGGAATGGACAGTAGTGGATGTTCCTTGGTGGAGCTATGGCCAACCAGAAATTTTGTATGCTGGTGGTGGAGTGTTTTTAGCAAAGATAGTAGGGCTTGCTAATATCATTGCTTCTTTTGATGGCATCACTTGGCATAACGCTGGGTACTGCCAAGGGGCACAAAACTCCATGACCACAGGGGCCTATGATTCTAGTATTGGTTCTGGAGTCGTTAGCTGGTGGTATTATAAGTCGCCGGTGTATTACAGTTTTGATTCGTTAACAGAAAGAACGGCTTGGACATTGGTAGGAGCGGATGGTTCATCGGTTCCTATTTTTAGTTACATGACCACGCATAAAGGAAGATTCGTTGGAGTTGTAGGTGGAGATCGTTCTATTGCAGTAGCAAGCACCTCAAGCCCAGGTTCTTGGTCCACAACGATTCCAGAGGATTTAAATACATATTATATGTATGTCCGTTCCGTTCACGATAAGCTCTTTGTGATGAAATACCGCTATGTTAGTGGAATCTTTCATGTGAATCTTTGTGTAATGAATGACAGTGCGACCGAACTTACAGAAACCAATTTATCTCATGTCGGGGATCTCGCCAATAATAACATTCCGAATCCAGAAAATATCATCTGGATGGAAGATTGGGGGAAATATGCTTTGTTTAACGAAAGCATGCTGTATGTATCAGCAGATGGACTGACGTGGGAAGGAGTCGAACAACCAGGATTTACTACCACTAATTCAGATACATTTGGTGGGGCTATCTATGTACCAGGTGACGGGTTTTATGTGAAAGCTAGTGGTTATGTGTATTATGCACCCTATTGAATAATGAAAATACAGGCGCTTTGTGGCTATCTTGTCACAGGCGTCTTTTTATATAGATTAAAACAGGTTGGAGAGCGAGGGGAGAAACATGGCAATAAAAGAGTTTTGGATAGTTGTACAAACAGTAATTGCTGCAGTGGGCGGTTGGTTGGGCTGGTTCCTTGGCGGACTTGATGGATTTTTATATGCTCTCATTATTTTTGTCATTGTGGATTACATTACTGGCATTATGGTGGCGATTATTAATAAAGAGCTTTCTAGTGAAATCGGCGCAAGAGGGATTTTTAAGAAGATACTTATTTTTATTCTTGTCGGTATCGCTCATATCATTGACAGTCGACTGATTGGTGAGGGCAGTGTCATTCGCACAGCCGTCATCTTTTTTTATCTTTCAAATGAGGGGATTAGCATTATGGAAAATGCCTCAAGGATTGGCCTTCCAATACCACAGAAGCTGAAAGATGTTCTAGGTCAATTGCATGGAAAAACGAAGGGAGAAGATGAGAATGGAACTAAACGTTAAGTATATGACCAGAAATGATTGTTTTACAGTTGGAAGGAAGATTAATCCTAAAGGAATCATGGTCCATTCCACTGCAACACCGGGTGTCATGGCTGCGGACTGGTTTAGTCGTTGGAATAAATCCTACAAAGCGGGTGAAACCAATCGACAGGTTGCTGTTCATGCTTTTGTTGATGATAAAGGGGTGTGGCAATACTTGCCTTGGAATCATCGTGGTTGGCATGCTGGCGGAGCGGCTAATAATACACACATTGGTTTTGAGATTTGTGAGCCAGGTGGATTTTCTTATGGGAAAGGGTCCAGCATGGTTGGCTACAGCGTTTCAAAGAATGAAGCTTATTTTAGAAAGGCTTGGCAGAATGCAGTGGAACTTTGTGTAAAGCTCTGTCGGGAATATGATTTAACAGATAAAGATATTATTTGTCATTCTGAAGGAGCAGAAAAAGGAATTGCAAGTAATCATGGGGATGTGATGCATTGGTTTCCGAAGCATGGGGAGAGTATGAATTCTTTTAGGATGGCGGTGAGAACGGCTTTGAATAATAAAGGTGGAAATTCAAATACAGCAGTAGGGATTGCGGTTGGTGATGTGGTGGAAGTGAAATCATCGGTAAGTAAGTATTATCCGGGTGGAGCAACTATTCCCAGTTGGGTAAAAACTGGCTCCTATCATAAAGTGACTCAGATCGTTTCGAGTGGTAAAACCGTTATCAAAGGTGGCAAGCAGTGTGTACTACTAGGGAGAAAAGTAGATAAGAAGAATGGTAAAGAATCAGCTGGGATTATGAGTTGGACTGATATTGGTGCTCTGACTGTTATTAAATCTAATTCCAATAAAACTATGAAACCGCCTGATAATCAGAAATATTATCGTGTACAGGTGGGTGCCTTTTCTAATAAGGACAATGCACAGTCTACACTCAAAAAGCTTAAATCAGCGGGCTTTGATGGCTATATTAAATTCGAATAAAAGGTTCTATTAACTTGATAATATAGGCTTTCTGAGTGATATATGGTAGTACCAAATTGATAGAAAGGAGGGCCTCCATTGCAAGTTAGAATCATAGAACCAACAGTTGTGAAAGAAACAAAGAAAAGAGTATGTGCTTATGCTCGGGTTTCAACTGACCATGAAAAGCAAGGTGAGTCTTTAGAAAACCAAATCAGTTATTACGAAAGGCTAATTGGTTTAAACCCGGAATTTGAATTTGTGGGAGTATTTGCAGACCAAGGTATTAGCGGAACCACAGATAACAGACGGGAGTTTAGAAGGATGCTAGAATTAGCCAAACAAGGCGCTATCGATGTTATTATCACAAAGTCCATTTCAAGATTTGCACGAAATACTGCAGTCGTGCTTAAAAGGGTAAGGGAACTGAAGGAAATAGGCGTTGAAGTACGATTCGAAAAAGAGAACATCAACACATTATCGGGTGACGGGGAGTTGATGCTTACCGTCCTTTCTTCTTTTGCACAAGAGGAAAGCAAAAATATTAGTGAAAATATCAAATGGAGGATAAAGAAGAAATTTGAACAAGGAGAGCTAATTTTAAATACCAATCGCTTTCTGGGCTACGACAAGAATGAAAATGGAGACTTCGTTATTAATGAAGATGAAGCAACAATTGTTCAGAGGATCTTCGCTGAATATATAAAGGGAAAAGGGGCATTCACCATTGCCAAAGACTTAAATGCGGATGAGATACCTACAATTACAGGTGGCAAATGGCAGGAAAGCACCATTTTGAACATGCTGAAGAATGAGAAATACAAAGGCGATATTCTTCTTCAGAAATACTACACCCCGGATCATCTAAAGGGGTACACACTTCGAAATGATGGAAAATTAGAAAGCTATTATATAGAAGACAACCATCAGCCTATTATTTCAACAGAAACATGGGATGCGGTTCAAAAGGAACTGAAATTAAGGGCTGAAGCCAAAGGGAATGTTGGAAATACGGCAAAGTATCAAAAACGATACCCTTTGACGGGAATGCTCTATTGTGGAAAGTGCGGATCGAGCTTAAAAAGGAGAACCTGGAACAGTAAACTCCCATGCAGAAAAATAGTATGGCAATGCAGCAATTATATTAAGAATGGAAAAAGCGCCTGCCTGGGAACAAGGATTGATGATGAGGTTGCTGGAAGGCTTGATATAAAAGAAGAAATTGTTGTACAGGAGGTTATTAAGGATGGCAAGAAACATTACCGTTATACCAGCAAGTGCAAACATGAAGATCAGTCCAGAACAATTCGAACCTCAGAAAAAGAAAATGGCAGCATATTGCCGAGTGTCGACCGACCAATTAGAACAGTTATCAAGTTATGAGGCACAAGTTGATTATTATACAACCTACATTTCAAACCACCCTGATTATGAAATGGCAGGAATTTACGCAGATGAAGGGATTTCAGGAACCAATACGAAAAAGCGCGAGCAATTTAACAAAATGATAGAGGATTGTAAGAATCGAAAGATTGACATGATCATCACGAAATCCATATCAAGGTTCGCGAGAAACACATTGGACTGCTTGAATTTTGTAAGGCAGTTAAAGGATTTAGGAATTGGCATTATTTTTGAAAAAGAAAACATTAACACATTAGATGCCAAGGGTGAGGTTTTGTTAAGTATCCTTTCCAGCCTGGCCCAAGATGAGAGTAGATCTATTTCGGAAAACTCGACTTGGGGAATCAGGCGACGGTTTGAACAGGGAAAAGTAGCAGTTAATCATACAAAATTCCTGGGTTATGACAAAGATGAGGACGGCAACCTTATCGTTAATCAAAAGCAAGCTAAGATAGTTAGAAGGATTTATAAAGACTATTTAGATGGAAAGGGACCGAACAGGATAGCAAGAGAGCTTGAAGGTGAGGGTGTTCCAAACTGGAATGGCAAAGCCAAATGGTATGAAGGCAGCATAAGGAAAATGCTTAGTAATGAAAAGTATAAAGGTGATGCTCTCCTTCAGAAGACTTATACGGTCGATTATCTGACGAAAAAGAGAGTACAAAATACCGGCCAAATACCAAGGTACTATGTTGAAGAAAGCCATCCAGCGATTATCCCGAAAGATATGTGGGAAGCGGTTCAGCTAGAAATGGAGAGAAGGCGATCCTTTGCAGAGAAACACGGGATTGTAAAAGTCGATTATGCGACGATTGATAATCCTTTTGCAGGAAGAGTTTTATGTGGCCATTGCGGTAGCCCATTTGGCAGAAAGGTTTGGAACTCTACAAACGAAAGCCTTCGAAGAAAAATATGGAGATGCAACAAAAAATACACCTTTAAAGGTGAAAAGAGCTGTGAGAATATGCATATAGATGATAGAACTTTATACCAAGCCTTTATAAATGTATTTAACGCCATACTAGAAAATAAAGATCACTTTATAAATAAGTGGAGACAGCAAGGTAGCGACGAGCTTCTAAAAAAATATAAAACAGAACAGTTTATTGAACTTTTTAAGAAAGGTTTAACAATAACAGAGTTTGATATAGATTTATACTTTAAACTAGTTGAAAAGATGACGGTGTTTAAAGGAAAAAAAATTATTGTGACTTTGCTGGATGGAACAGAAGTTGAATGTGAAATTGAATAGTTAATGAAGTTATCAAGTTCATTCATATATAATAAATAAAACCAGAAGAGATTTGATTTTAAGCCCTTCTGGTTTATATCTTTAATGATAATTAGTATTACCTTTAACCTCGAACACAAAAGGGAATGTTATTATACTGTCCCCAAATTGAAACTCTCCCCATAATTTGTATATCCCTGCCTTATCGAACTGAGTTTCAAATATTGTTTCGTGTTCCGATTTTGGATGAACATGGATAAACTGCTGAATGTTTTTATCAATGATAACAACATGACCTAAAGCACCTAAGTAAGGATCTGGTACTATGCCTTCTTGAAATAAAAATTCTAAATCAACTTTTTTACCGGTTATAAAATCACTGTGTTTCAATTCGATGCTCTTCCCATTAATTTTCTTTGTACGATTTTTGTCAAGTTCTAAGGTTACCAATTGGTGGGTGTCAATGCTAGAAACAGTCAGGGGTTTAATCAAATAATTTTTATCTTTTACTGATATATCGACAAATGCTTTATAGCCTTTATTTTCATTTAGTGATATTTCTGCATTAAAATTAGATTCATCCACTTTCGTTGGATGAACGTGGTAGAATTCTTGAAAATCATCGCTAATGATTATCAAATGCATAAACTTTCCGTGGCTTTCCATTAATATTGGTGCATTTCCTTCTGAGTCATCAAGATGAATATTGAATAAGCCATTATCGAAAGAAACAGAAACGTCAATATCGCTTTTTTCTACAGTAGGACTATGATGCAGTGTTGAGTCATGATGATTGTGATGTATTTCCATTGACAAGTACCTCCTCTAAAATTAAGTACTCTTTCTTTTACGAAAAAAAATATCCTCTACCCAATCATGATATGGGTGATTTAAGTGATTATTTGGACCAGGGTTGACATGTGGAGCTTGTTTAGGCCGCGTCTCTTTTTGTGCTGCTTCAGTTAGTGATGATTGTAGTGTTTTATACTCCATCAAACCAAGTGTGATAAAAAATAATAATACTCCCGTTACCCCATAAATAAGCCATGGTAAGTATTGTATGTCTTGTCCGATTTCAAGTAGTCGTCCTCCTACAAAATTGCCAGCAGCTTCACCTAACCCAGATAGTACGTTTGCAAGGCCAAAAAATAAACCAATTAAGCCAGCTTTAGAGAGTTGAGATATCGTACTATCCATAGTTGGTAATATCAGCATTTCTCCCATAACAAAGATTGTTCCACTTATAATCAGGTGATAAAAGGAGTTAGCCCAAAACAACGAGCCTACACCAATCCCAATTAATAGTAAACCAATCGACAGAGTTACAAAGGGGTGGATGCGGCTAATGATTTTTTTCGTAATCCATGTTTGGAGTAGGATGACTGTAACACTTTTTATTGTCCATATGAGAGCAACATTGCTAGGTTGTGCTAAAATCTCTGTTGCTCGTAACGGTAATGCAATTGATAATTGGGCATAAAGTGCCCATATGAAGATGCTCAAAATCCCAAAAATAACAAAAGGTTTATGTTTAAATACTTTCTTGTAAGCACCTGATGGGATAACTGGGCACGGAGCATCGCCACATTTTTTTGGCAGCAAAAACCAACTTTTAATAGCAATGATACCGTAGATTATTCCTGCAATCCAAAAGATGATAGTTGGGGAGCCACTTACTAGAAAAAAAACTATCAGACCAGCAACAGCTGTTCCAATATTAGCGGATATTCCTCTAAGTGAAAAAGCTGTTGTTTCATTTCCTTTTGAAGCAAGGGCAGCTATGGCTGCTTTTGTAGAAGGAGCATTTAGCCCATTACCAAAACCTGCAATAACAGTAGAAATCAAAACAGGAATATATGATGGGAAAACACCTAATCCAATAAAACCAATGCCACCTATCAGAGCACCTAATCCAATAATAGTGCGACGCCCAATTCTGTCAGCTAAAAAACCGCCAAATAAACTCCCAAATTGGAATGATATAGCGTATGCTGCCAACACGAAACCAACTGTTGAAAAGCTTAATCCAATTGAATCATTTAACATAATAGGTAAAATGGGAATGACCATATATGTTCCTAAGTGAGATAATAATACACCTAGCAAAAGGACAATCATAGGCTTTTCAATGGAACTCAAATTTATCATTTAATTCTCCTTTCCAAAAGAAGCGGGAATGGATATTTAGAGTGTGTTCAAAGTATTAAAATAAATGCTGTAATTTACTTATCATTGATAAAAGGCCAGTGCATTCTTAAGATATCCAAATACAAGAAGAATATAAATAATCTTTATTTTAATTTCTATATGAGGTAGAAGTATTTATTTGTATAAATAACTAAAAAAAACAAGATAATAACTTTGACTAAACATAATTGGAGGTTTTAGGATGGGAGTATTATCAGCGTCACCAACTAACATGGACAACTGTATTGAGTTATGTGTAAAATGTGCAAGGGCTTGTGAGGAATGTACAACAGCTTGTTTACAAGAACAAGATGTACAAGCTAGAATAACATGTCTTCAAATGTTAAACGATTGTGCAGAGATTTGTTTTCAGGCAGTAGCATATATGGCCAGAAATAGCTCATTCTCTAAACAACATTGTCAGCTTTGCGCTGATATTTGTGAGGCATGCGCTTCTGAATGCGAAAAGTTTCAAGATGCTCACTGCCAAGAATGTGCTAAGATTTGTCGTGAGTGTGCAGAAGCTTGTAGAAATATGGCTTCTTAAAATCACATTACAAGGAGCTAAACCTTATTGGAATTAGCTCCTTTTTATTGTCTTGTAAAGTTGTTATATCTTTAAGTCTCAAAGGTGCTGTGCTGGGAAAGCTCAACTAATTTAACCAAATAATATAGATGATAAAAGAAAAGCTCTTTAAAAGCGAGAGTAAGGAGGGCATATCAATGTCATTTGAGTTTACTGTAGAGACCTCTAAGGGAATAAATGAAGTTGTTAACAGACTTAAGGACACTCTTATGGAAGATAAATTTGGTGTTCTTTGGGACTTTGATCTTACTGCAAAATTACAAGAGAAAGGGATGGACTTTAATACCCCCTATAGAGTATTAGAAGTATGTAATCCTCAAGAGGCGAACCGAGTGCTAAATGTTAATAAACTGGTAGGATACTTTTTACCTTGTAAAATTGTGGTTTATGAAGAGAATGGAAAAACAAAAGTTGGAATGCCAAAACCTAGTTTACTTATTGGTCTTACGGAGAATAAAGATTTATATGATATTGCAGAAGAAATTGAAGAACGTCTTATAATTTCAATTAAGAAAGCTGTTAGTTGAAGAAAAAAATTATTAGGTCAAAAAGCAGGAGACACCAAACTTTTAATGGGAGGTGTCTCCTGCTTTTTGTAATAAGCACGGACTGAAAATAACTTTGTTGTCATAAGGGTCAAAATCCTCATTATCTTGCCATTCACCACTAAACATTTAAAATTTTTCTTATTTCTGATTCATTTTGTTCGAATCCGATAAAATATTTTTCTTGTTTTGAGAATCCCCAAAATCTAGGCTTACTAATAATAATTCCTGGTACAATTTTGCTTCCTGTTTTTTTCTTTAACTCCTCTTCCTTTTCAAGGTTTTGAGTTAAGTCGATATCGGTATAATGAATATGTTGAGATGAAAGAAACTCTTTCAATGCTTGACAATCTGTTCAGGTGGGGCGTGTATATACTGTTACGGTTAAATCACTCATTAGTACAACACCTCCTAACTATGGATCAAGTATACCAATCGGTAAGGGAGTAATCAAAAAACAATAATTTATAATGACAAGCAGTTTCCTTTTCATTATAAAAACTTTGTAATCAATTCATATGATAAAGTTATGTGGAAGTTATGGAGATTATTTTTTTTAATAAAGAAGATGATATTATGCATATAAGAGGTGATTTTTATGACGAAAATTCTTGTGGTTGATGATGAAAAAGTAATACTAGAAGTATTAGAAGCTTATTTTGAAAAAGAAGGATGGGAAGTTCTTTTCGCTTCAAATGGAATTGACGCTTTAAAAAAGGTAAAAGAACAGAGTCCGGATCTTATCATATTAGATTTGATGTTACCGGATATTTCCGGTGAGGAGATATGTAGGTTGGTAAGAAAGGATAGTAATGTACCGATTATCATGCTTACCGCTAAGTCTGCTGAAGATGATTTAATTAATGGGATTGTCATTGGTGCAGATGACTATGTGACAAAACCATTTAGTCCAAGAGAAGTGGTTGTGAGAGTAAAAGCTTTATTAAGAAGGACACAGCAGATGGTAAACGATAACCAAATGAGTTTTAACCATCATAAACTTAAGATTGATCATGTCAAAAAGGAAGTAAGGCTGAATGATGAGATTCTTGCTCTTACTCCAAATGAATATAGGATTTTAATTACGATGGCAAGCTATCCAGGGAGAGTGTACAGTAGGGCTGATTTATTAGAAAAGTTACAAGAAGACGGCGCTTATTTCGAGGGATACGAAAGAAATATTGATACACATATAAAAAATTTGCGCAAAAAAATGGAAACCGATAATCGTCATCCTGAGTTTATCATTACTGTATTTGGAATGGGGTATAAGTTTGGAGGAGAAAAGGATGAATCTAACACTTAGGACAAGGATATTGTTATATCTTTTAGTGGTCTCTTTAAGTGGCGTTTTTATCACTAGTTTCACTATTTTTTTTGGCGTGGAAAATCAATTTACTGATTACCTCAAAAAAAATAGAGAAGAACGTATTGAGACAATTAAAAAGGAAGTACTTCAACAATATGATGAGACGGGTGAGTTAACAAACGAACAATTAAATAATATGCTGCATCAGCAGGCGATGACAGAGAACTTATACTTTAAACTTTATGATAGTAACGGTGAATTATTAATTGATTCAACATCTTTGCGCTCAATGATGGGAATGATGAATGGGACGCAATCCTCAATAGACCCTAATGACTATCAGTCAACTTCATACCAATTAAAAAATAATAATGAAGTCATCGGGAACTTGACCGTGTTTTACCCAGAACAATTAATGGGTGAGGATTTTATCTTTTTAAAATCAATAAAGCGAAATATTCTCCTTGCGGTAATGGTTACTGTTATATTATCGATTTTATTTAGTTTATTATTTTCAAATCGTTTAACCTCAGGTTTTAAAAAGTTAATAAATGCGATTGCAGAGTTACGTAATCATCAATGGCGAACAAGAATTCCGGTTAAAGAATTAACGGATGAGATGAAACCTTTAGGAGAGTCGTTTAATCAGCTTGCAGCATCCTTAGCAAAAGAAGAAAGGCTACGAAAAGAGTTTACAGCTAATTTTGCACATGAACTTAGAACACCTCTTGCAACGCTAAGGAGTCATATTGAAGCTTTTCAAGATGGGATATGGGAACCGGATTCAAAGAGATTAGAGCAATGTCATGAAGAACTAATGCGCCTGGTTAGGTTAGTAAAAGAACTAGAAAAATTAATTGCGGCAGAAAACCCTCAGATTAGATTGGATAAGACAAGGCTCGAAACCGGCAAACTATTGTCCTTCATAAAAGAGCAGTTCAACCCATTGTTTATGAAAAAAGGGGTGAATTTAGAAGTGCAAAATACCGAAGAACAACATTGGTTTAATGGTGATCGTGATAAAATCATTCAAATTTTAACCAATATCGTTAATAATGCCTTGCAATATACACCGCAAGGGAAAAGAGTTTCTGTTTATATAGAAGAAAAAAATGATCAAATTTCTTTCATAGTGAAAGATGAAGGTGAAGGAATTAGTGAAGATGATCTTCCGTTTCTATTTGAAAGGTTCTATCGAGGTGATAAATCACGCGATCGAGAAACAGGTGGAGTTGGAATTGGGTTGTCGATTGTAAAAGCATTGGTAGAAGCTCATCAAGGAGAAATAAAGATAGATAGTCAATTAAATGTTGGTACAACTGTAGAGGTACAATTACCAAAGGAGTAAGGCTGAATACCGCTGGGTTTACTATTATTATATGGTCACTCACTATTTTGAGTGTTTTATATTTGATAAGTTAATTAATCCAATATATTTTTGGGAGAGATTTAACGTGGAAAAGAGATTGACTGAAAAGATCAAGAATCGTTACAATCGGGTGTCAAGGATATACGATTCCATGGATAAAATGATAAAGGAGAGCTGGAGAAAAGATGTGCTCAAAAATGTAAAAGGAAACGTTTTAGAAGTAGGGGTAGGTACCGGTGCGAATCTTCCGTTTTATCCTAGCGATATTTATTTGACAGGTATAGATTTTAGTCCAGGTATGTTAAAGCATGCAAGGAAAAAGGCAAATACTCTAACTCTACCCTATCAACCAACTCTACTTGAAATGGATGCGCAGCAAATGGAATTTCCAGACAATACTTTTGATTATGTCGTAGCCACTTGTGTTTATTGTTCTGTGCCTGACCCTGTAAAAGGACTTAAAGAAATGGGCAGAGTCTGTAAACCGGATGGGAAAATTATTCTGTTAGAACATATGAGAAGTGAGAATGAAGTAATAGGGATAATGATGGATCTATTAAATCCTATTACAGTTAGCATGTGGGGAGCGAATATTAACCGAAGAACATTAAATAATATTAATAAGGCAGGTTTACTAATTGAACAGAAAGAGGATTTATTTTATAGCATTGTAAGAAAGTTTGTAGTTAAACCTAATAAAAAGGCCGATTAAAGTAGAACAAAAATAATATTAAAAGTAAGGGATTAAGCCACTAGACGGACTTAATCCCTTTTTGTTTTTGCGTCAATTCATGAAGTGTTTGAATCCACATAACTTCCACATAACTTGCCCATAAGATCTATACAAGTTTTGCTTATGATAAGGACAAGTAAAGAAAACAAATGAAACTTTACAAGTAAAAATTTAAGGAGGAGATAAAATGTTTCATTATACAGTTGTAACTGAAAAGCCAATTAGTCAAATTCTTAATGATTTGGAGGAGAATTTATCAAAAGAAAAGTTCGGTGTTTTGTGGAGCTTTAATATTAAAGATAAATTAAATGAAAAAGGGTTAACTTACAATCAAGATTATTATGTGTTAGAAGTTTGCAATCCTTTTGAAGCGAAGGAAGTACTATCGATTACAAGTCAAGTAGGTTATTTCTTACCTTGTAAAATTGTCGTGTATGAAGAGGATGGCACTACCAAAGTTGGAATGGTCAAACCAACTGCATTAATAAGTATCTTGGGTGATACCAACCTAGATAGTAAAGCAGCCGAAATTGAACAGCGCCTTATAACGTGTATCGACAAAACAAAATAAGAAAGGATCAAGGAGGGATTATCCTATGTTTAAAAAAATGGATCAAGATATAACTAAACAATATCAAAGCATTATCAATACAAATCCTTTTCTTACAGGACATTGTCATTCTTGGGAGTTAGGTGAAGGATTGTTTAGATATGAAAGTGAGGATATAACATTGATAAAAATGGATATGGATGGAAATTACCAGTGTTATAGTATGGAGATTGAAAAGTAAAAGTTATATAAGTTAATTCTCCATAACTTTCACATAAGTTACTCATAAAATCCCCATTAGTAAAAAGTATTATGGATTTAAGAAAGGAGAGATAAAGCAATGATGGGATTAGGGCATGGATTTGGAATGTATGGATTTGGAGGTGGATCATTCATGATGATCTTGGTATTTATACTCATCGGCTACCTTATCTATTTAGGAATTAATAGTCAAAATCGGGGTGCCGTAAATAGAAACCAACCTGTAGCAAGTTCAAATGCAATAGAAATTGCCAAATCTAGACTTGCAAAAGGTGAAATATCTTTTGAAGAGTTTGAGCAAATCAAGAAAAATATTTTATAAAGATAATAAATAATTAATAAAAAACTATTAAAAGGAGATTGATTAGACATGAATATACTTAATGGAATTTTAGCAGCAACTTTAGCGTTTACAGGCGGGGCAGGATTAACTACTCTATTTTCTGAAGAGGATGCTCCGAATCAAAATACAGTGATCCAAGAGCAAGATGTTAGATATGATCAAATGGTAGATGTGATGGGTACAGGCGATTTTGAAAGTATGCAAAAGTTCATGGAAGAAGGCAACGTGAACTTCGATGAGATGCAAAAGTTCATGGAAGAAGGCAACGTGAACTTTGATGAGATGCAAAAGTTTATGGAAGAAGGTAATGTGAACTTTGGACAAATGAAACCATATATGAGTGAAATGCATCCCAATTTAGATAACCAAGATTTAGAAGAACTGTATAAAAGTATGCATGGAACAAGTGGTGCATCTCAAAGTAGTAATTTTAGAGGGATGGGCAGCATGTATTAAAAAATGATGAGCAGGTCAATTAACTTTGGCCTGCTACTACAAAAATTCGAAAATAGTATGAATAGAGGAGTGAAGTTATGTTTTTATTACTTATTTTAGCTATGGGTTTTTATCTGTATAAAACAGGTGAATTGCAAAAGTGGTTTGGGAATAATCAAGCAAAAGTAAATAATAATCCAAATGAACTTAAAGAAGTGATTGATTATAGATATGCATCCGGTCAAATTTCTGCAGATGAATATAACAAATTAAAAGCATTATTATAATACGAAATTCGATTATAGAAGGGAGAAATCAACATGATGAATGGAGGACATATGGGTTCCTTTGGAAATGGTGGATTTTATGGATACAATGGAATGCAGCAAGGAATTAATTCGTTTGATATGATGGCAGGTGGGTCTTTGATGACGATGCTTGTATTTGGGCTTATTGCTTTTACGCTATATCTCATTTTTAAAAACAAGAAACAACAAAATTCAGTTTCATCAAATATGGGAAATTCAACAGTTATTGAAGCTGAAGAAGTTGCAAAATTACGCTATGCCCGTGGTGAAATAACACATGAAGAATTTCAAACGATATTAAAAACAATTAAGTTTTAATGAGGTGGAATCGTGTTAAACCTAATACTATCAATAATAGTAATGTATTATTTGGTAAAAACTGGAGACCTATTCAAATTAATAAGAACTGGAAAAAAATTATTCCATGACTTTCTTGTTAGCTTAAAAAAAGAGAAACAAGAGACAAAAGGTAACAATAATCCCATAGAAGTGTTAAAGCTCCGATATGTACAAGGAGAAATAGATAAAGGGGAATACGAACAAATTTTAAAGAATTTATAAAATATAAAAAAAGTCGTCTGAATTTTTTCAGCGGCTTTTTGAGTTTTATCATTAAAATTTACAAATGATAAAAGCTGTACTTTTCATAATTTGTCATTTACTTTTATTTATAAAACCTACAGATTATGAGTAGTTTAAAAATAAAATGTTTAGTTATTAAATACTGGAGATGAGATCATGAGTGTTAGGTATATAAGTACACTTTTAATAGTGTTAATTTCGATTATTTAAATTTCAGGATGTCAACAGACAAATGATTCGGCTGAGAATTCGGAAAGTTCTAGTGAAGGAAGAATAAGCATTAGTGATATTCCATCTCCTGAGCAAGATAAAAATATAAAAGAATTTGACATTGTAGCTAAAGAATCACAGTGGGACCTTGGAGGAAATAAAATAATTAATGCTTGGACATATAACGGAACTGTACCAGGGGAAGAAATTAGAGTTAAAGAAGGTGATTTTGTTCGGATAAATTTAAAAAATGAACTTAATGAACCAGTTACCATTCATTTTCATGGTATGGTATTACCTAATAAAATGGATGGAGTTGCAGGACTAACACAAGATGCTGTTCAACCTGGGGATTCTTTTACTTATGAATTCTTAGCAGATGATCCAGGTACTTATTGGTATCATTCCCATCAAAGTAGTTCTGAACAGGTTGATAGGGGGTTGTATGGATCATTTGTTATTGAACCTAAAAACAAGTTGTATGACCGTGAATACACCCTTTTACTTGATGAGTGGGCTATTGGTGACAATGGTAGAGGTGGAATGATGGGTGGAATGATGAATGGAATGTCCAGTGGCGAAATGGATACTGATATGTTCTATAACACATACACAGTGAATGGTAAAACAGGACAATATATTGCTCCAATTGAAGTGAATAATGGAGAAGTGGTACGCCTGCGATTTGTAAATGCAGGATATCGAAAGCATTTTCTAAGGTTTAATGGGGAGCCGTATCGTATTGTTGGAATAGACGGAAATCCTATCTATAACACAAATCCTGGTACCGAACATCTTGAAATAGGGCCTTCTGAACGTATTGATGTAGAATTAACCATTGATAATACAAAACAATGGCAGATCGAAAGTGTAGACGGTAATAGTGCTGCTGAAAATATGGTAGTTAAGGTAATTCCTAAAAATATTGATGAAGATAATCAGTCAAAAACAACAGAAACTAAAGATGATGTAACAGAAAATGGGACACAATATATGGATCCTATTTTTAAAGAGATACCTACTCCTGATATTGAATATGATATGTTATTAGGGGCGAGCATGGGTATGGGTAATATGGAATTTACAATTAATGAAGAGGTTTTTCCAGAAACCGAACCGTTTGAGGTAAAAGAAGGTGACATCGTAAAGGCAACATTAATAAATGATAGTCGGTTTGATCACCCTATGCATCTGCATGGACATTATTTTCAGATTATAGCAAAGGATGGACAAAAGTTAGACAATCCAATGGTTAAAGATTTAATCAATGTCAAACCGGGTGAGTCCTATGAAATCATGTTTAAGGCAGATAATCCAGGCTTATGGGCATTTCATTGTCACGACCTTAACCATGCAGCTGGTGGTATGATGACGACATTGGAATATCAAGGTTATTACTCACCTTTTGATATTCACGAAAATGGTAATGAACCTGAGTAATTATTCATGAAACAGTTCGTTCTAATAAATCATTCCCCCTTAAAATAGTGGGAACATTTTTACGCAAAACAATATAAACGCGTTTTAGTATCATCACTCTATCAAAACACATGTAGAGT
>ENA-ORXC01001163-ORXC01001163.1-marine-metagenome-genome-assembly--contig:-NODE-1163-length-16200-cov-3.276127_pt1 | contig 16200 bp, 14 predicted proteins | sample MGYA00237865_ERZ511478 | MGnify/ENA metagenome assembly ERZ511478 | reverse complement strand
TATTGGTCGGTTTACAACAGCAAAAGCAAGACCCTGGCAGTCTTGCCAGTATCGCCTTTAGTAAGGCATTGTATGGCGACCACCCTTATGCGCATCCATCGGTTGGCACGCTTGAAAGCGTTCCGAATATTGATAGACAACAGCTAATTGATTTTAAAAATCGCTATCTAGTCGCTGCCAATGCGTCGCTTGCCATGACGGGTAATTTGACTTTGGCACAAGCGAAAAATTTGGCGGAAGAAATAACGGTAGACTTGCCAGCGGGTCAAGCGGCGGCGGCCCTGCCCGAACCAAAGCCACTAACCCAGCCTCAACATATTCATATTCCGTTTCCTAGCACCCAAACCACGGTATTGATGGGACAACTGGGCGAAAAGCGTGCCACCGACCCGCAAGCGCAGCAAAAGCAAACCAACTTTGCCGTCGGTAATGAAGTGCTAGCAGGGGGCGATTTTAACGCGCGTCTGATGACCGAAGTCAGGCAAAACCTCGGCTATACTTATGGCATATCAGGTTCTATGAACCCGATGTTGGCGCGCGGTCCTTATCAAATTGGATTTTCAACCCGTAATGACAAAGCACGCGCAGCAATTGATGCTAGCTTAGCCGTGATTAATGAGACATTAGATAAAGGTATTACCAGCGATGAGATGAAATTGACCACGGATAATTTAAAAAACAGCTTTCCGATGGGATTTGCCAGTAATGCTGGAATCAACAGCTTAATTGGTATGATGAATTTTTATCAGCTACCTAACAGCTATCTGACCAATTATGTCAATCGCATCGAACAGGTTAAACTCTCAGAAGTCAACCAAACCCTGCGCGACACTCTAAAGCCTGATAACTTTTTGATTGTGACTGTTGGTGAGGTCAATCCATGGGATGAAAAGAAACCTAAGAAAAAGTCGTAGAGCCAATATTATTTTTACAAACGCTTAAAAAATAGCTCAATAAAAAAGCTCAATCAGTAATCACTGGCTGAGCTTTTTTAATTGAAGAGACTGCTTTTAATAGCGGCAAGCGGAGCTACTACTGGCATGATTAAAGCCCCATTTGCGATAACCATCGGTATCAAGATGAATAGCACCGGTAGAATACAGTCCTAAACCAAAGTTATGCGACTGCCCTTGATATTGCCAAAACTCGCAGAGACTATCTTGCATGCGACTGAGCTGCCATAAATTGCCTTCATATTCAGGCACCCAGATATCCATCGCGCCTGCGGTCATGTGCTTACTCGCACTCGCCCCGCCCGCGCAATTATTTAACCCCGGACTGCGATATACTGAACGTATCTCGGTACTGGCAGGTAAAATACCTTGGCGTTTTAGCTGACTATAAAGCTGCAAGGTCGGTACAATATTTGCCCATAACTCCTGCGGTGGTAGCTGATAAGGCTCATAACCACATTTATACCAACTACGAGCGGTCGTCAACAGCTGAGATAAGGGCGGTACATTTCTTGCGCCGACGCGTGAGCTTAAATATTGTTGATAATTGGCCACTTGGCTTGCGCGGTAACTATTACTATTTAACCATACATTAAAATCCATACTGGTAAAATCGTTATAATTACTATTTCCAAAGTTATTATTACCGCTGCTATAACGTGGCGTTCCTCTATTGGTAATGACGCGTTTGTTTTCTTCTATCGATACTGCGCTATCGAAGTTAAACTCGCGCTGTTTTTGTTGAATCAGCCCTTGCATACTGTCGCCGCTAATACCATTTGACCGACGAGCGCCTTCACTCAAGATGGTTGCGCCGCCGCTATAGCTATTGCTTTGACTGCCATAACTGCTAGCGGGTGTGATATAAGCATTGCCACTATTATTGTTCGTACCACTGCCATGACGGATTTGGATGCGGCGCTCACTATTATCACTTATAATAGCGGCGTGCACAGAAATACTGCTGGCACAAATACCTAGGACGATAATAGGCTTATAAATGTGCCTATAAATAAATTTTCTTGTCTTTATCATTACCAGAAACTACCGCTAAAAACGTTTTATCGATACTATCAAATTTTAAGCAAGCAAGCTAAACTATCGCAGCGAATTGATGGTCACTGATTCGTTATTAACACTTATCCTTATAATGTTTATATTGTCGTTACTTTATTACGGATAAATTAGGGTTTTGCTACCAAATTCTTAATTAAGCTGCCCGATAAATATTTTGCCCTCGCTGATTGCTTACTTATCGTTTGTCAAAGCAGACTTTTCTTTCACGCCAATTATCAGTCACATATCACCTATGCCTTCTAACCTCCAGTACCGTTTTTCTCGTCAAAGCCATCACTTTGGTCGAGGTCGTGCGCCGACGCTTTGGCAACGTATCCATATTGATCCGTGGCTGACCTTATTGCTATTGACCGTTTGTTGCATTGGCTTGACGATTTTATATAGCGCAGCAAGCCAAGACACTGATATGGTCATCCGCCAAGTCATTAGTTATGGCGTGGCATTTACGGTGATGTTTACTATGGCGCAGATACCGCCTAGCCTTTATCGTACCTTTACGCCCATATTTTATGTATTGGGGCTGATATTGTTGGTGTTGGTCGATATCATTGGCGAGGTGCGTATGGGTGCGCAGCGCTGGATTAACTTACCTGGTTTTGGTAGCGTTCAACCTTCAGAGTTTATGAAGCTTGGTATGCCAATGATGTGTGCGTGGTTTTTATCCAAACGTGACTTACCGCCTTCATTATCAAGTATTGCCATCACCTTAGCGTTAATTGTCGTGCCGGTATTATTAATCGCCAAAGAGCCTGACCTTGGTACTTCCTTGCTGGTCGCAGCCAGTGGCATTTTTGTATTGTTTTTAGCGGGTCTATCATGGCGCTTGATTGCTAGTGCGGCAGCATTAGCCGTGCCATTGGTGGCATTTGCTTGGAACTTTTTATTACACGACTACCAACGTACGCGCGTTTTAACGCTATTCAATCCTGAAGCTGACGTCCAAGGTGCTGGATGGAATATCATTCAGTCCAAAACCGCCATTGGCGCGGGCGGTTTGACCGGTAAAGGCTATTTAGAAGGCACGCAGTCGCATCTACATTTTTTACCAGAAGGTCATACTGACTTTATTATTGCTGCCTTTTCCGAAGAGTTCGGTCTGCTTGGCGTGATATTGTTGATGTTTATATATGCTTGCCTGCTTATGCGTGCTTTATATATCGCATTTTCGCACCCTGATGTTTATAGTCGATTGCTGGCAGGTGCACTTGCGATGTCTTTTTTCGTATATATTTTTGTCAATGTCGGCATGGTTGGCGGCATCTTACCCGTTGTTGGGGTACCTTTACCTTTTATCAGTTATGGCGGTACTGCTATCGTGACGTTAATGGCAGGTTTTGGCCTACTAATGTCAATTCATACTCACAAATCCAGCTAAGCCATAGCAGGTATTATTTACAATCTATTCACCTGTAAAGTTCATCTTTAATAACCAATATTACATTCGATAATCACGATAAACTTGGGTTTAAATGTCTATATAACTCCCTTATATAGACAGGGTTAAAATGGTACGTTAACAAATTTGCCTAGAAACTGAAGCAAAATGTGCTTGGCTAAGTAATCTAATGTAATAGCGAAATTGCTCAAATTAAATGAATATCTACTTTTTTAAGCCTTTCTTATTTGTCATTAATTCTCCATAAATTACTATTAAAACCTTAACTTTCTTGCTTTAGAAATAACCATAAGTTGTTGTTATTCATAGTTATTATTTTTCTTATGTTTTGGCAAAACCCAGATGAAGCCCTATTAGTGACCGATTAGTACTGTTAGGTTTTATTCCTTGTTTTTTACAAATAATTGCGTTACCCTCCTTTTATTGTAGTTTGATACACAACGCGTACATAGCTACTAAGAAAGATATCATTTAATTATATTGCAGTTGTAGCTCGTCCGTATAGTTAGCAAATTGTAGATTTTGGGCTTGCAAAGTCAGTACTTAATTAACGGTTTAATAACAAAGTAATACGCAACATACTTTAAACCCTTTATTAACTTAGCAATGCAAAAAAGTCCTTTATCGATTGGTGCAACCTTACTTTGGTTGTTTGATTACTATTGTTAACTATCATTTGAGCGTGTCATAAGTGGGTTTTGCGAGTCGTATATAACGATAATTCCCGAGCCACTTATGATGATATAAATGAAAATTACCATATGTTAGAGCTTATAAAAGCCCATATTTACTATCATCGTGATAAAACAGATAGATGATAGAGCGGCTTTCGAGTTTGCGGCACTGTTAGAGTGGTCTAATATTGTCTCGCTCCCTCTAAGAGGTTTTAGAGTTAGGTTCTAATGTATACGCTATAGAGGTATTTATGAATAAGCGTTTATCTGGTTTACTTACAATGTCAGCCGTTTTATTTGCTGGCTCTGCAATCGCTACTAATGCAAATGCTGTAGAATCAAAAACCTCCCTTGCAATGATTTCGCAAGATAACGCCTCCCGTATTGACCGTGTGCTCGGTGAACTTAGTCGTCAACATGACGGCGCATCAAGCTTAGTTAAGTCTGCTCGTCAGCCCACTTCATTAGCGCTTAGCAGCCCATTACTCGCCAGCGACACTGCCCAAGTATCCAATGATGCAGATGTTTTAGAGCGCTTAACGGCAGTCGCTTCTAATTCTGTAAGCAAATTTAAACAAACTGGTTTGGCTTCTTGGTACGGTCGTCAGTTTCATGGCCGCAAAACTGCCAGTGGCGAAACCTTTGACATGAATGGTTTAACCGCTGCTCACCGCTCGTTACCCTTGAACTGCTACGTTAAAGTTACCAATAAAACCAATGGCAAAAGCGTCGTCGTTAAAGTAAACGATCGTGGTCCATTCCATGGTAACCGTGTGTTGGATTTATCTTACGGTGCTGCCAAGCAACTTGGTATTACCAATAAAGGTGTGGGTAACGTCTCTATTGAGCGTGTTTCAGGCCCCTCTTCTTAAACCATTAACGTTTTAGACCATTCGCGGTTTAAACCTTTAACGGTTTTTTATCGAAAAAACTGCTTAACGTTAGTTGTAAAAAAAGCGCCTAACTCATTTAAAGTTAGGCGCTTTTTCGTTTTTAACGTTTGACGCTAAATAGTTAACATGGTATAGCTTTTAAAACTATAACTCAAATGCGCTTTCAATCGCATCATCGAGACGCTCAACCGCGATGACATTGATACCCTTAAACTGCGGCGCATCTTTGGCAGGCGCATTGGCTTTAGGAATAATTGCGTGTTTAAAGCCGTGTTTCATCGCCTCCTTTAGGCGCTCTTGTCCGTTAGGAACCGGTCGAATCTCTCCTGATAAGCCGACTTCACCAAAAACGGCAAGTGATGAGGGTAAAGGCTTTTCTTTGATACTAGAAGCACAAGCCAATAGTACGGCCAAATCAGACCCGGTTTCAATCACCTTAACGCCGCCAACGACGTTTACATACACATCTTGTCCGCTGGTATGGATACCGCCGTGACGATGCATGACCGCAAGCAGCATTGATAGGCGCTGAAAATCGAGCCCTAAAGCCATACGTCTTGGTGAACCTTGTGAGTCATCAACCAAGGCTTGCACTTCAACCAGCAGGGGTCTAGTACCTTCACGGCTTACCATCACCACAGAACCCGCTACGGGCTTATCATAACGGCTTAAGAATATCGCTGAGGGATTGGCGACTTCTTTGAGTCCCATATCGGTCATGCCAAAAATGCCCAGCTCATTAACTGCACCAAAACGGTTTTTTACCGCGCGAATCATACGAAAGCGTGAATCGGACTGACCTTCAAAATATAAAACCGTATCAACCATGTGTTCGAGGACACGTGGTCCTGCCAGCGTCCCTTCTTTGGTCACATGCCCGACTAAAAATAGTGCCGTGCCAGTTTGCTTCGCATAACGGGTCAAAATAGCTGCCGACTCACGAATTTGACTAACGCCGCCTGGGGCAGAATTAATGGCATCGGTATAAATAGTCTGAATCGAGTCAATAATAGCAATCGCCGGCTGCTCTTGGGTTAAAGCCGCACAAATGGTTTCAACATTGGTCTCCGCGAGCACACGTAATCTATCCGCTGGCAAATCTAAACGCTTGGCGCGCATCGCTACTTGGGCGAGCGACTCTTCACCCGTCACATACAGCGCGCTACCTGCCAATGAATCAGCCTTTGCCATATTGGTCGCAGTTTGCAGCAAAATCGTAGATTTACCGATTCCTGGGTCACCGCCGATCAAAACGACCGAACCGGCCACCAGTCCGCCGCCCAACACTCGATCAAACTCACTAATGCCAGTGGGCAGGCGTGTATCTAGTGTCACGCTTACCGCATTGAGTGGCATGACCGCACTGTGCGTACCCGAATAATTGCCAGCAGGTGCACCCGCACTACGAGAAACCGCTCGGCTAGCATTCGCTTTTGCGCTACTCTTATTATGGTGCGGCATACTGACATTTGGTGCTTCTACCAAACTGTTCCATTCACCGCAGTCTGTACACTGCCCCGCCCATTTGCCAAAATGCGCCCCGCACTGTTGACAGACATAACTGCTTTTATTTTTTGCCATAACGTATGAACCTTATTGAACTGGTCAATCGAAAGTAATAAATCGCGAATAATAAATAGAATTCTAGAATGCTCTATACGAGCTTAAGTGTAAGACTAAGAGAAAAAATGAACGCGCCTTTTTTAATAACCAGGCATTAGATTATGAGAGGTAGATAGCAATTTATAGGGGGCATGGACGTTAAGAGAAAATAGACAAATATTCGTTACACCCTACAATGATAAGATATTTGGCTAATGATTCAAACAAGGCTTTATACAGGCTCACCTCTACTAAATAGCGAAGTGCTTATACGCGAAAGTCTTTACCAAGATAGACAGATTTTACCAAATCATTCTCTAACACTTCACATGACGTCCCTTCCGCAATGATGGCGCCTTCTGAAACGATATAGGCTTTTTCGCAAATGGCGAGGGTATCGCGCACGTTATGGTCGGTGATGAGTACACCAATACCGCGATTTTTTAGGGTTAAAATAACATCTTTAATATCACTAACAGAGATAGGGTCAACACCAGCAAACGGCTCATCTAATAGGATAAATTTTGGATTGGCCGCCAAAGCACGCGCAATCTCGCAGCGGCGGCGCTCACCGCCTGAGACACTCATACCCAATGATTTGCGTACATGTTCTAAATGGAACTCGCCGATCAACTTTTCAAGCTCTTGACGCTGCTCAGCGGCACTTAACTCTTTACGAGTTTGCAGAATGGCTAAGATATTATCTTCAATGGATAATTTACGAAAAATAGAAGCTTCTTGCGGCAAATAGCCAATACCAGCACGCGCGCGCTCATGCATGGCATATTTTGATAAATCCATTTTTCCTAAGGTAACGCGACCCTTATCCATATTGACCAGTCCGACCACCATATAAAAGCTAGTAGTTTTGCCCGCGCCATTTGGTCCTAATAATCCAACAACTTGCCCTTGCTCAACAGAAAATGATACATCCTTTACCACCCAGCGTTTGCCGTAGCGTTTGCCCAAATTTTGCATTGTTAAACGGGCGACAGGCTCGGAGCTATTGGTTGCCGCTACAGAACCATTATTAAGCTCGTTGCTATGAATTTCATTAGTCTTAACAACATTGTTTTTAATATCGCTCATCACTTACCTGTCAATTACTGTTAAAGTTGCAAAGTTTTTAGTATTACTATCGCTTACTTTTATATTAAAAATACTGTGCTTAGCGTATGCTGCTTCGGTTACTACCGCTATTAGGCGGGAAGACCAATTCTACGCGCTGACTGCCACCAGCAGTTGCTTCTACATCGCCAGCTTTTAAGCTATAACGAATGACATTACCGGCAAAACTGGCGCCATTTTGTACCAATTTTGCATTACCCGTGAGCGTCACGATACCCGTGACCGCATTATAATCAATCTTATTGGCCTGCCCTTTTGCCAAGCCCTTTTCTTGCGTCACTACCTGCTGCATAGTGGCTGGACGGCCGGTGGCGACTGCCGAGTTGATACTACGGCCTTGCGAGAGGTTGACCGTAATATCATCGGCGGTCATTTTGAACGTACCCTGCGTAATCACGACAGTGCCTGAATAGCTGGTGATACCTGTACGTTCACTATAAGTAGCCTTATCCGCCAACAGCTTAATAGGCTGATTGGCATCTGATGGCAAGGCATGGCTGTATAACGGCAATGCTAACAACATTAGCATCGGTAGCGTTCGTAAACCGTGTGTTACTTGGATAGAGCGTGTCGATAGCAAGCGTAAAGTAGGCAAAAAAGTAGATTTCATAAAAGTTACTCGTATCATTATGGGTAGTGGCGTTTGCAAACTTCCTGCTAGGTGCTGCTGTTAAAATAAAGCTTTATCTTGGCGTTTCGCGGGCGTAAATGCAACCGCGACTTGACCAAATTCATAGTCCCCAGTTTCAAGGTTGGCTTTCATGCTTGACGCCTCGAAGCGGTTCATCCCTTGTTCGACTTTTACTGGCGCATCACTATAGACTTGACCTGTTTTGGTATTGCCTTTTAAGGTAGTGCCCATGACTTTAATCGGCTCAATATCAGACTCGCCCGCTTTGCCTTCGCTAACTAAAGTAAAACCACCTGATAAGCTCATCTCACCTGTCTGTTGACTGATGGCAGCGCTGCCCGCTTCAACGCGGTAACGCTGCTCGTCTGATGGCTCCCAATTCATGGTGATGCCTTTCATCTCATCTTTATTGGTCACAGGATTATGGGTCAAGGATTCTGCACTCAGCTCGTACTCGGTCTCACCTTTTTCATTGGTCTGTACCGCCTTAATGTCAGTGGCTTCATAATCCACATCCGTCGGTTCCATACTAACGGGCGGCGTGATCTCCCCTTGCTGTTTGAAGAACCAGCCAGCAATTACAGCAATAATTAATGCTAGAACGATTAAAACACGAGTATTCACGATAAGTTATCCTCAGGTTTCGCTGCATCAAGCGTATAGTGCGCGATAAAATCTTGATAGTGACCATGACCTTTTAAAATAAGATCACATATTTCCCGTACTGCGCCGGTACCACCTGTGCGGGTGGTCACCATATCACTGCGCTTTATCACCTCTTGATGGGCATTTGGGACAGTGGCCGCAAAACCTACCGTTTGCATCGCTTTAATATCTGGTAAGTCATCGCCCATATAAGCACAATCAGCAGCGGTGATATTAAGCTCAGCATCAAGCGTCGCTAATAGCTCATTCAACGCAATCAGCTTATCATCACGACCTTGGACGATATAATTGACACCCATTTCAGCAGCACGCTTGTCCACCATAGGACTGCTACGACCAGTAATAATAGCGGTCAAAATACCATAGCGCGCCAACGATTTGACACCGACACCGTCCTGTACCGAAAAGGCTTTGGTTTCAGTACCGTTGGCATCATAAATAATTTGACCGTTTGACAAGATACCATCAACATCCATGACCAATAACTTTACTTGTCCGGCTTTTTTTATTAAGTCTTGCATCAATTTTCTCTTATTAATAATTTTATTATGAGACGTATTCTTATTAAACACTCTTTTATTAAGGCTTTTTTAATATGTTACTTCTTAATTGCGCCAATTATTAATACATTGTTTATTAAAATAGGGCTACTTAACACCGGCTTGTAATAAGTCATGTACCGTAATAATGGCCTCCAAACGCTGTTCCTCATCGATGATCAGCAGCTGGCTAATACCATTTTCATTCATCACACTTAAAGCATCGGACGCGCGCATATCTTTACTGACGCGGCGTGGATTGCTGACCATCAGCTCACGCATCGGGGTTTGCAAATCAATGCCTTTTTCTAAGCCGCGGCGCAAATCACCATCGGTAAATACGCCGACGACTTTTTGTTCGTCATCAGTCACTACTGTCATACCTAGACGCCCAGAAGACATGGTCAATAAAGCGTCTTGTAGCGGTGCTTGTTGATTAATAAGCGGTAAATTTTCTGAATTGGTATGCATTAAATCTTCGACCCGCGTCAGCAACTGGCGTCCTAAGGCGCCTGCAGGATGCGATAAGGCAAAGTCTTCTGAAGTAAAATTACGTGCATGTACCAAAGCCACAGCCAACGCATCGCCCAATGCCAAGGTCGCTGTGGTACTAGAAGTCGGGGCAAGGTTGAGCGGGCAAGCTTCTTGTGATTTACCAAGCGTCAAAATGATATCCGCCGCTCGTGGTAGCATACCGCGTTTGTCTCGACTAATACTAATCAGGGGAATATTTAGACGCTTAACCACGGGCAGCAGCATTCTAATTTCATCTGACTCGCCCGAGTTTGAAATAGCCAGTAGGACATCACCCTGCACCAACATCCCCAAATCGCCATGCCCCGCTTCCCCAGGATGCATAAAAAATGCTGGCGTGCCCGTAGAAGCAAAAGTCGCGGCTATCTTACGACCAATCAGACCCGATTTGCCCATGCCCGTCACCACCACACGCCCTTTGCAGGCTAGGATAATATCGCAGGCTTGAGCAAATCTATCATCGATTTGTTCCGTTAACAATGCTAGCGCCGCCATCTCCGTATGAATCGCTTCGATAGCAGTGCTAATAAATTGTTGATGGGTCAGGTGGCGGTGCGAATTACTCATACGTTAGCTCTATATTTTCGGTGAATCAATGAAACATTTTACTATACTATGGCTGATATTAATAATATAGGGCAAGACGTCGCTTTCATCATTCCCTACTTACTAAGCAGTGTAAATAGTCGCTTGCGCAGCCATGATTATACGTCTATTTATACAAAAAAAACCCACTATAATTAATAGTAGGTCTTAATCAGCTATACAACATTTTAATAACATACTTTCAATCAAATAGACACCAGATAGCGTTATTTATTGATTGCTATCGTCTATATCATCGTTTGATTTGTTTTCAAACATAGCATTGTCTGAAGAATTGTCGAAGCCACGATCTTGACCAAAGCCGCCGCGCTCAAAGCCGCGCTCTTGACCTTGACCAAAGCTGCCGCGCTCAAACCCACGATCTTGACCTTGACCAAAACCGCCACGATTAAAACCACTACGATTGGCAAAGCCGCGCTCTTCAAAACCGCCACCACCAGCAAGGTTACTACCACGCTCAAAACCACTACTCATGCCACCTTGGTAACCAGCAGGTGCGCCCGTTGAGGTTTGCGTACCCGTGCCAGTCGTCGTGCTGCTTCTAGGATTACGAGCTGGCACGACTGTTGAAATGGCATGTTTATAAACCATTTGACTCACTGTATTTTTTAACAACACCACATATTGATCAAATGATTCAATTTGACCTTGCAGCTTAATACCATTAACTAAAAAAATAGAAACAGGAATGCGATCTTTGCGCAACGAGTTCAAAAACGGGTCTTGTAAAGTTTGTCCTTTTGACATGAAATCTCTCCTAAATATTATATAATTATTTTTAGTGCCAATTATTATAAGTATTGCTTTAATTATAATGGCTAAGGGCAGATACAATAATAAGTTTTATTTATAAAACGTATCTAAATAAGCACTAATTCTTGTTAAATAATTTCACTTTACCGTGAATACGTTATTATTGTAAATAATTAAGTAACCGCTTATTTTTTAAGATTTCTTACCAACAAAAGTTAATTAACGACCGTTCAAAAAGCAATGATACCGATATAATTCACACTATTTTACTATGATTTAAATTATAGCAGTTATCCAACCTTTATTTTGAAACTAATTGTCATTATTTTTTACGGGGCTAATTAACGCGCTTTATATGATTTAGTTTTAGTATAAATACTCTCTTACTTGGGTCATAGTAGCGAACGTTTTTATTTTGATATCACCGCGCATAAGCTTGTCATCGTTTTCATTTAGCTTTGTTGCTATATTTGACGCATTATCAGCCCAATTGGGCAACTGAGTAAGTTTGCGCAGCCAAGTATATTGACGCTTCGCCAGCTGTCTGGTCGCATATAATGCCTTATTTTGCATTTGCTGACAAGCAAGTGCCTCGGTTTGAGCGCTGAGCGTCAATGGCTGATCGAGCGCTTGAGTAGTGGTGTCTTGTGGTCGTTTACTTGCACTCGCCGCTTCTACTTCTGAAAAGGCGTCATAAAATTGCGCTTTATCCAAGTGCGGCTGTTCAAAAACTGGATGCTTAATATGGACTAGGTATTCTAATACTTGGCGATAACCGACGCAGCGCATAGAGGGTAAGTTTGGTGTCAAAGGGTACTGCTCAAGCAATCTAATCACTTCCGCCACTAGCCCATCATGCCACATTATATCCAAACGTTGCTCGATACGCTGATGTAGCCATGAACGTTCTGGCATCACCGCCAGCGCATGCCATTGCTGATTGGGATTATGCGCCAAGGCTTGTTTGGGCTTTTGCTGCCAGTCACTGATGGGTATATTGGTTTGCAGATAAACTTCAACCGCGCGCGTGATACGCTGAGTATCGGTCGCATTAAGACGCTCGTGGCTTATCGGATCTATTTTTCCTAGATAATCATATAGTGCACCAAGACCTTCGTCTTGCCGCCACTGCTCCACACGCGCGCGCACGTCATCATCACTGTCAGGCACGGGCGATAACCCATCAATAAGCGCCATGTAATACATCATAGTACCGCCAACGAGCAAAGGTATTTTACCTTTCTTATGACAGCTATCAATTAAATGAGCAACATCATTAACGAATTCAGCGACACTATAGCTTTGCATCGGGTCAATGATATCAACCAAATAATGCGGATAACGTGCCAACTCTGCAGCGGTTGGTTTGGCTGTACCGATATTCATATCACGATATATCAATGCTGAATCGACCGAAATCAGCTCATAACGCCCAGTATCGTATAGCTCATACGCTAGAGCTGTCTTGCCACTCGCAGTCGGTGCCATCAAACACACCACGCTATTATCCGCCAAATTGGGATTGAGGCGATAAGATGAGCTAGCAGACGAGATTTGCATAGGATTACCTTTATTTTTTATAAGACTACTAAAACGTGTCCTCACTCTAATCAATGGACATCTAAATGGCTGTAGCTGATAGCATCAATGCGATTAAACGCTGGTTATTTATAGACTTAAAAGCATGTTTAGCAAGTAAGTCTTCGATATCTGCGTTAAATGCCCATAAATCTTCTGTAGACATTTTTGTGGCTAAGTCAGTAAGCTGCTGATTGACAGCATTCGCATCATTAAATGAAACCTGCTCTCTAAATATATCCGACTCAAACAATAAGCTTAATTGCGCCTGCCATATTTCAGCGCCAATCAGAAAAAATTGGCTGCAACTATAAAACAGCAACCATGGTAGCGTTTTCTCACTGACACTTTTAATTGCATCTAAATCATGACCCGTATTTAAAATAACCTCCAAACAATATGGTAAAGGAGCATTTTTTACCGATAGATTTTGTGACGTATTGGCCGTACTTATTAATGTGCTGCCTGGATTTATATTTTCAGTAAAAGTTGCCTGTTCTGATTGAGCATTATCGGTATTTTCTGACAACTGATATGGCTGTTTGGGCGCTTGTACTTGCTGACTTTTCGCTGAATAAATGGCTGATGACGTCTGTTGCCTTACAGTAGCGAAGGCATTATTGATGAATAGATGATTATCTAATACCTGACTATTATCATCAGCGGAATTGATGGTCTGATTGATGTTCTGTTTGGTCGCAACCGTTTTAAGCTTTGCTTGAATCGCATGACTAAGATGCGCCATGATGTTATTTAGCGGGCTGATTTTGATACGCTGTTTGGACGGATGGACATTGATATTGAGCCAATCAGTTGGCAGATCAAAATACAGCGCGTAGCCAATACCTGCTAACTGCGCACTTTGGGCAAGTTGACGCAGCTGATTGCTAATCAACGCTTCTTTTACCAATCGTCCATTCACATAAATTAATTTTGGAAAAGTACTTTGAGAGTCATTGCTAAGCCATAACCAACCGTTGATGTTCGCTTGACCAGCAAAATTATTATTCACATAGTCTTTAGGCAATTGCATCAAACTGGTAAGGTCGATGGATATTTCTAAGGCGTTGTCCGTTAATGGTAACCCAGTCGCTTGCTCAAGACGTGATAAAGGCAAACGATGAGCGTTATTGTTGCTGCTATTGGTATTATCGTTATCATTTGCAGACATTGCTCTTGAAGACAGCGATAACCGCTTTTTATTGTCATGAAACAAGGCTAGCGCCACATCTGCACGCACCAAAGCCACTTCGCGGACAATGGTTTCGATATGACCGAACTCGGTCGCAATAGATTTTAAGTTGCCGCGGCGTGCGGGCACATTAAAATATAAATCTTTAACCGTGATGGTCGTGCCGCGTTGATGCACGACTGGCACCAATTTTGGCACCTCGTCCAATATACCGGCAACTTGCAACTGGCGACCAATCCCACTGTCGTCATGACTACTGGTTAAAGTCAAACGAGAAACTGCCGCAGTCGCTGCCAACGCTTCACCGCGAAAGCCCAGTGTGGTAATACCATGCAAATTAGCCACATCGGCCACTTTACTGGTTGCATGGCGAGTAATGGCCATGACCATATCATCAGGATGAATACCCGTGCCGTTATCCAGCACTTCAATCATACCCATGCCGCCTTGGGTAATACGTATCTCAATATTGTTCGCGCCAGCGTCTATCGCGTTTTCAAGCAGCTCTTTGACCACAGCGGCAGGACGCGTCACCACCTCACCTGCTGCTAATTGGTTGATGAGCAGCGGCGATAGTTTTTTGATGCGGCTATTGGAGGGATTATCTGGCATTAATGAGCGTCATACTTTTATAAAACCTCAGAGGCTGTGATGCGGTTTAACCTAAAGGTTAAGAGAGGATAAATCTAAGCCCTGCGCTTGACCGACCTTTGATAGTCGCAGCTCAACTTGGCGTGCCTCTTTATCATTATCATTGCGATCAGCTTGCGTCATATCAATAAACAAACTCGGTGGTGGTAAATAGCTGTCCGCACGACTCGCCCATTCGATAATAACCAGCGCATTCGGCTCATCTAGATATTCATCAAAGCCAATAAAAGATAGCTCTTCTGGGTCTTGCAGACGATATAAATCTGCATGATAAACAGGTTTAATTGAACCATCATTTTGCTCAATACTATAAGGCTCGACCAAGGTATAAGTTGGGCTTTTGACCGCACCTGTATGACCGAGCGCCTGCAACCAATAACGCGTCAAGGTGGTTTTACCAGCGCCTAGATCACCCGACAGCCAAACACTACCCGATAAGGGCAACGCTGCCAATTGCACCGCCAAGCGCTGGGTATCTGCTTCAGAATGCAGCGTCAAGGTTTTCACATGTTGGTCTTGTTTTATATTATTAGGCATCAAACTTACCTTCCCTTACTTGCGTCTGTACTTGCGTCTGTACTTGCATAGTCACGCCTGGATTGATAAAGCTTTCACCGCGAATCAGCTTGGCATATAGCTCGGGGTCATGCCATTCTGCCTTCACTTGCTCACTAAATTCAAAGTCTTCTAGATGAAGCTCACCCATTTGCGCGTTTGCAATATCGTCTGCAAAGCACTGTGCGTAACCGGTTGCGGTTTCGTGGGCAATTACCGAGTAAACGCTGACATCAGATTCACCGTTTTGCATTTGGGTTTGTTTGAGAATTTCTTGTGCCCAAAAGAAGATAACGCGTGAGAACTGCTCTGCTGACGGCGATACCGGCAAACTGATCCAGCGCGCGCTGAATTTTTTACAGGCGGCGATATATTCAGAGTCGTCTTTATTCCAAAAGCAAATCGCATGATCAAAGCTGTCGATAATGTCTTTAATAGACGATTTTAATAGACCAAAATCATACACCATTTGCCCATGGTCTAACCGCTTAGCTTCAAGAATCAGCTCAATCTGATAGCTATGACCATGAATAGAATGTTTGCAGCGCTCAGAGCTACAATTACGCACGATATGCGCATTTTCAAATTTGAACAGTTTACGAATACGCATAATAATTGACCAAAACAGTAAGCTTTACTGTGTTAAACATGAATATTATAAGGGTTTACCGCGACGACACATCGGCGTGCGGCTCATTATAGCAAATCGTAATGACTGCGTAAGTAGTCACTTACTAATACCAATATTGGCAAAACCCATTCACTAATGACG
>ENA-ORXC01001161-ORXC01001161.1-marine-metagenome-genome-assembly--contig:-NODE-1161-length-16217-cov-3.568587_pt1 | contig 16217 bp, 15 predicted proteins | sample MGYA00237865_ERZ511478 | MGnify/ENA metagenome assembly ERZ511478 | reverse complement strand
ATATTTTTATTTTCCGGTGGGGATAAGATTAAGCCTTGATCAGAGGCCAGTTGCTAAGAATTGGTGTCGGACGGATAGGGAACGCGCCCACGCGACCGCACGGCCCTCTGCAGAAGAGGTGTCGGCGTCCACCACAAAATTTTCATGCTCCACTCGCTCGCCCTTTCGCCCGGCCCACGCCCCCCCACTTGCCGGTGTCCCAGTCCCCAGCAGGACCTGCACCCACCTCCACGACGGCCGAGGCGCGCCTCGCCGCGCTCGACACCTGTCGCGGCGCCACGCCTTTAGCACGAACGCGGACACCTCCCCCCTGCCTCGTGGCGGCTGCTCGCGGCCGTGGCGGCCGCACGAATGGCACCTAGCGGCGGCTGCCGGCGGAATCGGCGCGGCGGTCAGCGGCTTTGCGGCCCGGGCGCAGGACACGTTCGACGGCGCGCATGACTCGGCCCGCGAGCGCGTGATCGCGGCGGGCGGCGACGTGGACGAGGCAAAATCCTGGGACGATACCAAGAACCACCTCACCCGCGCCGCCTCCGAAACCCGCGACAGCGCGCAGGACGTCTACGACGCCGCCCGCGCCCGGGTCGAGGGCGACACCGAACGCGCGAGCGCCGAGTGGAAGGACGCGAAGACCAACGCTTCGGAAGCCTATACCGAACTGAAGGGCGGGGCCGAGGATGCCTGGACCACCGGCAAGGGCTATGCCGCCGAGGAAGCCAAGGCCCCCAGGATCGGGCCGCTGGGCCAGCCCTGGTATCTCTGGATCATCGGCATCATCGTGCTGCTGCTGATCCTCTGGATTTTGTGACGCATGGGCGGTTCGCCCGCCCCGTGCTAACGATTCGATCAAACGACAAGAAAAGGATGCCAACGAGCATCCGAAGGGAGTGACAATGGCGACGATCTCGATGACGGTGAACGGCAAGCAGAAATCCGGCGAGGCCCGGGGCAATACCCTGCTCGTCGATTTCCTGCGCACCGAACTGAAGATGACCGGCACCCATGTCGGCTGCGACACCTCGCAATGCGGGGCCTGCGTCGTCCACGTGAACGGCGAAAGCGTCAAGAGCTGCACCGTCTTCGCCTCCGCCTGCGACGGCAGCACGGTCGCGACGATCGAGGGGATGGCCAATGACGACGGCACCCTTGGCGTCGTGCAGCAGGCGTTCCACGAGGAACACGGCCTGCAATGCGGCTTCTGCACCCCCGGCATGGTGATGTCGATCGCCGACCTGCTGCGCGTCAATGCCCAGCCGACCGAGGCCGAAATCCGCGAATGGCTGAAGGGCAATATCTGCCGCTGCACCGGCTACCACAATATCGTGAAGGCCGCGCAATCCGCCGCCGCGACCCTGTCGGGTGCGCGCCAGGCCGCCGAATAAGACGATAACGGCCACTCCCGGGCATGCGCCACCGGGTCAAGGCGACGACCGAACGGCGCGCAAAGCCATTTTCTCGGGAGGAAAACCACATGGCGAAGGACAATGCAGTAAGCGGATCGATGAAGCGCCGCGAGGACGCGCGCTTCCTGAAGGGCAGGGGTCGCTACACCGACGACATGAACCGCCCCGGCCAGACCCACGCCTATATCCTGCGCTCCTGGAGCGCGCATGCGACGCTGAACAGCGTCGATACCAGCGCCGCCGACAGCGCCCCCGGCGTCGTGCGCGTCTTCACCGGCAAGGATATCGAGGCGGCGGGACTCGGCGGGGTTCCCTGCGGCTGGGAGATCACCGACAAGCACGGCAACCCGATGAAGGAACCGACCCACCCGATCCTCGCCATCGGCAAGGTGCGCCATGTGGGCGACCCCATCGCCGTCGTGGTCGCCGAAACCTACCAGCAGGCCCGCGACGCCGCCGAGATGATCGATGTCGACCTGACCGATCTGCCTGCCGTCGTCGACATGCGCACCGCCCATGATCTCGGCTCCGCCGTGCATGACGAAGCGACCGACAACATGTGCTACGACTGGGAACTCGGCGATGGCGAGGCGGCGGACAAGGCCTTCGCCGAAGCGGCCCATGTCACCACGCTCGAATTCGTGAACAACCGCCTCGTCGCCAACCCGATGGAGCCGCGCTGCGCCATCGGCGATTACGACGAGGACGCGGATCACTACACCCTCTACACCACGTCCCAGAATCCCCACGTCATCCGCCTGCTGATGGGCGCGTTCGTCCTCTCGATCCCCGAGCACAAGCTGCGCGTCTACGCCCCCGATGTGGGCGGCGGGTTCGGCACGAAGATCTTCCACTACGCCGAGGAAGCCTTCGTCACATGGGCATCCGCCCAGATTCGCCGCCCGGTCAAGTGGACGTCGGATCGTTCCGAAGCCTTCATCTCCGACGCCCATGGCCGCGACCACGTGACCAAGGCCGAACTGGCGATGGATGCCGACGGCAAGTTCCTCGCCCTGCGCGCGGATACGCTGGCCAATATGGGCGCGTATCTCTCTACCTTCGCCCCCTGCGTCCCGACCTGGCTGCACGGCACGCTGCTCGCCGGTCAGTACCTGACCCCGGCGGTCCACGTGCGGGTGCGCGCGATGTTCACGAACACCGTGCCGGTCGATGCCTATCGCGGCGCCGGTCGCCCCGAAGCGACCTATCTGCTGGAGCGGATTATCAACAAGGCCGCGCAGGAAATGGGGATGGACCAGGCGGAAATCCGCCGCAAGAACTTCATCCGCAGCTTCCCGTACGACACCCCCGTCGCGCTGCAATACGACACCGGCGACTATGACGCGACGCTCGAATCGGCGATGAAGATGGCCGATTACGACGGCTTTGCGGCCCGCAAGGCCGAAAGCGCCAGCCGGGGCAAGCTGCGCGGGATCGGGATTTCCTGCTATATCGAGGCCTGCGGAATCGCCCCGTCCTCCCTCGTCGGGGCGCTCGGCGCGCGGGCGGGCCTGTACGAGGCAGCGACGATTCGCGTGAACCCGACCGGGTCCGTCACCGTCATGACCGGTTCGCACAGCCACGGTCAGGGCCATGAAACCACCTTCGCGCAGGTCGTCTCCGATGCCCTCGGCATCCCCGCTGACCAGATCGAGATCGTCCACGGCGATACCGACAAGATCCCGTTCGGCATGGGCACCTACGGCTCGCGCTCGCTCGCGGTCGGCGGGTCGGCCATCGTCAAGGCGGTCGACAAGGTCGTGGCGAAGGGCAAGAAGATCGCCGCGCACCTGCTGGAGGCCGCCGAAAGCGACATCGTCTTCGAGGATGGCCAGTACAAGGTCGCCGGCACCGACAAGGGCAAGGCCTTCGCCGATGTCAGCTTGGCGGCCTATGTCCCCCACAACTACCCGATCGAGGAAATCGAACCGGGGCTGGAGGAAACGGCGTTCTACGACCCCAAGAACTTCACCTATCCGGCGGGAACGTATTTCTGCGAGGTCGAGGTCGACCCCGAAACCGGCAAGGTCGAGGTGCTGGCGCTGCACGCTTCCGACGATTTCGGCAATGTCGTGAATCCGATGATCGTCGAGGGTCAGGTCCATGGCGGCCTCGCCCAGGGGATCGGCCAGGCGATGCTGGAAAATGCGGCCTATGACGAGCACGGCCAGCTCGTCTCCGGCTCGTACATGGACTACGCCATGCCGCTGGCGGGCGACCTGCCCAGCTTCAACGTCGAAACGGCGGAGGGGACGCCCTGTACCCACAACCCGCTCGGCGTGAAAGGCTGCGGCGAGGCGGGGGCCATCGGCTCGCCGCCCGCGCTGGTCAATGCGGTCGTCAACGCACTGCAGGATCACGGCATCGACCATATCGACATGCCCCTGACCCCGCTGCGCGTCTGGACCGCGATCCAGAATGCCAGCGCCCGTCAAGCCGCAGAATAAGGAGAGCGACCGATGTATGATTTCGAATTCACCCGTCCGACCGATCTCTCCGTTGCCGTCGACGCCCTCAAGGCCGAGGGCGCGCAGGCACTGGGGGGTGGGCAGACACTGATCCCGGTTCTGAAACAGCGACTTGCGGCCCCGACGACCCTCGTGGACCTGTCCGGCATCGATTCGATGAAGGGCATCCGCCGCATGGGCGACATGCTCGTCATCGGCGGCGGCACCACCCACGGCGCGGTCGCGGGCAGTGCGGATGTCGCCGCCGCGATTCCGGGTCTGGTCGAGCTGACCTCCAAGGTCGGCGACCCCCAGGTCCGCAATCGCGGCACCATCGGCGGCAGCCTCGCGAACAACGATCCGGCGGCATGCTACCCCGCCGCCGCGCTGGCCCTCGGCGCGACCATCGTGACGAACAACCGCGAGATTGCGGCGGAGGACTTCTTCCAGGGGCTGTATGCGACCGCGCTGGAGGAGGGCGAAGTCATCACGGCGGTGAAATTCCCGATCCCCGCCGCCTCGACCTACCAGAAGTTCGAACAACCCGCCTCGCGCTTTTCCCTCACCAGCGTCTTTCTCGCAAAGATGCAGGACGGCTCGGTGCGCGTCGGCGTGACGGGCGCGGGGGCGGACGGCGTGTTCCGGCACGAGGGGCTGGAACAGGCGCTGTCCTCCAGCTTCTCGGCGGATGCGGTCGACGGCGTTTCCGTCGCGGCAGAGGGCATGTCGAACGACCTGCACGCCACGCCGGAATACCGCGCCAACCTCGTCAAGGTCATGACGAAACGGGCGGTTGCGGCCATCGGCTGACGCGGCACCCAAGTCCACGATGCGAGGAATGGCGGCTTTCGGGTCGCCATTTTTTTGCGCGCCATCCTCTTGAACACCCCGCAACCGCTTCCCAGATCATCCTCGTCGGAGGCCAAACGGCTCCGGATATCCGCCCTGCCGCAGACCGGAGGGCATGACACCGTATCGCTTGAACGAGGATATGACATGCGAACTTTCGACCTTGCACCCCTGTACCGCAACACTGTCGGTTTCGACCGGATGGCCGCCCTGCTGGATCGCGCGATGAGCGCCGAAAGTGGGACCCAGACCTATCCGCCGTATAATATCGAGAAGACCGGCGACGATTCCTACCGCATCACCGTGGCCGCCGCAGGCTTCGCGGAGGCCGATCTCAACGTCGAATCGCGTGAAGGACAGCTCGTCATCACGGGTCGCAAGACGCCGCGTTCCGAGGAGGATACCGCTCGTATCCTGCACCGTGGAATCGCCGAGCGCGGTTTCGAGCGTCGCTTTCACCTCGCCGATCACGTGACGATCAGCGGCGCACATCTCGAAAACGGCCTGCTCCACGTCGACCTGGTCCGCGAAGTGCCTGAGGCGCTGAAGCCGCGCACGATCCAGATCGCGACGGGTACTCCTTCGCAGACGATCGAAGCGGACGCCTCCTGATCCGCTTCGCTACGCTCTCGTAACGACCGCGCCCGTCTCGAAAGAGGCGGGCGTTTCCGCGTTCGGCGGCTTTTGTCTATCGGGCAGGAACAATTTCGGGTTTCAACGCTTAATAGATTTAGAAACTTATCCTCTACACGGGAGACATCCATGAGCACGTCGAACTCCGGCAACAAATCCGACACCCCTGGCGATCTGAGCGACCTGAAACTGCAATTCGATCTGATGAAATCCGAGATGAAGGCAATGACCGAAATGCTGGGATCTACGGCAACGACGACAGCGGAAAACGTCAAGGACGACGCCATCGCCCGCATGGAACTGATGGGCGGCGAGGCCCGGGCGCGGGTCGAAGGGTTCCAGACGGATGCGGAGCGCGCGGTCGTGTCGAACCCGATCATGGCGCTTGCCGTGTCCGCCGGGGTCGGGTTCATCATCGGTGCGCTGACCCGCCGATGAGACTGCTGCCCCTCGCCATCGACCTGCTGGGTGGAACGGCGCGATCCCGCTTGTCCGGCGTGACGACGATGGCGAAGTGCTATGCCATCGTCGGCGCGCTCGCGGCAATCGCCGCCGTCTTCGCTCTCGTCGCGCTGACGATCCTCCTGTCGGAGGAAGTCGGCGCGGTCTATGCCTGCCTGATCATGAGTGCGATCTTTGCAATTGCGGCGCTGTTCGTATTGCTGCTCCACAGCCGCAGACATCGCCGAAAGCAGATCAGGCGAGTCGAGCGGGCAGCACTGATGGCAACGGCAGAAAAGCCCGGGCGGCCCGATGTGGTCGTGCTGGCGGAAGCTTTCGTGAACGGCTTCCTGAACCGGCGCTCCTGACTGCTATACGATTTCGGGCGGCAGCATCGGTACGCTGACGCCCATCGCATCGGCATTGTCCGACAGGTACGGCACGATGAAACCGCGCCTTTCCGTCGCCGGCATCCGGGCGTTGGAGACGGCGACATCGCGCCATAGGTCGAAGGCATCCGCCATCGGCGTCTCTGCCCCCCGGCCATCGATCCAGTCCGACGTCAGCCGCCGCCGCAATGTTCCGGCGGAAGCGCTGTTCCACAGCAGACCCAGTTCCGAGTCCCATTTCAGGCTGCGGCCGTTCAGATTGGCCGACCCGATAATCGCCCAGGCATCATCGGCGACCGCGATCTTGGCATGGACATAGATGATCGGGGCGTTGTGGGTGATATTGCGCCCCTCGCCCTCTGCGTGCAGTTTTTGGGCCGGGCAGACGAAGAGCACGCGCTCCCTGAACGCTTCGCCAACGATCCGGATGCAGTCGGCCTGCAACCGCTCGCCATACCGGGAATCGAGACCGTTCTTGTCGTCGAACGCCACTTCCTCGGGCGCAGCGGGCAACAGCATGACGAGGCGCAGGCTCGGGCATTCCCGCGCGCGCTCCGCCAGCGCTTCGGCGAGTGGTTGGTGGCGAAAGAACTGCGTTTCGATATAGAGGAACGTCTTCGCCTCGCGGATCAGCGCGAAATGGGCATCCTCGATGCCGTGGTCGATCGTCTTCGGCCGCAGGTGGAAACGGAACGTCCCCCGGTTGCGCGATGCCGTGCGAACGATTTGCATCGGTACCGGACCCGTGTCCTCGACCCCGACCGTTGAAGGGGGTTCGAGCGGATCGAGGGGCGGGTCCAGGGTGCCGAAAAGGCGTGGGCATTGCTCGCGCGCGAGGATCATGCGCTGATTGGCGAAGTCGCGATCCTTGTTCCAGATATCGGCGATATACTGCCCCACCTGGACCGCCGCCTTTCCTGTCACTTCGAGGCTGACATCGTGCCATGTCTCGATTGAGGGCCGGTCGTGGGCGGGGCTGTCATAGCGGCGCTCGTTGACATCCAGCCCGCCGAAGATCGTGATCGTGTCGTCGAACACGGCCAGCTTGTGGTGATGCGTCACCGGAAAGATGCGGGGCAGGACGAGCTTGGGCCGCCACTGCACCTTGCCCGACCGTGCGAGCCGCAGATACCGGTGATAGCCGCGCATGTACTGGAATACATCCGCCCGCTCCTGCGCCGGCATCGCGTTCAGGTCGTTCCGCTTGGAGTTGATCCGGGCATAGATCGCCGGGGCCAGCATCAGCCGCACGTAGCGGCCCGTGCGGGCATCGTGCAGGGCAGGGCAAATCTGCATATCCCAAGGGGCCGTCGCCGCCGCCTTGCGATCGTACAGGGATTTGAGCGCCCGCCACGTATTCTCGTGCAGCGTATCGCCGACGACCGGATCGAAATCCGTGAGCAGCAGGCGGAAACTTACGCCTCGATCCAGCTTGTAGGCGAGAAGGTCGGCCCATGTGGACAGGCCGAGCGCCTTGGTCTCCGGGTGATAGAGCGGCGTCTGCGGGTCGAACACCCGGTAGGCGAACCATATCCTGGCGCGCGCATCGAGAGTGCGTTTCTCCAGCGCGGGATAGGCGCTGGAGGCTTCGATCAGGAACTCGGGTTCCGCTCCCCGGATGACGGGGGGCTGAGCCGAAAGCATGTCGTGATGTCGTGTCGACTCGGGCAGAAAAACCATGCTTTGACTCGCTGGGGCAGGCGTCAGTAATTCTTGCTCTTGACCGTCTCGGCGGTGTTCTGGATGGCGGTGCCGCCCGCCTGGACGTCCTCGCCGACTCCGGCCACGGTATTGCACCCGACGAGGGCGATGAGAACGGCAAATCCTGCGGCGGTGAATGTCTTGGTCATCCGGAACTCCTGTCGTGAGATTGTATCGGGATTTCGTGGTCTGAATAGCGACCAGAGGGGAAACCGATGAAATCCGGATTCGTTCCGTCTCGCGGGCCGCATCAGCGGTTTCAGTTATTTCGGCGGTGAATAGGCGATATTGAGACCGACGGTTATCGCCCCGATCCGCCGCCCGCGCAGTTTCAGCGTTTCGCTGATCTGCTGCTGGAAGAGACCAGTCGACTCGTCGAAATCGACGCGCGCGATGTGGATTTCGTCGGAGCCACGGCTGTAGGTTTCCAGATACTTGTCCTCGTCGCCCTGCAGGTAGTCGCTGGTCGCGGGCCAGGCGGCGACGGTCAGCCCCTTGTCATCCATGATGATGATCTCGCCGATCCGACCCCCGGTTTCGTTCACGCGATCCTTCAGGTACAGCGTCAGGGCGTTGGACATGACGATATCGCGAAAGTCCCCGTCCCCATCGATCCAGCGGCGATCGAGTTCGAGAATCGCGTCGTCGTCGAGGTCGTCGTTGCCGGTATTGCCCGCGACGATCAGATCCAGCAGGTCCTCCTGCTCGATGATGGTCCCCTGAAGTTCGCGCAGGTCGGCCAGATAGCCCTCGACCAGCGAATCCGATGGCCCGGCGACTGCCGAAAGCGGGGCCGTGGCGGCAATTGACAGGGTGAACCTGAACAGCAGTCTGAGCATGGTTTGTCCCGAAGCAATGATTTCGACAGACCCTAGCAGCGTCGCGCCGCAATCTCAATTTCAGTTCGCAACATATTCGATGTTCACCTCGAAGGAGAGCGCGCCGATCCGCCGCCCGCTCCGCTTGATCGGCTTGGCCAGTTGCTGCGCCAGAATACCGCGAAATTCGTCGCGCCAGCCATCCCGAGGGAGCGGCAGGTCAATTGCTGCCGTCGCTATCATTGTAGAAGGTGGCCAGATGCTTCGCGACGATTTCCTGATAATCGCCGGTTTTCTCCATCTCCTGAATGGCTTCGTTGATCTCGTACAGCGCCGTCGTGGCCTGGGCGTGGGTCTTGGAGATGACGACGTGCAGCGTCTCGGCGGCCACGGCGCGGGGCAGGGCGAAGACCTTGCCACCCAGACGCATGTCGCCGATGGTGTCGCGCCCGAGGAACTCGTTGACGACGACGGCATCGATCAGACCCCGGTCCAGCAGGTCGAAGCAGTCGCGCGGGGTCTGCGGTTGCAGCAGCAGCACCTTGCGCTCGGTCAGCCAGTTGCGACCGTCCTGATCCAGGTCATGCACCGGATACCCGGCGGGGCGGCACAGGCGCTTGCCCTCGACATCGGCATCGGTCTCGAATTCGAAGCCGGTCTCTTCGGTGACGAAGAACACGATCAGCATTTCGAACAAGGGGTCCGAGAACAGGAAGTTGACGCACTGGAACTGGTCGGGATCATCCTCGCAGCGGGGTTTCAGCCACGGGAAACCCATGTCGAAGAACTGCTGCGTCAGAAGGGGGTCGAGATGGGCCGTCCAGTCGTTGATCCAGGTGATCGAGTAGGGCTTGCCCGTCGCCTGCATCGCGCTGTCGATCAGTTCGGTCACCATGCCACCACCGGGCAGCGCGCGGTCGGCGAAGGGGCGGTAGTTGTCGGCGGTCAGCAGGCGCAGCTTGTCGCGGTAGGCTCGCGAGAACCCGATCGGCGTCTGGGTATTGCGGGTGGCGGCGACTTCCTCCGTCGTGTCGTCCGCGTCGGAAGCGGAGGAGGAGCGCAGGCACGGGATGCTCAACTCGTTGCCCGGTTCCACGAGCGATCCGCCCTGTCCGACGCTGAGATTGGAATAGTAGATCATCTCCCAGTCCGAACTCTGCCCGTAGGCGCGCTCGGCAATCGCCTGCAATGTGTCGCCCTCGACGACCGTATACGGCTCGCCGCAGGTCACCTCGGGCGCCGATTGTGCGAAAGCGGTGTGGGTGCCCAGAAGCGTGGCTGCGATATAGGCAAGCGATTTCAAGACGTTCATGGGCCCTCCGGATATCGAGAATCATCGTACACTGCCGAGCATTGCACAATGGCCGGAGGTTGTGTACCAAAATGGACATCGCCGCATACGAATGTTGAAGCGCAGGGTGCCGACAGTAGGAATAAGAGGTTCGTTTCGGGTCGCTTGCCTCGTTTGCTATCCGTTGTCACGCCAGAACAGGGCAAGATGGTCCGACACGGTCTGCTTGTAGGTGCCATTTTCGCGCATGTCCGCCAGCGCCTCGTTCACCCGGAACATCAGGACCGAGGCGCGAGGGTGGCGTTTCGCGATGACGAGGTGCAGGGGTTCCGTCGCGAGCGCGCGCAGGGCCGGGGCGACCTTGTCCCCGATATCGAGTTGAGCGACGGCCTCCAACCCCGTAAATTCATTGATCGCGACGGCATCGACCTTGCCCTCGACCAGCAGGTCGAAGCATTTGCGCACCGCGTCGGGGCGGATCAGGATGATCTTTCCGTCGCGCAGCCAGTTGCGCCCGTCCGCATCCAGATCACTGACGTCATGCCCGGCGGGGCGGCACAGCCTGCGCCCCTCCACATCGCCGTCCCGCTCGAAACCGAGGCCGGATTCGCGCAGGGTGAAGAACTTGATCAGCACCTCGAACACCGGAGCGGAATAGAGCAGGTCGCGGCATTGCGGCGTCTCCTCCCGCCCCTCGCAATCGGGCTTGGCCCAGGGAAAGCCGAAATCGAACAGATGCCGGTCGAGCAGCGGGTCGAGATGGGCGGAGCGGTCGTTGATCCAGACGATCTCGTGCGGAATGTCGGCCTGCCGCATCGCGGAGGAGACGAGCTGGGTGATCATGCCCCCGGCGGGCAGCGACCGGTCGGTGAACGGGCGAAAATCGTCGGCGGTCAGGAAGGAGACAGGCGCGGCATAGAGTGCGGCGGGGGCGGGACGTGTCGGGGAACTCCCGCGCGGCTCATCCGCATCTTCTGCGGGCAGGGCGGCGACAAGCGTGTCGGTCCGTGCGGGGGGGTCGGGGGCGACCGGCTGCGATTGCACTTCCGTTTCAGCAGCTTCGACCGGTTCCTTCACTGGCTCGGGCGCTTCCTCGACGGTTGCCCGTTCCCGTCCGCGCTCCGAAATCCCGGCCCGCAGATCGTCGATATCCTCCTCGGAGGCTTCGCAGGGCGCAACGATGGTCTGGCCCGGAAAGATGCGGGCGGGATCGTTGCCCAGCGCATCGCGGTTCGTGTAGAAGATCCGGCTCCACTCGGAAGACCTGCCGTAGAGGATTCGCGCGATGTCGTAGAGGCTGTCACCGGACGCGATCTCGTAGGGTTTCCCGCATTCGGGGCGATCCTTGGCCGCCGGTTGGTTCGGAAAGGTCGTGGCGACCCCTGCGAAAACCAGAGCGGCAGTCAGCGCCATGCGCATGGGCATCGATCTTCCCCCGGCTAGATTCACATCGTTAACCGGATTGTACGGGATTGCTTCGATATGCAACAGGCTAAACATGCCGAGAGCGGCACGGGTATCTGCGGGGGTGTGTCAGGCGACCTTCGGATTCTTCGCGAGAACCTTGTAGGCGTTGTTGATTTCCGACAATCTTTCCGCCGCATAGGCGATCTTCTTCTCGGAGACGCCCAGGCCCCGCAGGCGGTCGGGGTGGTAGAGTTTCACGAGGCGGCGATAGGCGCTCTGCAATTCTTCGCGGGTGATGGACTCGCCGACGCCCATCACGTCGAGGGCCGCATATTCCTCGTTGCGGGTAAAGGGTGACTTGCTTCCGCCGTCCTGACGGCGGGCGGCATCCTTTTCGCGCTTTTCCCGCGCTTCCTTTTCCGCCTGGGCCTTCGCCTTTTCCTCGGCAGCCTTGCGGGCCTGATTCTCTTCCTCGCGCTGGCGGGCGTTCTGCTCGACCAGTTCGGTGATGCGCTTGATTGCGCTCATATTGAGGTAGGTTTCCTCGCCGTCCTCGGTCTGGAAATGCAGGAAGCAGTCATTCTGGGTGATCGTCGTCACGAAGTCGATTCCGACGGGAACCAGAAGGAATCCGGTCGAGACGTCCCCGTCGATATGGTCGACCCGGGCCGCATATTTCTTGGTGGCGCGTTTGTAGGTGCTTGCGGACATCAGGTTCTCGATTGGCGGACGGGGATTCTCCCGATACGGTATGGTAACCGGCAATGGTAAACGCCGGGTTTGCTTGGCTTGCCGGGGGCGACGATTCACATGCAACGCTGGACGATCCACCGACCCGGCATACCCGCCGACCTGACGCTGGAAACGGCAGAGGTGCCGCAACCCGGGCCGGGGGAGGCGCGCATTCGCGTGCTTGCCTGCGGGATCAACTTTGCCGATCTGCTGCTGGTGAAGGGGACGTACCAGTCCACGCCTCCGTTTCCCTTCGCCCCCGGGGCCGAAATCTGCGGCATCGTCGAGGCGGTCGGCGCGGGCAGCGAATCGGTGCTCGTGGGGGAGCGGGTGGTGGCCTATTGCGGGCATGGCGGGCTGGGGCGAGTGGTCCTCGCGCCGGTGGCCGCCTGTGCGCCGGTGCCGGAAGGGCTGGATTCGATCCCGGCGGCGGCTATCCCCATCGCCTACGGCTCGTCCGAACTGGCATTGGCGCGGCGGGCGCGGCTGAAACCGGGCGAGTGGCTGATGGTCGGGGGGGCCGGGGGCGGCGTCGGCCTCACGGCGGTCGAGATCGGCGCGCGGATGGGGGCGCAGGTCCTCGCCATCGCGCGCGGGGCGGCGAAGGGCGAGGCGGCGCGGGCGATGGGGGCGGTGCATGTGCTCGACCCCTCCGAATTCGACCTCGGCGGTTATGCCCTGCGCGACGCGGTGCTGGAGCGGACCGGGGGGGCGCGGATGGATGTGATCCTCGATCCGGTGGGGGGCGAGTTGTCCGACGCCATGATGCGGGTGACGGCGTTCGAGGCGAGGGTGCTGCCGCTGGGATTCGCCAGCGGCGACGTGCCCGCCTTCAAGGCGAATCATCTGCTGGTGAAGAATATCGACGTGATCGGATTCTGGTGGGGGGACTACTTCCCGAAATGCCCCGGCGCGGTGCGGGAGAGTCTGGAACGCCTGCTCGGCTGGGCCGCCACCGGCGCGATTCGCCCGCTGGTATCGGATATCGTGCCGTTCGAGCGCGCGCCGGATGCGCTCGCGCTACTGGCGGATCGCAGCGCGACGGGAAAGGTGGTCGTGGATATGGGGTAGGGCGCTCGCGGCTCGCCCCGTCCCGGGCGAAGACCCGGGACCTCAATGATCAGCGACCTGTTCGACCCCGGGTCGCTGCCCGGGGATTCGGACCAATCCTACTTGTTCAGCCGCATCACCAGACTCGACGTATCCCACCGATTGCCGCCCATCGACTGCACGTCGGCATAGAACTGGTCCACCAGTGCGGTGACGGGCAGTTGCGCGCCGACCTCGTTCGCCTGCTCCAGACAGATCGCCAGATCCTTGCGCATCCAGTCTACGGCGAAGCCTTTATTGTCCTGAAAATCGCCGTCGAGCACCCATTCATAGCGGTTCTCCATCTGCCAGCTCTGGGCGGCCCCCTTGGAAATCACATCGACCACCGCGCGACCGTCCAGACCCGACTTGTTCGCGAATTCAAGGGCTTCGGCCAGACCCTGGACAAGCCCCGCGATGCAGATCTGGTTGACCATCTTGCACAACTGGCCCGCACCCGAGTCGCCCAGACGCTTGCAGGACTTGGCGTAATGGTCGATCAGCGGCTCGGCCTTCGCATAGGGTCCCTCGTCGCCGCCGCACATCACGGTCAACTGCCCGTTCTCGGCCCCGGCCTGACCGCCCGATACCGGCGCGTCGATGAACTCGAAGCCTGCGCCCCCGGCGGCGGCGTGCAGTTCGCGCGCGACCTTGGCCGAAGCGGTGGTGTGGTCGACGAAGACCGCATCCTTCTTCATCGCGGCAAACGCGCCCCCCTCGCCGGTCGTGATCGAGCGCAGGTCGTCGTCGTTCCCGACGCAGGCCATGACGAAATCGCACCCCTCGGCGGCCTCGGCGGGGGTCGCCGCGTGACTGCCGCCGTATTCCTTCACCCAGGCCTCGGCCTTCGCGCCAGTGCGGTTGTAGACGGTGACGTCGTGGCCGTTCTTCGCGAGGTATCCGGCCATCGGATACCCCATCACGCCCAGACCGATGAAGGAGACTTTCGCCATATTTCCAAACTCCCGTGGTGTTATCTTCTTGAAACAGGTCCGCATCCTGACGCATGGAACCCGCAGACCCGGTGGCGCATGCCCCCGGCGCGAAACCATGACCCTGCATCCCGCGAGGTCAAGAACCGAATTTCCGCGATCGACCGGACAGGAGCGAGCATCAGGTGGCTGGAGTATGGCGCATCCTACGCAAGACGTTCGCCGGGGGCGTGATACTGGCCCTGTGCGCGATGCTGGCGGTCTACATGCTCGCGTCGTTCTCGCTGCCCCGGTTCTCCGGCACGCACCGGATGGCCGGGATCGACGCGCGGGTCGAGATCGTGCGCGATGCCCACGGCATCCCCCGTATCTTCGCCAAGACCCCCCATGATGCGTGGTTCGCACTCGGTTATGTCCATGCGGTGGACCGGCTGTGGCAGATGGATGTCGCCCGCCGTCTGGCTCAGGGCCGCCTGTCCGAGCGGTTCGGGGTGCGCGCGCTGTCGACCGACCGGCTGATGCGCGCGCTGGACATGGACGGCCATGCCGAGCGTGCGCTGGGGGCCTTGTCCGAGGAGGCGCTCGACGTGCTGGAGGCCTATGCGGCGGGGGTCAATGCCCGCATCCGCCAGAACGAGAACGAGGGCCACGGGCGGGGTGCGCCGGAATTCTATGTCTTCGGCGGCGATATCGACGAGTGGGTGCCCGCCGATTCCCTGTCGATCCTGAAGGGGATGGCCTTCCAGATTTCGCGCGGTGCCCTGGCCAAGGAGGTCAAGCGCGGCCGGTTCCTGCTGGGGCTGGAACCGCAGCAGGTGCACGACCTCTTTCCCGAATATCCGGGGCAGGGGGTCGGGGCGCTGCCGCTGGTGAAGGCCGGGGGGCAGGGAATGCCCGATGCACCGCTTTTCGCCCTCGGCGACCTGACCGACGAGCGCGCCGCCGGGGCCTCCAACGCCTGGGCGGTGGACGGGCGGCACACGGCCAGCCGCGCCCCCTTGCTGGCATCGGACCCGCACCTGCCGCTGACGGCCCCCGGAATCTGGCACCCCGTGCAGGTCGGCGGGCCGGGGATCGAGTTGATCGGTGCCAGCCTGCCGGGCCTGCCCGCCATCGTCATCGGGCGCAACGACCGCATCGCCTGGGGCATCACCGCCGCCGAGATCGACGATCTGGATGTGTTCGTCGAGCAGGTCGACCCCGAAGACCCGACCCGCTATCGCACGCCGGACGGGTGGGAGGCTTTCGAGAGCCGCGAGGAGGTGATCCGCATCGACGGCGCGGCACCGGTCGGGATCACGGTGCAGCGCACCCGGCACGGCCCGGTCCTGCCGATCACCGTGGCCGGGCTGGCCGCCGTGACGCCGCGCAACCACGTGCCGTCCCTCGCCTGGACCGCCCTGACCGACGACGATACCAGTTTCGAGGCGCTGGTCGCCCTCAACCGGGCCGGCACCGTGGCGGAAGCCTTGCGCGCCGCCGATACCTATGTCGCGCCTGCCCTCAATCTGGTGGTGGCGGATGCGAAGACGGTCGGCATGGGGGTCGTGGGGCGCGTGCCGCTGCGCCGCCTGACGAGCCGCATCCAGGGCCGCGTGCCGACGCCGGGGTGGAAGGACGATGACGACTGGATCGGCTGGATCGAACCCGCCGCCCTGCCGCGCATCATCAATCCGGCGAGCGGGGCGGTGGCGAACGCGAACAACCGCGTCGGGAACGCCGAATTCCCCCGGCACCTGTCCTTCGACTGGGATGCCCCCTATCGCCTGAACCGCATCATAAAGCGGCTCGATGCGCGCGAAGCCCACAGCGTCGAGAGCTTTCGCGCCCTGCAGATGGATTCGGTGTCCGAGATGGCCCGCGCCATCGCGCCCCTGGTCGGAAAGGGCGTCTGGGACAGCGGCGAGGACCCCGATGCCCACCCCCTGCGCGCCGATGCGCTCGACCGTCTGCGCGACTGGAACGGGTCCATGAGCGAACGCGGGCCGGAGGGGTTGATCTTCACGGCATGGCTGGATGCGCTGGTTGCGGGGATCGCGGGGGACGAACTGGGGCCGTTATCCGAATACTACAGGGGATCGCGCC
>ENA-ORXC01001159-ORXC01001159.1-marine-metagenome-genome-assembly--contig:-NODE-1159-length-16219-cov-6.653017_pt1 | contig 16219 bp, 19 predicted proteins | sample MGYA00237865_ERZ511478 | MGnify/ENA metagenome assembly ERZ511478 | reverse complement strand
AAAATAAAGGAAATCCGTAAAATGTATCTGTAAGAATTTACTACATTGCAATTGATTAATCATCTAGTATACTAGTACCTATAAGAACAAGTCTTATTGCGCAATAAGACTTGTTTTTATAACTCTTATGTCGGTAATCTTGGAGACAACATTAAAAAATATTTGAGAATATATTTTAAAGATTATACTAATGAAAAAAATTATACCAATAATGCTTGTTATATTAATGGCATTGTCACTTACATCATTTCAAAAAAAAAGAAGAAAACACACAACAACGTGTTCCTTTTTGGGGAAGCAGGACAGAGTGTACAACCTCTGGAGATAATGGATGCGTAGTTACTAGTTGCACCACCACGTCTTATGCGTTTTGGATAAATATGGGGTCAGAAATATCATCAATATCAGTTGACTGTAGTGGCATAACTCCTTAATTTTTAAATAAATATCCCGCAATATTAATTGCGGGATTAATCTTTGTTTTATGAAATATTTTATAATTATTCTTTTCTCATTAAATTTATATAGTCAAGAAAAAAAAGTTTGTATTATTGATAGCATTTCTGGAAATCCTGTTTCATTTAGTTCTATATATTACTCTACAAGCAATCGAGGTTCAATAACCGACATTAATGGGGTAGTGAGTATCAAACCTCTTGATAAAGGTGAAAAAATATCCATTAGCAACTTAGGATATCACACTAAAGATATTTTTGCAAATAATATAAATGACACAATATATCTAAATAAAAAGACTGAGCAATTACCCGAAATTATTCTTGAATCTAAGAAAAAGGATTTGTTAGGATTTTCTAATTCAAAAAAAACAAAATATTTAGGTTGTCAAATATCTGGACCTATTTTGGTTCAGTTTATTTCCAATCCTAACCAATCGCAAACTCTCATAAATAAGCTTATTTTTAATATACGCTCAAGTAAAAGAGATAGTTTATATGTACGAGCACATTTATTTACTATAGATGCTACAACTGGGAAACCAAAAATTGAACTATTATCAAAATCAATACTAAAAAAGTTGAATAAAAGGAAAGGCAACTTAGAAATTGATATTTCTGGAGAGAAAATAATATTCCCTAAGGATGGTGTTTTTATTGGATTAGAGTGGCTAGGGAAAGATAACGATACTGACTTTGGCTACACCTTGGTTGATAATAAATTAGAAGGCCTTTTAGCAACCTCTTTATTATCTAAAAATAAAATTTGGACACGAGTCCGAGTCAAACTGCCCAATAGTTTTGCGCGTGCTTCTTTCGGTTTAGAGGTGGTTAACTTTTAAGGCACCAGCTCCTTCACCTTCTCATACACAAGATCACCTTCCCAACCTCTGTAGGTGAGATAGTCTGCTAGTTTTTTACGCTTGCGGTAGGTATCGGTTTCTGAGGAGAGTTGTTCATAACGCTTTCGCGAAAGCGTATTAAAAACCTCTTCATACTCCTCGTCTTCTATCTCCAGTAGGGCTGTCTTGAGATTATAAGCCCCTATGCCGCGTTGTTTGAGTTCGCGGGTGATTCTTACTCTTCCCCAGCTTTTATGACGAAATTTACCCCTCGCAAAGGCTTTTGCAAAACGTTCTTCGTTCAAAAAGTTGTGCGCTAGTAAATGACCTATCACTACATCTATCGCGTCTGGTATCATACGCATGTCTCGTAACTTTTGAGCGACTTCTTTATGACAACGGTCTTGGTAAGCGCAGTAACCTTCCAGCTTGCGCTTTGCCTCTTCTACTGTATATGTTTTTACGGGTTGTTGCACAGGGCAAAAATACTTGTTTGTAAGGATACCATTTTTACAATAGGGCATAAAAAAAACCCCATTCTTAAAAAAGAATGGGGTTTTTACTAGTTTTCAATCTTAATATCCTTACCAGAAGCGTCTGTAAAGTTATACTCGAGATACGTGTATGCATCTCGTGGCATTACTTTTACCCACTTCTTGTGATCTAAAAACCATTTAGATCGTATGGATGGGAAGCCTTTTGTTAAATAGGCTGCTACAAAGGGGTGTGCGTGTAGCGTCACCTTTTTTGTTCCTGTTTTTAAAATACGGTTGAGCTGTCCTTGAAGTTTCTCTACAATTACAATAGGAGCTTCTATCTCATTAGTACCACCGTTAGGATTTTCTTCACGGGTCTTAATGTTCATTTCTGGACGCACTCGCTGCCTAGTGATCTGGATAAGTCCAAATTTACTAGGAGGTAAGATTTTGTGTTTTGCGCGGTCATCCTTCATCTCATCTTTGAGATGATTAAATAATTCACGTCTATGTTCGGCTTTACCCATATCGATAAAATCGATTACGATAATTCCTCCCATATCACGAAGACTAAGCTGTCGTGCAATTTCTGAAGCGGCAATCATATTTACCTCAAGTGCAGTATCTTCTTGACTTTTGGCTTTATTTGATCTGTTGCCACTGTTTACGTCTACAACGTGCAGGGCTTCTGTATGTTCAATTACAAGATAAGCACCACGGCTCATTGATACTGTCTGGCCAAAAGACGTTTTGATCTGTCTCTCTACTCCATATTTCTCAAAAATAGGCAGTTGGTTATTATATAATTTTACAATATTCTCCTTGTGTGGAGCAATCTCGCTTAAGTAATCTTTAATTTGATAATACAACGTCTCATCATCTACAGTGATGCTCGTAAAGCTATCGTTAAAAATATCCCGCAGGATAGACGATGCACGATTCATCTCTCCTAGAACTTTGCTAGGATGGTGAGCGGTGGGAATTTTTTTGCTCATAGTGGTCCATTTGTCCACTAGATTTTGCAGGTCTTTGTCTAGTTCTGCAACTTTTACACCTTGAGCTACTGTACGTACGATAACGCCAAACCCTTTAGGTCTGATACTTGTAACAAGTCTCTTAAGACGTGCTTTTTCTTCTTTACTCTCAATCTTTTGTGAGATAGAGATACGGTCAGAAAAAGGAACGAGAACAATATAACGTCCAGCTATAGACAGCTCGCTACTTATGCGAGGTCCCTTGGTCGAGATAGGTTCTTTTGCAATCTGTACAAGTACACTTTGTTTAGACTTAAGAACTTCGGCAATCTTGCCATTTTTGTCTATGTCTTTCTCAAAGGTGAAATTTTGTAAGGAATAGTCTTTTATTTTACCTGTAGTAACACTTTTTATGTATTTCTGAAGCGTAGGAAGTTTAGGACCAAGGTCGTGGTAATGCAAAAATGCATCTTTCTCATAGCCCACATTTACAAATGCGGCGTTGAGACCAGAAACGGTCTTTCTCACGTTTGCGATATAAATATCACCTACGTTAAACTTATTTTTATCTTCTTCTTTATGAAGTTCTATAAGTTTTCCATCTTTTAATAAGGCAAAATCAACTACGGAGGAACTAGATCTAATGATCAATTCTTTATTCACTGTGTAGTAATTTTATCCCAATAGCTATCGGGATGGTTGATAATTTTAATTCATTACAGATGGTAGTGTATGCCATGCGCATACGTTGTGTAATAAATACGTAGCAATAATGACGTACCTCAGGTATGGGTAGTGCTGTTATTGCAATGTCAATGAACGCAGTATTGCACCCAGAGGGTGTAATAAAAGAAAAAGTAGTCTTAAGACTACTTTTTCTTCTTGTGGCGATTTGCTCTACGTCTTTTCTTACGTTTGTGAGTCGCTACCTTGTGTCTTTTTCTTTTTTTACCGCTTGGCATAAAAATGATAGTTTTTAATTACTTATTAGTCTACGCTAACGTTCGTTTTTACACCTTCTACAAAAACTTTAGCAGGCTTGAACGCTGGAATATTATGTGCTGGTATTTTGATAGTCGTATTTTTTGAAATATTTCTACCTGTTTTTTCCGCTCTGGTTTTGATAATAAAGCTACCGAATCCTCTTAAGTACACATTATCTCCACCTTCTAAAGAAGTTTTTACTTCATCCATAAAGGATTCAATAGTGGCTTGTACGTCATTTTTTTCGATACCTAGTTTCTCAGAAACTTTAGCTACGATATCAGCTTTAGTCATAATGTCAAATATTTAGGGGTTAAAAATTCAAGACTGCAAATATAGGGATTAAAATAACAAAGAATCAAACATAATCTTTTAAAAAATAGATACATAACATCTAGCTTTGTATAAAACCCTATTTTACATTGTTATTTTCTAATAAACTCATTGCTTGGTACTTAGAACACAAACGTGATATGCCATGGCGCAACACTAAGGATCCTTATAAGATCTGGCTCTCAGAAATTATCTTACAACAGACCAGAGTAGCGCAAGGTTTGCCCTATTATCTGGCCTTTACAAAGTCCTTTCCTACTGTGCAAGATCTTGCAAATGCTACCGAGGAAGAAGTGCTTAAACTCTGGCAAGGATTAGGGTATTATTCCCGCGGCCGAAACCTCCACGCATCTGCTCAAATTATTGTAAATGAATATGGAGGAGTCTTCCCAAACACCTATGAGGAGATTAAAAAATTAAAAGGAGTAGGTGACTACACCGCAAGCGCCATTGCCAGTATTAGTTTTAATGAGCCTACCGCGGTGGTAGATGGTAATGTCTATAGAGTCCTATCTAGAGTCTATGGCATAAACACTCCTATTAATAGCACGGCTGGTATTAAGGAGTTTAAAGCACTTGCTCAAGAACTTATAGATGTAAAACGCCCGGCAGATTTTAATCAAGCCATTATGGAGTTTGGTGCGATACAATGCAAACCTCAAAATCCATACTGCCTGCACTGCATATATAATGACAAGTGCGTGGCATTACAAAAGAATAAGATTTCTGAGTTACCAGTAAAGCTTAAAAAGACTACAGTGCGCCATCGCTACCTCAACTATCTTGTCTTTAGAGATCAAGATGGACAAACCTTATTACAACAACGCACCGGCAAAGGAATATGGCAAGGGCTCTATGAGTTTCCAGTAATGGAGCTTGATGCTGCGCTTACTGATGGTGAAGAATCTCGCTTTCGCGAAAGCGTTACAACCTCAAAGCAAGCTCGAGGATTAAAAATTATTGAAATCTCTAGATTTAATGACAAACCAGTAATCCATAAATTATCTCACCAGCACTTGCATACTACCTTCTGGATTGTCGATATAACGGCTACGGGAAAAGAAGGAACCTCATTACAAACCATTAAAGAGTTTCCTGTTCCTATATTAATAGGTAGATTTCTGGAAGAATTTCTACCTCAGTAATACCTTATTCTAAGACTGTCTTGAGCTCCTTTCTATAGTCTGAAGGATTCTGCCCTGTAAATGCTTTAAACTTTTTATTAAAGTGTGAGAAGTTATTGAAGCCGCTCTCATAGCATACTTGAGTAATACTCATAGGCTGCTCTGCCAGCAGTCTAGATGCGTGAACTAGTCGATACTCATTTACAAATTGAGTAAATGTTTTATGGGTAATCTTTTTAAAATAACGGCAAAATGATGGGATTGTTAAACTTGTAATATTAGCCATTTCTTCTAAAGAGATTTCTTCCTTAAAATGATTTTTTACATAATTAAACACTTCGTTAATACGGTTATTATCTTTTACATCAGAGAGTAGTGAAAAGCCGTCTGCATTGAGTATTCTAAACTCGTTTGTGGTGGCAAGCTCGTTTAACACAGTAATTTGAGTCATAAGACGAGTAAAATCTGATTGACGCTCCATCTCTTCCATCATCCCTCCTACTCGTTTCTTAGTCTCACCAGAAAATACAATACCACGCTTTGCAACATGCAAGAGTCTTTTGATGGCTGCCATTTCTGGAAGGTTAAAAAAAGTATCGCCAAGGTAATCTGCTTTCATGTGTATTACGGTCTCACTTTTATTGCCCGTAAGCTCATCTGTAAACGCACAATGTGGCAAGTTACTTCCCACAAGAATAAGTGTTCCCCATGTGTAATAAGATAAGTTACTACCTACCTGGCGTCTTCCAGTACCTCCATTTACATACACCAGCTCTATTTCTGGGTGGTAATGCCATAAATTATTATCATTAATATGGTGCTCATCAAACCGTTGATAAGTAAATGAGTTCCCAAAATCTGGAGTAATCGCTTCAAAAGTGGGTTTTTGCAATTGCATAGCCGCTATTTTTATTACAAATTTATATATGATAATAAAGTAAAATCACTATTAATTTACCTCAAATATGTTCAAAATTAACATATTTACCAACATCTTCTGCCTTGTGAGTTAAAAATGAACATATTGTTGCACAATTACTAGTGGTGATCGCTTACTTACCACCGTATGTTTGTACCATAAAAAAATAATTAATCAATTACTTAAATCATCAGTTATGAAACAAACACTAAAATTTTCAGCAATTGCATTTTTATTATTTACTGCTATCACAACATTTGCAGCTACTAGTGAGAGGACACATTATGAGACACAACCTGAGCTTTCAGATATTACTTTACATCCAGGTGACAAAATAAAAAAAGTGTCTAGCACGATAGAAGATGAAATTTTCACAGAAGGTACAGATATGGTATACGTGAGTTTTTCAAATCCAGAGCTAGACCTTATTAAGCTTGAGGTGAGAGATGGTCTTGATCGTATTGTGTATACAAATGAGATTGATGGAGCAGCGACCCTTAGTAAAACATTTAACTTTAAAGGGGCTTACAAAGGATTCTATACGATACACATAGCGCATGGAAAAAAGAGCTTTAGCAAAGAGTTTGAAATACTATAATAGTGACTTTCTTGTAGTAAAAAATTAGTATGCTTAGTTGTCCCTAGATGGTAGTTCGTCTAGGGATTTTTTTATTCATTTATTGTTACCTTAACTTCCTTATCGCAAGAAAAGCGAGTATTTAATTATTGTGAATGAGAGCATATTTTGGCGAAAGCATAATACACTCGCATCGCAATATTTACTACATTTGATACTATGGCAGGAACTATCAATAAAGTGATCTTAATAGGTCACACGGGAGATGATGTAAAGATGAACTACTTTGAAGGTGGCGGCTCTATAGGCCGTTTTCCACTTGCAACAAATGAGGAATATGTAAACCGTACCACTGGAGAGCGCGTGAGCAATACAGAATGGCACAATATCGTGGTGCGCAACAAGGCTGCCGAAGTTTGTGAGAAATACTTAAAAAAAGGAGATAAAGTCTATATAGAAGGTCGTCTTAAAACTCGAAAGTGGACAGACGATAAAGGAATGGACAGATACTCCACAGAGATTCAATGTCAAGAATTTACTTTTCTCACTCCTAAAGGTGACAACCAAGGGCAGTCACAAGGAACCATGCAACAAGCACAACAACCAGTGCAAGCAGCTCGTCCTCAAGCACAACCTTATAACCCAAACCAGCCATCACAACCTGCACAACCCTCTACAGACACTAGTGATGTAGATGATTTGCCATTTTAATATATAACTAAACCATCAAGCTTTTGGACCCCGATCCCGAACCCTTATTTATCCTTCTTCTAGCAATAGATCCCACTACTATCCTAAGTGTTGTAGTGCTTATTGTGTTACTCATGTGCTCTGCACTTATAAGCGGGGCCGAAGTGGCATTTTTTTCTCTCTCTCCTAGCGATCTTCTAGAAACAGAGGAGCAAGTGGCAGATAGAAAAATGTTAATTGTAAAAAAACTACTCACAAAACCTAAAAAGCTTCTTGCAACCATTTTGGTAGCAAATAATGCTATAAACATTGCCATTGTGCTTCTTTTTGCAAGTCTAGGCGAGGTGATTTTTGCAAATATCACTGCAGAAATTCTAGGAATTCCTTTGAGATTTTTACTGGAAGTTGTCCTTATTACTTTTTTAATCTTGCTTTTTGGGGAGATACTTCCTAAGATTTATGCAAACCGAAATAACAAAAAATTTGCAGCCTTAGTTGCATATCCATTACGAGTGCTAGATGTTGTTTTTACACCTCTAAGTAGCCCCATGCGTGCCGCTACATTATGGATACAAAGAAAACTGGGTGAGCAAAAAACGAGTTTTAATATAGATCAGTTATCTCAAGCACTAGAACTTACAAGTGAAGAAGACACGACTAAGGAGGAACAAAAAATACTTAAAGGCATTGTTTCTTTTGGTAATACAGATACAAAACAAGTAATGCGGCCACGCATGGACGTCTTTGCCCTCAACAAAGAAGATAATTATACCTCCATATTGCAGCAAATTACAGAAAATGGCTTCTCACGTATTCCTGTTTTTTCTGAAAGTATAGATACTATTGTAGGTATTCTTTATGTAAAAGACTTATTACCTCATATCAACGAGAAAGAATTTGACTGGGCAAAACTTATACGTGATCCCTATTTTGTACCAGAAAACAAGAAACTAGATGACCTCCTTGCAGAATTTAAAGAAAAGAAAAATCACCTCGCTATTGTAGTAGATGAGTATGGAGGCACAAGCGGCTTGATATCTCTAGAAGATATTATAGAAGAAATTGTAGGCGACATTGCAGATGAGTTTGATGATGAGAATATCATCTATTCAAAACTTGATGAGCACAACTGGATTTTTGATGGAAAAACATCTCTTAAAGACTTTTATCGCATCATAAAATTAGAAGAAACGTCTATTTTTGAAAACAAAAAAGGCGAGGCAGAGACTATTGCAGGCTTTGTACTAGAAGTTTCTGGAGGATTCCCTCGTAAGAATGAGGTAATAATCTATCAAGACTATACGTTTACCGTAGAAGCCATAGATAAAAAGCGTATCAAACAGATTAAATTTACTATAAAATCGTGAGGTTTACGGCAGTCATCGCACTAGTACTTACCACAATGCTTATAGCATCTTGCGGAGGCGACACCCTACCTAAACCTAAGGGCCAGCTTAGTTTATCATACCCTAGACCTTCCTATACATTTACTACATCAGACTGTAATTATAACTTTGATCTTAACTCACAAGGAAACCTACGTTATAAAGATAATTGTGCTGCAGTTATAGATTACCCCGCACTTAATGGCACTATATTTCTAACCTATAGAACTGTAAACAACAATATTAATTCCCTTCTCAATGATGCACAAAAACTTACCTATGAGCATGTGCGCAAGGCAGACGGTATTATAGAAGAAAAATACATAAACGAGCAGCAAGGAGCTTATGGTATGTTTTATGACATTAAGGGAGATGCTGCCTCACAATCACAGTTTTACATCACAGACAGCACCACACACTTTCTCACTGGCTCTATTTATTTTAATACAAAACCTAACTACGACAGTATTTATCCTGCGGCTGTATATCTCAAAAATGACATTAGGCATTTAATGGAAAGTATAAAATGGAGAGAATAGCAAGCTATTTTTAGGCTTCGCTTTCGCGAAAAGTTCTCCTATTTCTAATAACTTATTACCGAACTTTGCACTTCTAAAACTAAGCAATGCCAAATAAATCACTCAAGTGGATCTACCTTGTGGTATTATCCATCATTTGGGGAAGTTCATTTATTCTTATCAAAAAAGGATTAGTAGGCCTAGAGCCATTGCAACTAGGCGCTTTACGCATCCTATTTTCTGCGATTGTTTTAATCCTCTTTGGGTGGAAAAGCTTAAAAACTATAAAGAAGCTCGCTTGGAAATGGATAGGAGTTTCTGCATTATTAGGAACCGGCATCCCTGTATTTCTATTTGCCTTTGCAGAGACTGAGATTGATAGCGCTGTAGTAGGGATTTTAAATTCTAGCGTACCCCTACTCGCTTTCATTTTTGGGATACTACTATTTGGGGCAAAATTTATTAAACAGCAATTTATAGGCGTTCTTTTAGGACTTGTAGGTGCTGGTGCACTTATTTATATAGGGTCACAAATTAATGAAGAACAAAACTACTGGTACGCCTCATTAGTAATCATTGCCTCTTCACTTTATGCCCTTAATGTAAACATCATAAAACGCCACCTTCAAGAAGTAAGTGCGCTAGCCATAGCCGCGGGAAATTTTGTGTTTCTAATTATCCCTGCTGTCATTATTCTACTATATTCAGATTTCTTTAAACTACCTATAACTACAGATACTACAATACAGCAATCCATTGGATACATTGTGTTACTCTCCATCTTTGGTACGGCTATCGCAAAGGTGATGTTTAACAAACTAGTACAAATAAGTAATCCAGTATTTGCATCCTCTGTTACGTACTTAATGCCTATAATCTCGGTCACTTGGGGATTACTAGATGGAGAAGCTTTTACTAGCCTACAAATACTAGCCACACTTATTATACTAGCAGGCGTTTATATAGGGAATACGGGTAAGAAGAAAGCGTAATAGTTACTCACAAAAAAAAGCGACTTGCATTGCTGCAAATCGCTTTTATCAACTAACCTATCTTTTCAACTACCCTAGTGGTGGTTGTCCATTCATTATTTCTTTGCTTGCATATTCTTCAAACTTCTTGAAGTTATCTTTAAAAGATCTCGCAAGTTTATTTGCTGTTGCATAGTAACCTTCGTCATTATTCCAAGTCGCTCTGGATGATAACACCTCTGTAGGCACTCCTGGACATGTGCGTGGTTGCGCTAGTCCAAAAACAGAGTGTATGTGATAATGATCATGAGAAGTATCTTCTGGTAACTCTCCATTCATCGCTGCCTTAATCATAGCACGCGTATACTTAAGTTTCATACGTGATCCCACTCCATAAGGTCCACCAGTCCATCCAGTATTAATAAGCCATACATTTACACCAGATGCTTTCATTTTCTCACTAAGCATCTCTGCATATTTAGTAGGATGTAATGGCATAAACGGGGCTCCAAAACACGCCGAAAATGACGGTTGTGGCTCTGTAACCCCTGCTTCTGTTCCCGCGACCTTAGCCGTATAACCACTAATAAAATGATAAGCCGCTTGGCCTGGCGTTAATTTTGATATAGGAGGCAATACCCCAAAAGCATCTGCTGTTAAAAAAAAGATGTTTTTAGGATTCTTCCCTACAGAAGGCTCTTGTATATTATCAATGTGGTTAATAGGATAACTCACACGTGTATTTTGTGTAATAGATGTATTTTCAAAAGCTACATTACCTTGATCATCTAGAATTACATTCTCTAGTATTGCTCCTGGCTTGATAGCATTAAAGATATCTGGCTCATTTTCCTTAGATAAGTTAATCACCTTTGCATAGCAACCTCCTTCAAAGTTAAAGATGGTATTTTCCTTAGTCCATCCATGCTCATCGTCTCCTATAAGCTTACGCTCAGGATCTGCCGAAAGTGTTGTTTTTCCAGTACCAGAAAGTCCAAAGAAAATTGCAGTCTCTCCATTATCACCTACGTTTGCACTGCAGTGCATAGGTAGCGTCTCCTTCTCTACAGGAAGGATAAAGTTTAATGCAGAGAAGATTCCCTTCTTAATCTCACCAGTATAACCAGTTCCACCTATTATGATTGTCTTTTCTGTAAAAGAAAGAATAGCAAAATTGCTCTGGCGAGTTCCATCTACCTCAGGATCTGCTAGAAATCCAGGAGCATTAAGAATAGTCCACTCAGGATCAAATGTTTTAAGTTCTTCAACCGTAGGGCGAAGAAACATGTTATAAGCAAACATGTTTGACCAAGGATACTCGTTTATCACTCGTATATTTAGTCTGTAATTATCATCTGCACAGGCATAACTATCTCGTACATAAATTTCTTTTTCAGAGAGATAGCTAGTTACTTTTGCTTTTAACTTTGCAAAAGCTTCTTCTCCAAAAGGGAGGTTAATGTTACCCCACCAGACTTTATCTTCTGTCTTGGCATCTTTTACAATAAAGCGATCTAAAGGTGATCGTCCTGTAAAAGTACCTGTATTTACAGCTAGAGCACCAGAGGAGGCGGTGGTTCCCATATCATTTTCTACAGTAAGTGCGTGTAGTTTCTCAGGGGAAAGTTGGTAGTTAATTTTGGCATTTGTAATGCCTAAATGTGCTAATGAAAGTGTCTTCGAAGCTAAGCTATCTGCGACCATAACAATGAGTTTTATATTGTTTTAGGTCGCAAAAGTAGTAAGACTTTACTCAGTACTATAACGTTTTCGTAGTTTTATTTAGATTTTATGAAATGAATAACTAGCAACACCCAGCTTATAATGAGCAAAGTTCCACCTAATGGGGTGATAAGAGCGATTTTAGTAACATCAAAAGATGTTAATTCATTGGTTGCCAGTCCATATATAGAGCCAGAAAAGAACAAAACCCCTGTTAAAAGTAGCACCCATACTATTTTTTTCGATTTTTCGCTTAAAGCGAACATTGGAATAAGCAACAACAATAAGGCATGATACATTTGGTATTTAACTCCTGTCTCAAAGGTTGCAATTGCCGATGCATCCAGTACTTTCTCAAGGCCATGAGCGCCAAAAGCTCCAATCATCACTGCGGTAAGACCAAAGATGGCTCCTGTTATTCTTATTTTTTTATCCATGCTATTTGTTTAATGTGTGGACCAAAACCGTACTTTAGACCAGCAGAGTTCAACACGAACTCTCTTACAAAATTACAAAACTAACTACCCATGCGAAAGATTCTCGTAATAGGCGCAGGAAAATCTACTAGCCAACTCGTAAACTACTTACTTTCTAAATCTGATAGCGAAGATTTACAAATCACTGTAGGAGACATCTCCATAGAGAATGCTCAAAACCTTATTGATAACCATAAAAATGCTAGCGCAATCCGTCTTGATGTATTCAATAAGGAAGAACGGGAGCAAGCTATAAAAGCAACGTCCATCGTGATTTCTATGCTTCCTGCACGTTTTCATATTGAAGTGGCAAGAGATTGTGTCACCTTTGAAAAATCTATGGTAACCGCCTCTTATATTTCTGAAGAAATGGAAGCACTAGATCCTGCTGTAAAGGAAAAAGGACTTGTATTTATGAATGAGATAGGTCTAGATCCCGGCATTGACCACATGAGCGCTATGCAAGTTATAGACCGCATACGTGATAAAGGAGGTAACATGATACTCTTTGAGTCATTTACAGGAGGGCTCGTAGCTCCAGAAAGTGACACTAACCTTTGGAATTACAAATTTACTTGGAATCCTCGTAACGTAGTACTTGCAGGTCAAGGTGGCGCAGCGGAGTTTATACAAGAAGGGACTTATAAATATATTCCTTATCAACGATTGTTTAGACGTACAGAATTTTTACAAATAGAGGGTCACGGTCGTTTTGAAGGGTATGCAAATCGCAACTCGCTCAAGTATCGCTCTATTTATGGACTAGATGATATTCCTACTTTATATCGCGGGACCATACGCAGGGTAGGATTTTCTAGAGCATGGCAAATGTTTGTTCTCTTAGGTATGACAGACGATAGCTATCAACTAGAAAAAACAGAAGATATGAGCTACCGTGATTATAGCAACTTGTTTCTTCCCTATTCTCCTACAGATTCTGTTGAGCTTAAATTACGACACTATTTAAAGATTGATCAGGATGATCTACTCTGGGATAAATTATTAGAACTTGACATTTTTAACTCCACAAAAAAACTAGGATTAAAAAATGCAACACCTGCACAAGCATTACAACGCATTCTAGAAGATAAGTGGACGCTGGATCCTCACGATAAAGATATGATTGTGATGTATCATAAATTTGGCTATGAGCTCAACGGCAAGCGTAAACAGATTGATGCAACCATGGTAAACATAGGTGAAGATCAGGTAGAGACTGCAATGGCACGTACAGTGGGACTCCCCGTAGCAATGGCAACATTGCGCATTCTTAATGGAGAGATTACTACGCCTGGTGTACAGCTACCCATTACAAAAGAAGTGTATGAACCTATTCTTAAGGAACTTGAAGAATATGGGATCATCTTTAAGGAATATGAGGTAGACTATCTAGGTTATAATCCAGATATCGTAGGAGGATAACCTTTTTAAAAATCGAATTACAGTTTATAACTATTTATATATCTTGTAGTTTCAATATAGAACCTTCTTGAGATGAAAATTGTAAAAGACGAACTTATTATAGACGGTATAGATAAGATAATCTTACGCCAACTGATGGAAGATGCCCGCAAGCCTATTCTCGAGATTGCACGTAAGGTTGGAATTTCTGGAGCTGCTATACACCAGCGTTTACGTAAGCTCGAGAAATCTGGACTCATTGCAGGATCTAAGTTTATTATAGACCCAAAAGTACTAGGCTATCGCACACAAGCTTTTATAGGAGTATATCTTGATAGAGCAGCAAATAATGCAAGAGCTGTACGGCAGTTAGAAGATATTCCAGAGGTGATAGAGTGTCATTACACCACTGGGAACTGGTCTGTACTTATCAAAATTCTTTGTAAGAATAACGAGGACTTAATGAATTTACTCAATAAAAAAATTCAAGCCATAGATGGCGTATCACGTACAGAAACGTTTATCTCGCTGGATCAACAAATAGATAGACAGATTAAAATCTAGCTTTTTAAGCTTTCGCGAAAGCGTACCACTCACTACTATGTACGCATAAAAAAACCTCTCACTTGGAGAGGTTTTAAATTAAATTAAGCTTTTATTAAAGCCCAGGATACGTTCCAGTAAGGATCTCAATACCGTCAATTACCCATCCTACTACAAAGAATCCTGCTGTAAGAATAAATAAGATATTCCACCCTATAGGGCTTCCTAGGTACCATCTATGTCCTGCAAAACCTCCTAAAAATAACCATAATAAAATAGCTATAAGCTGGCGGTCTGCATCTACTGCTGCAGGAGAAGTAAGTACTTCTGCCTGGTCATCCTCAGTAAGTGTTACTCCGTTTACAGCAGCAACTGCTGTTCTCTGTACTGGAAATCCAGCATAGGTATTTGTAACGGCAAGCATTACAAACGCAAATAATAGTGTAATTTTGAGTCTCATAGTTTGGTTTTGTTTTTATTAGACCTAACTAAATTACCTAAAAAACAGCTATGTACTTACGAAGAATTCTCTTTTTTACATATTTCCTGCTCGCAGCAACTACTTACGGCCAACTTACTGCTTATGAGTATATGGGTGTGATAAAACTTAACGACTCTGCTTTTATATCCTATAAACTAGCCTTTGAAGAAGTGGACGGTAAAGTACAGGGATACTCCATGGCAGACTTAGGCGGCAAACATGAAACTAAGTCTAATATTAAAGGAATTTACGACAGTGAAAATAAAATATTCTCCTTTGCCGAATATGATATTGTATACACAAAATCTCCACTAGGTGAGGTAGACATGTGTCTCATAAACTTTGAAGGTAAGATGAGAAACCTTGAAAACAACAAAGCTTTTAGCGGTGATTTTAAAGGACTATACCCAGACAAGAGTTCATGCCTAGATGGGATGCTCATCATGTCTGCCACAGAAGAGGCGCAAGCTAGAATTGCCAAGCTGGACAAGAAGATTCAAAAATCTAAAAAAGTAAGCCAAGAATTAAAAGACAAAATCTCTGCAAAGCGGTCTGTAGATACGCTTACCATGAGTATTGTAAGGAAAAACGAAAACCTCAACGTTTTTACAAAGACAAAAGATATTGTTATTTCTATTTATGATTCTGGGAAGGTAGATGATGACCGCATCAACTTGTATGTGGATGATGTTCTCATACTAGAAGATTATGCTATAGAAAGAGCTAAAAAGCAAATACCAATCACCATTACAAACAAAACAACCGTAGTGCGTGTAGAAGCCCTTACTGAAGGAACCTCTGCTCCTAATACAGTTAAGGTAGAAATACAAGACGGTCTGAGTTTAATCACGACAAGAACAAGTCTTAAAACAGGTGAGAAAGCAGCGCTTACTTTAGTAAAGCAGTGATAGAGGCTCGTACTCTTTTATAATTAAGCACAAAAAAACCCACGCTATAAACGTGGGTTTGATCATCTAACATTTACGCGAAAGCGTAAAAATTATTATTCCTATGCGACTCTCGCTTAGTATCTGTAGTACTCAGGTTTAAATGGCCCTTCTACGGTCACACCGATGTAGTCTGCTTGCTCTGTAGAAAGTGTTTCTAGCTCTACACCTAGACGTGATAAGTGTAATGCTGCTACTTTCTCATCAAGATGCTTAGGAAGCATGTATACTTCGTTGTTATAGTTTGCGCTATTTTTCCAAAGCTCAATTTGTGCTAGTGTCTGGTTTGTAAATGAGTTACTCATTACAAAACTAGGGTGACCTGTTGCACAACCTAAGTTTACAAGACGACCTTCTGCAAGAACGATAATATCTTTACCATCTATAGTATACTTATCTAC
>ENA-ORXC01001158-ORXC01001158.1-marine-metagenome-genome-assembly--contig:-NODE-1158-length-16232-cov-3.520272_pt1 | contig 16232 bp, 11 predicted proteins | sample MGYA00237865_ERZ511478 | MGnify/ENA metagenome assembly ERZ511478 | reverse complement strand
ATTCGAACTTGTGGTCTTTCATGACCCAGTTTGTGACGGTTTCATCAAGTGTTCCAAAGATCATTTGTCTAGCGAGGCGAATATCTAATTCCTCTATAAATAATCCTGACTTAATCCCCTCATGCAAGATGTGATCCACAAGCGTTAAGTATTTTTTTAATACTTCGCCGATTTGTGCGCGAAGTGCTTTGTTCGTTTGTCTTAATTCTAACTGAGTTACAATTGCAAGTTCATAGTCAGAACCAAGGTGTTTGAAATGCATATCGATCAGCGTAAACAATTTATCCATTGCATTCTCTTTTTTTGCAATTTGTTCTTCTGTCTTATCGATAAAGCTTCCCATTTTTTTCTGAAATAACGAAATAAGCAGATCTTCTTTATTTTTAAAATAAAGATAAATCGTACCGTCTGCCACTCCAGCTTCACGCGCTATTTTAGATACCTGCGCCTGGTGATACCCATTCTGGGCAATGACTACAACGGCTGCATCAATGATCTTATCGTATTTCGGACCCCTTTTTTTCCCCTTTTCTACCATATGAAGTTCTCCTTTATTCTTTATCCGGCACTCACATAAAAATGAATGAGTGTTCATTCATAATCTTATTGTAGCGATATGACCACAACATTGTCAACATTAGATTTCTGAACGAGCGCTCGGTTGGAATCAGGAGCTTTTTCGCAAGTTAATCATACCACAAAAAAGCAGAAATGTGCGAATGTTCCCAGAATAATCGTAACTTTTTCTATCATTCTAAGGATATAAAAAAAAACCAACCGCTAAAGCGATTGGTTTTCTTTTGCTCTCTCTTCATCGACAAGCACTCGTCGCAGAATTTTCCCAACTGTTGTTTTAGGAAGTTCCTCCCTAAATTCATACAATCTTGGCACTTTATAAGCCGCTAAATAGCGACGGCAATGCTGATTTAACTCGTCCTCTGTTACATGTGCAGGGTTCTTTAACACGACAAACGCTTTTACCGTTTCACCGCGATAAGCATCCGGTACACCAATAATCACAGCTTCTTGAACAGCAGGGTGCTCATATAAAATTTCTTCAACTTCTCTAGGATATATATTATAACCGCCAGCAATGATCATGTCTTTTTTTCGATCCACGACATAGAAGTAACCTTTTTCATCTCGATAAGCCATATCTCCAGTGTATAGCCAACCATCTTTTAACACAGCTGATGTTTCATCTGGTCGATTCCAATAGCCCTTCATCACTTGAGGACCTTTTACAATAAGTTCTCCTATTTCCTTTATCTCAGCCTCTTCATCAGCTGCATTGACAATCTTCGCATCCGTATCAGGCCACGGAAGCCCAATGCTCCCTACGACTGTACCATCCAAAGGGTTGGAATGAGTAACAGGTGAGGATTCTGTTAGCCCATAGCCCTCAACAAGGCGACCGCTTATTTTTTCTTGAAACTTTTGTTGAACTTCAATCGGAAGCGGAGCTGATCCACTTATACAAGCCTTGATTGATGATAAATCATATCGATCAATATCAGGATCATTCAGTAAAGATATATAGATAGTAGGTGCACCGGGGAAAAGAGTCGGTTTTTGTTTTTGGATTGTTTTCAACGTATCCTTTGGCTCAAATTTAGGGAGAATGATCATTTTTGCCGCATACATAATAGATAAATTCATTACGCAAGTCATTCCATACACGTGGAAAAATGGGAGAATTCCTAGCACACGTTCTTCACCATACTTCGCATCATGAATCCAGTGCTTACATTGCATTGTATTAACCACAAGATTGAAGTGAGTGAGCATTACCCCTTTTGCAAGACCCGTTGTACCGCCGGTATATTGAAGAAGAGCAAGATCTTCTTTTACATTAACATCTATCTTTATCTCTTCATCCTTACCAGATGCTACCCATTCTTGAAACGTATGAATTTGATTTGTTGAAGGCATCTCCACAAGCAATCCTTGTTTTTTCTGTTTTTGTACTAAAGGATAAAGCATATTCTTAGGAAATGGTAAGTAATCTTGAATTTTTGTTACAATAATATGCTGCAATACCGTTTTATCTTTTACCTTCAAAACCTTAGGTAAGACGAGGTCAAGGCATATCATCATATCTGCCTGAGAATCTTTTAATTGATGTTCAAGCTCTCTTTCCATATAAAGGGGATTCGTTTGGACAACGACCCCTCCAGCCATCAGAACAGCATAGTAACTAATAACTGCCTGAGGACAGTTTGGCAGCATAATCGAAACTCTACCGCCCTTTTTGAGACCATTTTCACGCAATGAATTTGCGAGACGTCTTGAGCGTGTATGAAGTTCTTGGTAAGTTAGTTCTTTTCCAAGGAAATGAACGGCTTTTTTGTTAGGATGCTTGGAAGCTGCATCAACAAGATAAGCATGAAGAGGCTTTTCCTCATATTCAATTGAGGTCGGTACTCCTTCTTGATAAAAATTAAACCACTCTTTTTCGGGCATGTTCATCATTTTTTCATCAACCTCCCTTTCACGTCTCCTTCCAACCAAAAATCTCTCTATATGATAATTATAATGAAAACGCTTCAATTATCCTATCTTTTTTTGATTTTTTTGAATACAATGGCATTTTTCGTCGTAAAAGGGAGACAAGTTTAGTAAAATAGTTTGGTTTCATACAAAGCGTTTCCTAGCTTTAATCAAAAAGGATGAGCTGTCCCAAGCCTATTGATTGATCTATATCTAAAAAAAGAAGAACAGGACCGGCCCGTTCTTCTTTTCAATCAAACAAAATAAATCAAATATATTATTCCCGCAATAAAAAAAATCCCTGATACGACCATTAGAACTTTCCATAATGTTTCCATAATGTGCTCCTCTTACGAAATCCCTGCACCAATGACAAAGGACAGTCCAATCGAAATAACCATTGATATAAATCCTACTGCCCGATTATCCGCTGCAATTTCTTTATCGATTCGAAATTTAGGTGTCAAAAATTCAAAAGTAAAATACCCAATTAACAATAAAACAAAACCAAAAACGCCCCATCCCATCATTGTGACGAGAGAATCGTTGTGCTCAATCGAAAAGCGAAAAATGTTGGCGATTCCAAAGATTTTCCCGCCTGTAGCCATAGATACGGCGAGATTTCCTCTTTGGATTTCTTCCCAGTTACGATAAGATGTCACAAATTCAAAGACTGATAAAAACACGATCATGCAAACAATGACAACACTATAATTTGCTGCGGTTTGAAATGCTACACTATCCCAAAGTTGTTCCATCGTGTAAAATCCTTTCTCTACTTCAGTTCAACGACGGTCACACCACCGCCACCTTCATTCATACCACCCATACGAAGGTTTTTTACTCTCGAATGACGTTTCAACCATTCATGAACACCTTTTCTTAGGGCTCCAGTGCCTTTTCCGTGAATGATTGAAACCTGATGATATCCAGCAAGTAAGGCATCATCAATGTAGCGCTCTACTTCCATTTGTGCATCTTCGTATCTTTTGCCTCTTAAATCGAGCTCCGTTTTAACCTGGCTATTATTTCCTCGCACCGTAACGAACGGTTTTCGTTCTACTGCGGGCTTGGATTTAATTGCTTCAAGATCATTTGCTTTTACCGTCATTTTCATAATTCCTAGTTGAACCTGGTATTCGTTCTTTCCTACTTTTACGACGATATGTCCTTTTTGATTAAAACTAATTACTTTTACTTCATCACCAGGTTCATAAGTTTTTGCCTGCGCTTTTTTCGGTTTCGGCTTTGAAGACCTCAATTCAGGCTTTGCATCCTCAAGCTGTTTCTGGGCATCAATTAACTGATGCTCTTTTACCGCGCCTTTTTGGAAAGTACGAAGATCGTGAATAATTCTCTTCGCCTGTTCCTGTGCTTTCTCTACTTCTTCGGCGGCTTTCTGTTCCGCTTCTTCAAAGAGTCGTTCACGCTGCTTTTCAAATTTCTCAAGCTGTGATTCCAGATCTTTTTTTAGTGATTCTGCTTCTTTTCTAAGATCAGACGCTCCCTGTCGATCCAATTCGGCCTGTTTCTGGCTATCTTCAAGGGAGGAAATCATTCGATCCACCTTATTGCTTTCGCTAGAAATTTGCGACTTAGCATCATCGATAATATCATCCATTAGGCCAAGGCGTCTTGAAATTTCAAATGCATTGCTTCGACCAGGTACGCCAATTAATAGTCGATAGGTAGGACGTAACGTCTCTACATCAAATTCTACACTCGCATTCATAACACCTTCACGATTGTAAGCATACGCTTTTAATTCGCTATAATGGGTCGTTGCAATCACTCTCGATCCATGGTTATACACATAGTCAAGGATTGAGATCGCTAGTGCAGCACCTTCCTGTGGATCAGTTCCCGCACCAAGCTCATCAAAAAGAACGAGACTATTGTGATCAATATTTTTTAAAATCTGAACAATGTTCGTCATGTGAGAAGAGAATGTGCTCAAGCTCTGTTCAATAGACTGTTCATCACCAATGTCTGCAAAGATATTCTGGAAAACTGCCATCGTGGAGCCTTCATCAGCCGGAATATGTAATCCGGATTGAGCCATAAGTGTAAGAAGACCAGCAGTCTTAAGCGTTACGGTTTTCCCTCCCGTGTTTGGCCCTGTGATGACGAGTGAAGAGTAATCTTTGCCAAGGTAAAGGGAAGAAGGTACAACTTGATCTTGAGGTAGAAGCGGATGACGGCCCTGCCTAATTTCAAGTTCGCCTTCATCATTCATCGAAGGGTTTGTTGCTTTTAATTCATTTGCATATAGAGCACGTGCAAATATAAAGTCAATATCGGCTAACACCTCGACATTGTGTCGAAGCGTATCAGAAGCTTCTGATACGCTTCCTGTTAGCTGAGTTAAGATCCGCTCGATTTCAAGCTTTTCTTTCACTTTTACTTCTTTCAACTGATTATTGATTGAAACAACCGATTGAGGTTCAATAAATAATGTTGCACCCGAAGATGATTGATCGTGAACCATTCCACCAAATGAACCTCTGTACTCCTGCTTCACTGGAATCACGTAGCGTTCATTTCGAATCGTAACGAGCGCATCAGAAAGCATTTTTCTTGTGCTTGACGAGCGAATGAGACTTTCTAACTTCTCTCGGACGCGTGACTCAAAACTTCGCAGCTGCGTTCTTAAGCGTCGTAATGCATCGCTCGCTGAATCGAGCACTTCTCCATCCTGATCGATACAGGCGTTAATTTCTTTTTCAAGATCCGTCTCTGGCATAATTTGGTGAACTAAATCTCCTAGAAGAGGTAGCTCAACACCATCATCAATCATATTTTCAAGAAAGGTTTTAAAACGACGTCCTCCATAAATAGTGCTGGAAATATCGAGTAATTCAGAAGGATTTAACGTGCCACCAATCTCAGCGCGCTTCACACTTTGTCTAATGTCACGTATTCCTCCTAGCGGAGCCTGTCCGCGAAGACGAATCACTTTTCTTCCTTCTTCTGTCCCTTCCAACTGATGATTCACGTCTTCAAGTGAAAATAAAGGCTTCAATTGTTCAACTTTCTGCTTACCTAATGAGGATGAAACATGTTTCCCTAATCGTTCTTTTACTTTATCGTATTCAAGTAGCCGTAATACTCTTTTCTGCAATGGTCGTTCCTCCTAAAAAACGGAATATAATTAGTGATGCCGATGAAAGAAAGCTTCCAGATCTTTTGGCGTATACGTATTTAAGACGCTCTCTTTACGCAGCCATCCTCTTCTTCCAGCTGCTACACCAATTTCCATATGTTCAAGCATGTCCATATGATGGGCATCTGTATTTATCATTATTTTAACATGATTGTCTTGTGCTTTTTGAAGCCATTCAGCTGCAAGATCTAAGCGGTTTGGATTCGCATTTAACTCAAGTGCAGTTCCCGTCTCTTTTGCAAGTTTAATTAGCTTATCATGATCAAGAGAATACCCGTTTCTTCTTCCAAGTAATCTCCCAGATGGGTGTGCGATAAGATCTACATGGTGGCTTCTGAGCGCTGTTTCAAGCCGCTTCATAATCGTATCTTCGTCTTGAGAAAAGGACGAATGAATTGAAGCGATGACGAAATCCATTTCAGCAAGCAGCTGATCGTCATAATCTAGTGTACCATCTGGCAAAATATCCATTTCGACTCCAGCAAATATTTTGAAGTCTGTCCATTTTTTGTTCAGTCGGTTAATTTCTTCTCTTTGTTCACGTAACCTCTCTGGTGTTAATCCATTTGCAACTTTTAAATACTGTGAATGATCCGTAATGGCGATATAAGAATAGCCCTTATCCCTAGCACGTTCAGCCATATCTTCTATCGTATATGCCCCATCGCTCCAGGTAGAGTGCATATGTAGATCACCTTTAATATCTTGTAATTGCACGAGATCAATCTTCTTTTTCTCTGCTTCTTCAATTTCGCCACGATCTTCACGAATTTCTGGGGGAATATAAGCGAGCCCAAAATGACCATAAAATTCTTTCTCATTTTCAAACGTGATGACTTCGCCTGTTTCAACAGACTCTACTCCATATTCACTAATTTTCTCGCCTTTCTTCTTAGCAATTTGTCTCATCTTCACATTATGAGCTTGTGAACCAGTAAAATGGTGTAGGGTTGAAGCGAATTCTTCTGGCTTTACAAGTCTAAAATCTACCGAGACACCATATTCATCATCTAGCTCAAGCGTGATTTTCGTATCTCCTTTGACGATGATTTTTGAAATCCCTTCTAGTTCAACGAGTTTTTCTGATACATCAGCAGAAGCAGTCGTAGCAATAATAAAGTCGAGGTCTTTAATGGTTTCCCTCACACGACGCAAACTGCCTGCCCGTGCAAACTTTTCGATTTGCTCCAATTCACTTAGTTGTCGTTCAATCTTTTCTGCATGTGGAAGCATGTAAGCAATTGAAAGTCGCTCAGGTCGTTTCCCTGCTTCTTCGATCGCCTCTAAGATCTTCTCCTCACTTTTCTTTCCAAACCCAGGAAGTTCTTGAATTTGTTGCGCTTCACATGCGTTTTTTAATGTAGCCATATCAATAACACCAAGTTCTTTGTAGAGCTTAGCAAGTTTTTTTCCACCAAGCCCTGGTAATTTCAATAAAGGTACAAGACCAGACGGCACTTCTTTTTTCAATGTCTCAAGCGTTTCTGACTCGCCATTTTCAAGAATCTCGTTTATGACCGCTGCCGTCCCTTTTCCAATTCCATTAAGCTCAGCCGGATCTTCAATTTGTTCCATGCTCCGATCATCCGTTTCCAGCGCACGTGCCGCCTTACGAAAAGCTGATATTTTAAAAGGATTTTCACCTTTAAGCTCCATATAAACCGCAATATCTTCTAAAAAACGAATCACACTCTTCTTATTCATCCCATCCTCACCCTTCATAAAAAGATCATTACTACTATCGTATCCATAAACTAAAACAAATCCAATTATTTTATACCGAAAAGCGGATGCGCCCGTTTAGGTCCGACCAGCGCTGGAACCTTTCGATTTGAACACGCTCTTTGTGTTCAGAGCGAAAGGTGAAGCGACTCGAGGACCTGGGCGCTGCAGCTAGACACCGAAAAGCGGAATCGCCCGTTTAGGTCCGACCAGCACTGGAACCTTTGTATTCACAAACAAATAACCCTTCTAGTTGAAGGGTTATGCGACATGGGTACTCCATAAATCTTTTATTTGTTCCGTTAACACCGGGGTATGTTTAACGATGCTTTCTGCAAGAAACGAATTTGAAATCGCTGTTTGGACCATTTCATTTGGTACAAGTGCTGCAATAAATAGAAACAAGAACACGACAATATATACTTCTACAAACCCTAGCACTCCTCCGAGCCAGCCGTTCACTGTTCTTAAGATAGGAAGATCAGCAAGAAAGTCGAGCATCGATCCGATAATTTGCATGAGGATTTTGGTACCAAAGAACAATAGCGCAAACGCAATACCACTATAATAGGTGGCTTCTAAATTAATCGCTTCAAATACCATCGCAGTTGAAGAAGCTTCGTTTCCAAAGGATGGATATGGGATCCACAGCTTCAGATGAGGCGCAAGATCTTTAAAATACAGATAGGCCACTATAAACGAAACGATGAATCCAACTAAATGAACAACTTGTAGGATCAGCCCTCTACGAAGACCAATAAGAAAACCTCCTACCAACACTATAAAAAGAATGAGATCAACCATCTATCGTTATTCCTCTTCTCTCAGTTTTTTCTTTAAATCTTCAAGCTCTTTTTTAATCATGACGTAATCATTCACAATATTCACCGCTGTTAATACAGCAAGTCGCTTTGTATCTAAATAAGTATTCATTCCTTTAATCTCATTCATCTTCTCATCGACTAATTTCGAGACTTCAAGGATATGTTGATGACTTTTATCACCGACGATTGTATATTGTTCACCATAGATTTCCACAGTTGTACGAACTTTACCACGACTGTCTGTCACCCCATAAGCCTCCTATCACGAGAAAGAATCCTAACTTGTATCATAGCACGAAAATAAGTGTTTTTGAAATACAGCGCTCCCGAACCATTCTTCTTGGTTAACAGATTCTGATATAATAGGATGCAAGCATAGTTCACAAAGGAGTTTTGTTATGTCACAGGTTGTATTAACTGTATCACCTACCATTATGAATGAAATTAAAAAGAAATACAACAGTCACTTAAGCGATAAACAACCGCCAGGGAGCGTGTTCGTAGCGAAAACGTCAGCCTGTACTATTACAGGCTATAAATCTGGGAAGGTCATGTTTCAGGGGGCAGCTGCAGAGCAAGAAGCCAAACAATGGCAATCGAGCGGAACAGTGAACCCCAAAAAGCCTACTGGATCAAAAAAGAAAACAGTTGGTGACCACCAATATGCCCCTCCGCCAACTATCTCAACACTATCAGCAATCGGAAGTGATGAAGTTGGTACAGGAGATTTCTTTGGTCCAATGACCGTCGTTGCAGCTTATGTTGATCAAAACCAAATTCCGCTTTTAAGAGAACTTGGTGTAAGAGATTCTAAGGGGATGAAAGATCCAGAAATTATAGAGATCGCACGAAATCTAATAAAAACGATCCCATATAGCCTTCTTATTCTTCCGAACGAAAAGTACAACAACATGCAAAGAAAAGGAATGAACCAGGGTAAGATGAAGGCTCTTCTACATAATCAGGCCATTCAGAATGTGACACGGAAAGTAGACGGCTACGATGCGATTTTAATCGATCAGTTTGCAAAACCAGAGATTTATTTTAATTACTTAAAAGGTCAATCAACGGTCATAAAAGAAAACGTCTATTTCGCCACAAAAGCAGAGGAAATCCATTTAGCTGTTGCAGCTGCTTCAATCATTGCTAGATACTCCTTTGTGATGGAAATCGATCGGCTTGGGAAAGAAAACAATGTGAAACTTCCGAAAGGAGCCGGACCGGCGGTAGACCTTGCAGCTGCTAAATTAATTCAAAAGAACGGCGATCAAGTACTTGAAAAAATAGCCAAGATGCATTTTGCCAACAGCTTAAAAGCGAAGAAAATCGCAGATCAAACTCGGCATTAAAATATCCACAAAAAAGAGCTGGCTCAGAGTGAGCCAGCTCTTTCATATTACAAATAGAGTTGTGGTGCTTCTAACCCATCCTCAGCTAGAAGCATGACAGAAGTAAAATATTGAAAGAAAAGATCACGGTCTACATCGTCGACAACGATAACTTCACGGCCTGTTTTATCAAGTACCGTTCTCCCCTGGCTTACGCCGTCCTTTTCAACACGACAGTTTACTTTTCTCGAGTGAATGAAAGACTGAGGTGTGACAGAAACAGTTGTAAGCACGTCCCATAAGTAGTATGTCGAATTGGTTTCAACATGAACAAGCGGCGGACACATCGCATAACATTGCCCGATAAAATCGACCCCGATTTCTTTTCGCTGTGCTGCCCACATGTTTCTAATATCATTTGTTAATGGAACCTGATTCGTACTTTCAAGCGCCACCATTTCAATCGTAATTGACGTATCAAAGACAGTCGCAACGGCTTCTGGATCCCAGAACGCATTCCACTCTGCCGTCCCATCGTGCTCAGGTTCTTCCACATTTCCTGCTTCTAAAAATGTGCCACCCATCCACACTAACTTTTCAATTTTTTGTTCAATCGCTGGTGCTACTTCTAACGCTCTAGCAAGATCAGTTAAAGGACCAGTAAAAAGAAGCGTTATCGGGTCTGAACTGCTCTCAAGTACATCAATCAGATGCAGATGAGCAGGTCTTTCTGACATTGGCGTATTCACTTGATTTGATTCATTAAGAATCGGTAGTGCATCAACGTAGAAAGCATGCATACGCCACTCCTTAGGAAATGGGTTAATCCCTCTAGAGTTTGAAGCTGCAACATTTAAATCAATACCCTTTCCGAAACGGTCAATGATTTTTCTACTCGCTGAAACAGCCGGTTCTAAATAACAATCAGCTGGAATAACTGAAACGCCTACAAGTTCAACTTCATCCATGTTCAGCAATAAAAAGAGTGATGCTAAGTCATCCACGCCACCGTCATGGTTAAAGTACACCTTTGTTTTCTCCATTTATATCCTCCTGTACCAAACTCTCATATCCTTTACTACCGTCTCTACCAAACGCCATTTTTATGAAAATTCATTCACTCATAGTCCTATTATTTCAGGTAACAGGGTAGAAACGTGCAGGCCAATTCCCGACATATATGAGTTTCCATTATTTAATCACTTTGTACTCTAACAGAGCGCGAATAAGGAAGCAACATGTATTATTTTGTCGAACGCTTACATATAGGAAGGGAATATTCAAAACATTGTTACTTTACTAATAGGTCTTGCTACCTATGAAATCTTCTGATAGATTGATGAATACAACTTCACATTTATCTCTATATAATTTTGGAAATAGGGTCCAAAGAGTATCTACCCGGCGACCGAGAATTGCTGGACTATAGGGAAAGTATGGCATCGTCGATGAGACAAGTATGTTTTGTTTTTTCGTGCCGGACTTCTTCCTGTAAACTCGGACTTTTCTATAAAGGACGGGTTTTTTATTTACCCAATTTTTATTTGTGAAGCAACATTTCTTTTTCAGGGGGAATCAGACATCATGAGTATTTTAACAGGACTACTCTCTATTATCGGCGTCCTTGCAATTGCATGGTTAATGAGTAACAAGAAAAAATCAGTAAAGTGGAGAACGATCGGGGTCGGTATTCTCATTGAAGGTCTTTTCGTTCTATTCGTATTAAAAGTTAATGCGGGAAAGGTTATGCTAGAAAAGGCTTCCGCTGCTGTACAAAACGTTATCAATTATAGTAACGAAGGGATTCAATTTGTATTTGGAGGATTATATGAACAAACAGATTTAACGTTTGTTTTTGCGATCAATGTCCTCGCCGTGATTATCTTCATTTCAGCTCTAGTATCAGCACTTTATTATATGCGCATCATTCCTTTAATCGTTCAAGTTATTGGTGTAACAATTGGGAAATTAATGGGCACAACAAAAGTTGAAACGTTCAACGCTGTCGGAAATTCGTTTCTAGGCCTAGCAGAAGCACCTTTACTTGTAAAACCTTATTTGAAGATGCTTACGAGATCAGAGATCTTTGCCATAATGGTAGGTGGTACAGCTTCTGCAAGTGGAGCCATTCTCGTCGGCTATTCGCTTATGGGAATTGAGCTAAAATATTTATTAATCTCCGTCTTTAGTGTTCCTTTCGTCTCGCTTGTTATTTCAAAAGTGATGGAACCTGAGACTGAAGTATCACAAACAAACGATAAAGTTAAAATGAAAAGATCTGAACACGCAAACGTTTTTGAAGCGATTGCTGAAGGTACGGTAAGTGGAGTCATGCTTGCCCTTAACATCGGTGGCCTTCTGATCGCTTTTATAAGTATCCTAGCTGTAGTTAACGGCATGTTAGGTGTAGTAGGAACAGACCTTAGCACCATATTAGGTTATATTTTCTATCCATTCTCACTACTTGTCGGTATTCCAGCTGATGAAGCCTTTCGCGCTGCCTCCATTATCGGTACAAAAATGTCGATTAATGAATTTGTTGCCTTTCAAAATTTAACGGCAATTCAAGATCAGCTCTCTGATAAAACAGTCGCCATTCTTTCTGTAGCGCTATGTAACTTTGCCAACTTCTCATCCATTGGTCAATTAATCATTGGGCTTGGCTCACTTGAACCTTCAAAGCGTTCACAAGTATCAAAGCTTGGATTAAAAGCGATCATTGGCGGAACTCTTGCCTCTTTTATTACTGCTATATTTGTTGGAATGTTTATGTAAAACATGCATTAGAAAAGCCTCCCTGTCAGGGAGGCTTTTCTTACTATTGACGAAGTGCAGCTCCAAACTGTTCTTCTACTGCTTTAAGAACACGGTCATGCGCTTTCTTTACTTCTTCTTCCGTTAACGTTTGTTCAGGATTGTAATATCTGAGAGAGAAAGCTAGTGATTTTTTCCCTTCATCAAGATGTTCCCCTTGATAGACATCAAACAATTGAATCTCAACAAGCTTGGATCCACCCGCTTCTTCAATGACGCGCTTCACTTCACCTGCTTCAAGTGACTCGTTCACAACGAGCGCAACATCTCTTGTAACCGATGGGAAACGAGGAAGCTTCTTGTATTTGAGATGAGCAACATCAGCTTTAAGTAATTTCTCAAGATTGATTTCAAAGACGTATGTTTCACTTAAATCAAGTTCTTTCTCTACTTCAGGATGAAGCTGGCCAATATATCCGATAAGCTCTTCATCGAGATAGACAGCTGCTGTGCGACCCGGATGAAGCTTAGGCTCTTCTGCACGTGCGAAGGTGACACGATCTTCTACACCAAATTCTACAGCAAGTTCTTCAAGAATTCCCTTTACAACAAAGAAATCTGCCGCTTTCTTTTCTTTTTGCCACAGATGCTCTTGCCATAGTCCTGACACGACACCAGCAAGATGTTCTTGTTCAACAGGTAGCTCATCACCTGGTAAGAATACAGAAGCTGTTTCATAGAAAGCAATATTCTCTAACTGACGGTTTCGGTTATATTGAGCAACCTCTAATAAGTGAGGGATTAAACTCGTTCTAAGTTCACTTCTTTCTTCACTCATTGGCATCGCCAGACGAACAGCTTCTACTGACTCATCAGAGAAGAAATGGCGCTTTGATGGTGAAGTAAGTGAATACGTTACCGTTTGGTATAGACCTGCACCTTCAAGCGTACGGCGAACATGGCGGCGTTTCCCTTGATATTCTGACAACTGACCAGGTGTACTTTCTGTAAGAGGTAACGTTGCAGGAACATTATCATATCCGTAAAGACGTCCTACCTCTTCGATTAAGTCCTCTGAAATTGTAATATCCGGGCGACGTGGTGGTACTTGAACCGTAAACGTGCCACCAAAATTTTGATAAGAGAATTGCAAACGCTCAAAGATTGCAGCAACTTCTGTTTCAGTAATTTCCGTTCCTAGAACTTGATTAATTCGATTTACTTCAATGCTAACGTCAAGAGCTTCAATTGTACGAGCACCTTGCTCAGCAATGCCTTTTAGAACTGTGCCTCCAGCAATTTCTTGAATAAGCTGAGCAGCACGTTCGCTTGCGCCAACAACGCGATTTCGGTCAATCCCTTTTTCGAAACGAGCACTTGAATCACTTCGGAGTCCGAGGTCTTTCGATGACTTTCTGACAAGCTTACTATTAAAATAAGCGGCTTCAAGTAGGATAGTTGTCGTATCCTCTTGCACTTCAGAGTCAGCCCCGCCCATTACACCAGCAACCGCAACAGGTTTTGAACCATTTGTTATCACAAGATGTTCACTTGAAAGCGAACGTTCCACATCATCCAGAGTGACAATTTTTTCACCTTCAGTTGCTCGGCGGATAACGACTTCCATTGATCCAAAGCGATCATAATCAAACGCATGAAGCGGCTGGCCATATTCAAGTAAGACGTAGTTTGTAATATCAACAACGTTATTAATTGGACGAATACCAGCAGAAACAAGACGGTTCACAAGCCACTGTGGCGAAGGTTTTATCGTTACGTCTTTAATAACGGTAGCCCCGTAATAAGGATTATCTCCTTCATTTTCTACACGAACTGACACATAGCCTTCTACGTCTTCATCCGAGCGAACAAGCTCTGGTGACGGAAGTTCAATCGAACGATTCAATACCGCACCCACTTCATAAGCGACACCAATCATGTTCATCGCATCCGCTCTGTTCGGTGTAAGACCCAGCTCAAGAACTTCATCATGAAGGTTTAAATATTCAAGGGCATCTTCCCCAGGTGTCACATCTTCACTAAATACAAAGATCCCATCAGCATATTCCTTTGAAACAAGTTTACTTTCAATTCCAAGTTCTTGTAATGAACAAATCATACCATGTGAGGCTTCACCGCGTAATTTTGCTTTTTTAATTTTAAAATTTCCCGGAAGGACTGCACCAACCGTTGCAACAGCCACATATTGACCTTGCGCAATATTTGGTGCGCCGCAAATAATTTGGACTGGTTCTTCCTCACCAATCTCAACCTTACAAATATTCAGCTTATCAGCATCAGGATGTTGCTGACATTCAAGAACGTGACCAATCACCACTCCGCTAATTCCTTTATTAAGCTGTTCAACTGTCTCAACCTCTATACCACCTTTAGTGATCAGGTCTGCCAGTTCATCAGCTGAGTAACTATCTAAATCTACATACTGCTGTAGCCAATTCATTGATACAAGCATTTATTCTCCTCCTAACCTTCACATCGTTCTATAGTGAGTTAAATTGTTTAATAAATCTACTGTCATTTGTATAGAAGTGACGGATATCATCAATGCCATATTTCAGCATTGCAATTCGCTCTGGACCCATTCCAAATGCAAAACCAGTCACTTTCTCCGGATCAAATCCTGACATACGTAGTACGTTAGGGTGCACCATGCCTCCACCAAGAATTTCAATCCATCCAGTTCCCTTACAGACAGAACAGCCGTTACCACCACAATTAAAACAGGAAATATCCATCTCTACAGATGGTTCTGTAAATGGGAAAAAACTAGGACGAAGGCGAATTTCACGTTTTTCTCCAAACATTTTCTTCGCAAATGATTGAAGAACACCCTTTAGGTCACTCATTCGAACATTTTCGCCAACCATTAATCCTTCAATCTGCATAAATTGGTGAGAATGAGTCGCGTCATCCGTATCACGTCGGTAAACTTTCCCCGGCACGATGATCTTTACTGGGCCTTCACCATTTAACTTCTCCATTGTTCTTGCTTGCATTGGTGATGTATGCGTACGTAGTAACGTTTCTTCAGTAATATAGAAGGAATCCTGCATATCACGAGCAGGATGATCTTTTGGAAGATTTAGCGCTTCAAAATTGTAATAGTCTGTTTCAACTTCTGGTCCCTCTGCAATTGAGAAGCCCATACCAAGAAACAGGTCTTCAATTTCTTCAATTACCCTTGTTAATGGATGATGGTTTCCTCTTTTCACTGGACGACCTGGAAGAGAAACATCGATGGTTTCCTTCTTTAACCTTTCTTCTACGGCTGCTTTTTCTAAACGAGCAATTTTTTCCTCAAGTTGATCTGAAATCGCATTTCGTATTTCATTAACGAGCTGTCCCATTTTAGGACGCTCTTCTTTTGACAATTTCCCCATACCTTTGGAAATTTCGGTAATCGGTCCTTTTTTCCCAAGAAACTTCACTTTGATATCCTGTACTTCCTTCATGGAAGAAGCTTGCTGTATTTCCGACAGCGCTTCTTCTTTTAACGCTTGTAAACGTTCTTGCATCGTTTCAACCTCCACTTCATATTCGTGTTACTCTCTTTTGACAATAAAAAAATCCTCGCTCCCCAGAAAGGGGCGAAGATTTGATTTCGCGGTACCACCCTAATTCACCGATAGGTTTCAACTATCAGCCTTAAGCAAAGAATAACGGCTTGTAAACCGATCCGCTTTCGAACGAACAAAGCGGCAACTCCAGAGTGAATTCGGCAACGTTCCTATAGAAATGCTTCCAGTCACGGCATTTCCTCCCTAAATAGGCAGTGGCAGCTTACTACTCTCTATCATTGTTTTTATCATATATAAGTTGCTTTTAATTATAGAAAAAAAATGCTATATCTGCAAGTGCAATTATGAAGGAAGTAGCCCATACATCAGAATTCCAGCAGCAACAGCAACATTAAGCGACTCCGCTTTTCCA
>ENA-ORXC01001154-ORXC01001154.1-marine-metagenome-genome-assembly--contig:-NODE-1154-length-16258-cov-7.574130_pt1 | contig 16258 bp, 11 predicted proteins | sample MGYA00237865_ERZ511478 | MGnify/ENA metagenome assembly ERZ511478 | reverse complement strand
TACAATGTCAAAGTACAGAACAAATTGCAATGTGACATCCCGCCAAAGCATTGAGTGACATGGAATTGCTGAGCAATACTCAACAGGCGGCGCCAGCGCTGCCCGGTGGAGTGACGGCGGTGGTCGCCGGCAGCTCGTCGGCGGGGGCGCCCAGCACGACGGCAACGTCGGGGGACGCCGCGTCTTCTTCACCGACAGGGCAGAAGCAAGACGCCCCTTGGACGCCGGACGAGGCTATGAAGCAGGCCGCGCAAGATTTGTACCAGAACGCAATGCGCGGGTACAACCAGTCCAAGGCGAAGCGCGCCCAAGCGGCCAAGGCCGGGCTTGAGTGGGACCGCCAAAATGTGCTGGCGCGCGGGCTTATCATCCTGGCGCTGGAGCCGGTCCACCAAGTGGTGGCGGGGCGGCACTCCACCGCCAAGGGCGTGTGGGACGCGCTGGACCGGGACTTCCGGTCGCGCGGAAGGGCGCGCGCGCAGATATTGCGCACGCAGCTAGACTCCCTGCGGAAGGCGGGGAACGAGACAGTGCTGGAGAACGTGGCGCGGGCGCGCACGATCCAGTGGGAGCTCAAGGAGCTCGGAGAGGAGGCGTCCGAACGGGCGGTCCTGATGACGGTCCTGTCGGGCCTGCCGGCCGACTATCTTGTGACCGTCGGCATCCTGGATGCCAACAACTCCACGTTTCAGGCCGCCATGCCGGCGCTCATCACTGCCGAGCAGCGTATTGCGATGCAGCGCGAGCGCAAGGGCAGCGCCGGTCAGGACACCGGCGTTGCACTGGCAGCCACTGGTGACAGCACCTGCTACAGGTGCGGCCGCCGCGGCCACATCCAGCGCCACTGCCAGTCGAGCAACGGGGGGGGCGGCCGCGCCCCGTCCCAAGGTCATCGCGCGCCGGTGCGCACAACCCACAGCCGGGCCAACCGCGGCGGCGGCGGGCGGAACGGCGCTCCTTGCCCCAACCATTCTCGGGCGGCAGAGCGGGGTCCGCGCCCGGCGCCTAACGCCGAGGATGCGCATGCGCTGTCGGCCATCGCGGTCGGGGACAACCCGGCGATGGCGTGTCTCTGCGCAGACGGTGTCGCCCCCAAGCTGGCGGCACCCGGCGAGTGGCTGATCGACAGTGGCGCGTCACACCACACGACGAACACGCTGGACGGCATGCTCCACGTGAAGCGGATCACCCCTATGCGCATCAACATGGCCAACGGCCAGACGCGCCTATCCACGCAAATGGGCAGCATCCGGGTCTACACGGAGACGGCGCAGGGCACTCAGCCGCTGATGCTGACCGGCGCGCTCTACGTGCCGGGCCTCGCTGCTAACCTCTTCTCCGTTCCGAAATCCGTGAAAATGGGCACACACGTGTCATTTTCAGACAGCGGCGTCAGCCTCAAGTTTCGTGGACGCGAGGTGGCCACTGGATACGCGCGCCGCGGTGTGTACGTCCTGAACCTGGGGGAAGGTCAGGCCATGGCCGCGGCAGCCGGCAGCTCCGGCGTCGACAGCCTCATGTGGCACCGGCGCTTTGGCCACGCCGGGGGAGAGGCGCTGGCTCGCATTCCCGCGGCTGTGGATGGGATGGACGCCAACACTACCGACCTGCGGAAAGTGTCGGGCAAGGAGTGCGCCGCGTGCGCCGTGGCCAAGATGACCCGGCTGGTATACACCCCTGCGACCAACCCCCCGACGGGGGTGCTCGACTTGGTGCACACGGACGTCTGTGGCCACATGCCCGTCGACTCGACGGGGGGCAGCCGCTACTTTGTGACCCTGATTGACGGCTTCTCCCGCTACTCGATGGCCATCCCGATAAGGTCTAAGGACGAGACCGGATCGGTGGTACGCGACACGCTGCTCCAGTGGGAGCGCGCGACGGGCCGCAAGGTCAAGACGCTGCGCCGCGACGGTGGTGGCGAATACACCGGGACGGAGCTGACGCAGTGGCTGCGCAGCAACGGGGTGACCGTCCAGACGACGGCGCCCGAGACGCCCGAGCAGAACGGCATCGCCGAGCGCTACAACAGAACGTTGGCGGAGAAGGCGGTTGCCATGATGGAGGACGCGGGAATGTCGAAGGCGATGTGGGCCGAGGCGGTCACTACCGCCAACCACACCTCCAACCGCATCCCACGGGTGGGGGAGACCATGACCCCGTACGAGCGGTTTTTCGGCACTAAGCCGGCGGTGGCCGACCTGCGGGCGTTTGGCTGCCGTGCGGTGGTGCTGGCGCTCAAGAAGGGGCGTCGCAAGTTGGACCCGCGCGGGCAGGCGGGCGTTTTCGTCGGTTACTCGCAGTCCAGCAAGGCGTGGCGCGTGCAAGTGGGCACCAAGGTGATGGAGAGCCGCAACGTGCGGTTTAATGAGGATGAATTCCCCTCCACGGGGACGCCCGCGTTGGAGGGTCCGGAGCAGGACATGGACAGGGTGCTGGCCGCATGCCGGCTGGTGACCGGTTCCCAGTCGGAGGTGGTCGACACCCCTGCCGACACGGCGGGAAACACGGACGACGGAGACGTCGACGAGGAGGGCGCGGCCCTGAGCGCGCGCGCGTCACCGGACAGAATGTCCGAGGCGGAGGCGCGGAAGCAGCCCGACTCGCCGCTCTTTGAGAAGGCGGCCCACGAAGAGGTCGGCTCCCTGTGGGAGAACGGCACGTGGGTGCCGGTGCCCCACGGCAAGGTGCCCATGAACGCCAAGGTCATCGACACCATGCTCATATTCGACCGCAAGCGCGACCAGAACGGCAAGGTCGAGCGCCACAAGGCGCGGAACGTGGGCAAGGGCTTCCTTCAGGTGGCCGGTCGCGACTACACCGAGAAGTGGGCACCGGTGGTGCGGCAGGCGACGCTTCGCACACTGCTGGCCCTCGCCGCCTCCAAGGACCTGCACATGGAGCAGATGGACATCAAGACCGCGTTCCTCAACGGGACCCTGAAGGAGGAGCTGTACGTCCGCCAACCCAAGGGCTTCGAGCGCGGCGACCCGACACAGCTGTGCCGCCTCGTCAAGGCCATCTACGGCCTCAAGCAGGCAGCGCGCGAATGGTACCTGGCATTCATCAACGCGCTGTCGGCGGCGGGCTTTGCGCGGTCGGCGGCAGATCCGTGTCTGCTGTGCAAGAAGAATGGCGACGGGATGGTCTACATTCTCGTGTACGTGGAAGACCTGCTGGTCGTCGGGCCGACGGCGGCCGACGTGAAGGCGGCCAAGGCCGTCGTGTCGGGACACTTCAAGGCCCGTGACATGGGCGAGCCCAAGTGGTTCCTGGGGATGCACATTATCCGAGACCGAGCGGCCGGTACCATCACGCTGTCGCAGCGGCAGTACGCCACGACGGTGGTGGAGCGCTACGGCATGGGCGACGCCAACCCGAAGATGCTGCCGATGCCCGTTAGCTCCCGCCTGCAGCGCGAGGTAACGGCGCTTGAGGGTGCCAACAAGGCCGCCTACCCGGAGATGATCGGGGCGCTGCTATACTTGGCAACAAGCACGCGCCCAGACATCGCCTACGCGGTGGCCAGGCTGGACCGCTACACGGCGGCGCCGACTGAGGCGCACCGGGCCCTGCTCAAGGGCGTGCTCCGCTACGTCAAGGGCACGCAGAACTGGGGCCTCACGTACGGACGGGACGTGCCGCTGACTGGCTACACAGACGCCGACTTTGCGGGAGACCTCGACACACGGCGCTCAACGACGGGTTTCGTGTTCACCCTCAACGGCCCGGCGGTGGCGTGGGCGAGCAAGGCGCAGGCCACCGTGGCGGCGTCCACGACGGAGGCCGAGTATATTGCCGCCGCGCTTGGCGCGCGCGAGGCACTGTGGCTGGCGCAGCTGCTGCGGGACGTCGGTGCGCCGGCGGCGGGGTCGGTACAGATGTACGGCGACAACCAAGCGGCGCTGACGCTGATCAAGAACCCGATGAGCGTCAACCGGTGCAAGCACATTGACATTGCCTACCACTTCGTGCGCGACCGCGTGGAGCGGGGGGAGCTGCTGATGGAGCACATCCCGACGGCCGAGATGGTGGCCGACGTCTTGACCAAGGCGCTGCCCAGCCCCGCTCTGGCAATGTGTTGCCTGGGCATGGGGCTTGGGCCATCCACCTCCTAGGTCGACTCCCCGCGGGGGAGTGTTGGGAGTGGCGGGCACGCCCCCTCGGACGGGAAGGGGCGTCACCCGCCGGGGGAGGCGGTGAGTCTCTCATGTGGGGAGGCTGGTGGCCGGCGGGCGCGGCCGACGGTGGAGGCCGTGTCGATGGGCCAGGCGACATGCGGAACCGGCGACGGTTTCCGCATTGGGCGATTCTTCCACAAGGACAGATTCGGCAAATGGGATCTTTGCCGCAACGTGGCGGCTGGACCCGAGATGGAACTCGGGAACGGGCGCGACCGCTCGGCGGTGTGCGTGGCGCGCCGTGGGGAATGGCCAGGCACCGGTGCGTGAGGGAGCACCGTGCGGGCGCGGCGAGCGGCGCGGCTCTGGGGGCCCCGTGGGACGACGCCCACGAGGACGAGGGAGAGTAGATAGAGAGGGGTTTTGGAGGCCAGAGGTGGGCGGACCACCGGGGTAGACAAGCGAACACTTTTACCCTCTGCACCTGTCTCCACCGTGGACAAGCCTTCTTGTTCCCCGGTGTGTGTGTCGAGTACCTGCCGGCGCGAAGGCGCGGCATTCCCCCTTGGCGGGGGCTGACCCCCCCTGCTTATCTCAACACGCCGCATACGAAAACACTCATCATGGCAGTGACCGCCGGTCATGCTCGGCCCAACGCGTTGCGGCAGACCGTCTGTTGATGACATCGTCCACGCGGAGCGCACTGGACAAGCTCTGCGCCCGGGTGTCACGATGCTTACAGCTCCTGAGCATATGGCGTCACGGCAAGGCCACAGGAAGTTCGCGCCTGGTCACGTCATCCACCATTGGACCTCACAGCTCAGAGAATCGCCCAAAGCGGCATCGATGCTCTCGCTTGCCACAGCTCCATGCATTGTGTATCCGAGCCCCACTGCGTTCGGGAACAAGTCGAAATGGTGTGTACAGCTAGCCGTTGGCTTACGGTAGAACAGCACTCCGTCTAACCTTAACCCTAACCCTAACCCTAACCCGGGTGCCTGCTGCCGACCGAGCAGCAGCACGTCCCGTCGACCGGCCGCCGCGTCCACCACCGCGTAGGGATCAGAGGTGTCGGCCAGCACAGCTCCAGCCGGCACCGGCCTTGGCTCTGCGAGCGAAGAGGAGAAGCTCGCGGGTCCGCTTCGCAATGCGAGAACAGGAGGGGAACCTGACGTTCCCGCCCGACCGCCGCCCACAAAACCGCATCTGGCTTGAACCAGAGGCATCAAAGAGGGCGGAGGCGGAGTACGAGAAGGGCGTACCACTGGCGGGGGGGGGACCGCATGCTTCTTAACAAAGTACGGCACTCCGAGGTGGAAGTTTTGCTCGTGTCGTCCGACGGCGGCGCTCGTAGGGAACAGGCGGCTGCAAAGTCCGCACTTGTGGGCGACCGACACCGGCCGAGGTAGCGGCATGGCATCGCCGCGCCAGCGCCGCCGACACAGGCAGCACCTCGGCGTCAAAAACGGGGGTAGTCGTCACGCGCAGCGTTTCCCCAACCGCCGTCTCTCCGGTCCACGTGGCGCCGATACTGGGAGGCACCTTCAGGACGCCCAGCCCTCCCCACCGACGCATTCCCGGAGCGTCGGCCGCACAACCAGAGCTCAACTACACCCCCACACGGCCTCCACTGTGGTCACAGGTGGCGCCCCGTGGCAGCTCAAAAGGGCCCCGCCCTTGCGGAGGTGGTTGCCGCTCTGTCTGGGCCGGGGAGCGCACACGAAGCCGGGGAGGGCAGGGCGGTCGCACGGCTGGGGGCGCTAGTTGCGGCAGCGGCGCCGCCGCCGCCGCGGGCGAGATGACGCGGCCGCCGCCGGAGGCGAGGCGACGCGGCCGCGGCGTCGCCGCCGCGGGGATGCCTGCCGTAGCGGGCAGGGCGGGGGAGCGCACACGGTGCCGGGGAGGGGGGGGGTGGCGGCGCCATCACCGCCGCCGAGGCCGCCGCGGGGGAAGCGACGGATGCGGGTGATGCGCGGAACGTGTTTGGCGGAGGGGCGCGCGGCCGCCCGGTCGAATCCAGTACGGCTTGCACTCAAAGGAGACCGATGGCAAAGGGGAGGGGATGGCGCAGCGGAGGGAACAGGGACGCTCGGCGCGGCGCCACCATGGCGCCTCGCTCGTGCTGACAGCACCGACGCAGTGCCGGGGTGGCTACTCTACCCGCCTCTCTGTGAGACCTAAACACCCGGTCTCGATTAAATTATTCGGACCCACCAGGAAGGCGCAATGCACGTCGGCTGCGTCCTGCGTGTGGTCTGGCCGAGTCACAGCCTGAAGCCTGCCAGAGACGGGGGTAAGGTGCACCCTACGCCCGTAGAGACCGCCGCAAGAGCCCTGATGGAGCCTGCACTCGCCCCGTCTGCTGCCTGCCGCGTTTCCTTCGCTGGCGCGTTGCCGTCGCAGCCACCGCAGCTGCCACACGGCCAGAAATGCTCTGCCCTGGTCTGCCGCCGTGCCCGGTCTGCACTGCCTGCGGGCCGCCGCCACTTTTCCGCCGCCTGCCACGCCCCTTTATGCCCCCTCTCTCCCCAGCGCGCCGCATTGCTGCGGAAAGTGCTCCCAACCCTCGTGCCTGTCCCGACCGCGTCTGGCGCCCATACCGGCCCTCCCACAGCGCGGGCTTCTGGCGTCTGGGTGCGCTCGGCTCGCGGCGGCCGCCTCCCCCACTGCCAGCGCCCGTACCGGTGCCTGACTCGGTTGGCGGCTACGGGCGTTCGGGCATGCTGGGCGCGCGGCGGCCGCCTCCCCCGCCGCCGGCACCCGTACTGGTGCCTGCCTCTTTCGGCGGTTGCGGGCGTTTGGGCATGCTCGGCGCGCGGCGGCCGCCTCCCTCGCCGCCGGCGCCCGTACTGGTGCCCGCCTCGCTCGGCGGCTGTGGGCGTTTGGGGGTGCTAGGCGGGCGGCGGGCGCCTCCCCCGTCGCCGACGCCTCCCCTGCTGCTAGCCCCCGTGCCGACGCCCGTTGCGGGAGGCTGCGGCGCCTCCCACACGGACCCGCCGGCTGCGACCGCAGCGGTGTGCCCCCACGCCCCCGCCGCCCCCCTACCCGCGCTTGGGACGGGGCCATGTGGCGCACCCACACCCCTTCCGTCGAGGTGCCCACCGCTCTCGCCTGTGCGGGGCTGAGGGGCGTCCAAAAGCGCCGACGGGGGTATGTGAGCGTCAACCCTGTCGCCTGTTTGACGGCCGACAGGTGAGCAGGCGTGAAAGTGGAGGTGGCTGCGGTGCTCGTGCTCGTCTTGCTGCTGGACGACGTGAGGGTGCCGTCACGACCTTTGGCGTCGGCGGATCGGGTAGTGACCACACGGTGGCGTTTGAGCAACGAGGTGGGCCTTTGGCAATGACTGATGGCCGCCGCAGCGCGGGTGCTGCTACTGGTGGAGGTGCCCACGCGGGAGCACCGGTCGCTGACGTCGACGAGATCCAGCCTGTCGCCGGGGTCGGGGCCGCTCCAATCTACTCGCAGACCGTGCCGGTCGAGATGCTCGACCTTGACACGGCCATTGCGATTTCGCAGTCGATGCCCTCGGGCGCGGCCGCGTCGACCGCGCCGCCAGCTGCCACGTCCGAGGCGCCGATGCCGGCCTCCACCACCGTGCGACCGACCAGGCCGCCCAAGGGCACTAAGCGTGTGGCTGGGGCTGCGACGGTGGCTGGCGGTGTCATCAAGCCGGGTGGAAATGGCAAGGGTCGCGCCTCGGTGCTTGGCGCGGCTGCCTGGGCAGTTGGCTCTCGCACACCTAAGCGCGGGGGCACGGGCAAGGGCGTCGTCCAGATGGACATTGCGGTCATCGACGTCACGGACAGTGACGGTGACGACGCGATTGTGGTCGTGTCAGACGGCAAAGAAACCGACCCGGCACCGGCTGATGACGTCATGGACGGCGACGGCGCCCGGCGCGTCCCATCGGCGCAACTGCTTGGCATTGTCGCATGCTGAAAGCGGGTGGAGAAGGGCCTAATGCAGACTTTGCGCCTCATCGAGCAAAACAAGAAGGATATGGACGTGTTGCGAGCCAACGCTCGCGGTATGCGTGGCCTCCTTGGCCTCGTGCAGTACCAGGTGGCCGATGCGGCGGAGCGCACCGAGCGGATGATGACCTCCAACAATGTGGTCGTGCGCACGATGGCGGACACTTTGGACAGGCTGTCGGTTCCCGGTGCGGTCGTTTCTGCCGGCGCTGGCGACGGAACGCTCGTCGGTGCTGTTGCTGTACATGGTGCTCCTGGAGCTGTAGGCTCTGGCGAAGGTGGCCCGGGCGTAATCCCGCCGGCTCCGTGGTCCGCTGATGTCCGTGTACGTTGACCGGCTCCTCCTTAGCTCCATATTTTTGTGTCGGTTGTGCTGCTGGTGCGTGGCTTGTGGGGGTGCGTGTAGCATATCTCCTTAATATTTGGATATTGGGCCCAGTAGCCCCCCTGACCGGTCAGTATTCACGGGGAGGATTGAACTGACTTGTGGCTCGCCCTTTGGGAGGCTACTTCCGTCATGTATATCTGTCCTTTCTTTTTATCGTCTCTATTTTGGTGGTTATTCGATCTTTATGATCGCTCGGTCGATCGACCGCGCCCCTTTACCGTCTGATAATAAAAGCACCATGGGACCGGGGTTCGCCGTCGTCGGCACCCCCGGCTCCCCATCGGATGTTGCACGAACGAAGGTTCTTCTTCCTCGCCTCTAAGGCGATAGTGTTCACTTTATCGTGCGTCTACGGTCGGTCGCTATTTACCGGTTATTTAACCAACGTCATTAATCCCACAGTGCGGGTACTGAAAATGGTGATGTGGAGATCATGGTTCCATGAGGGTCTCGTGTTACACCATTCCGGCCATTCTCTGACCATCTTTTCGATCCACTTTTCATGTCGGTGGCTGTGGCTGGCCGTCTGTGTGCAGGTGGTGCTCATGGCCACCCATGTCGACCGCTGTTGCACCTCCAAGGACGGCGAGTATGTGAACGACTCGGCCTCTGCCTCCGCTGTGCACCTGTCCGAGGTGTTCGCCGACTTCTTCGACATTGGCGAGGACGAGGCCGACGCGAAGGTGATGCAAACGTTCATGTTCCCCACCACCGTCACCACGAGCAACCCCAGTGGGCGCTCCGCCAAGACCGGCACCGTGTATTTCCGCCGCCCCATCGCGCACTTCCGATCGCGTGTTCGAACCGCCTTCGCTGACGGATGGATGTTGTGGATGCACGAGCACCGCGGCATTGGCAAGCTGAGCGACAAGGGCGTGCCCGTGTGGACCGTGGACGAGATCGTCGGAGAGCTGGAGAACGAGCGCTTCCGGCGCGCGACGGAGAACAAGGGCGCGCGGGTGGCTTGCGTCAAGGCGGTTGACGAGGAGCTCGGGGGCAGGACCGGTTGGTTTGTTGCGGGGACAGCTGACGATCCGGCCTCGCACTTGAAGTGCTCCGTGCCGCACGCGGCGTTCTTCAACATGGCGGTACGTTCCCGGATGCGAATTATTTCTTTGTGCCTGTGATCGGTGAGTGAGTGGGCAGGGCGGGGGGGGGGGGCTGACGTGCGGGGGGGGGGGGGGGGGGGGCTGACGTGCCTGCCGGGCGGGTGGAGCTTCAGGCTCTAACGCGCTTGGGTTTTCTGTGTCGTGTCCTTATTCCCGCCACGCTCTTCACATCCTTGGTGGGGATTCACAATGGTACTGTCTCTGACCACTTGGAACAACAGGTACGTGGCCGGCTGCGCGGCGGGCTGAACAAACTTCCTGCGGTCTAAGGGCGCCAGGGCAACGCTGACGACTGGCCCCGCAAGATGTGAGCGGCCGAGTGGCAGCTGATTCAGCAGTACGCACCCACCGATGGGGCGGTCCACGATGGCATCAAGCTCGTGGATCCGCCGGCCAGCAGCCGCGACGAGTTCTCCAACTTCCCGGCGGAGGTCATCAACGATGCCTGCCGCCGCATGCGCGACCTCCACGGCTACCACCGCGTGACGTGTGCCCGAGAGCAGCAGGCGCGCGAGGCGCGCCAGATGGAGTACCGACGGGAGCGCCGACGTCTGATGCGTGCGACCGAAGGCCAGCGCATGCGGGACGCGCTCCTTGTTGGGCAGCGCCGCCGAGATCTTATTCCCCGTGCGTCCACCTTGGACGACTTTCTGCACAGAAATGCCGAGTAATCGGACCCGGACGAGTGGGTTGGTGGCGACGGCTGGCCGATGGTGGATGGCGCCGGGGCGACGATGCCTGGCGCTGAGAACGGCAAGGTGGACGGGATGGTGAACGATAACGAGGAGGAGGAGGAGATGCAGCCCGTGCCTGGGGATCTCCGCCACTAAGTTATGGATTCAAGCTCTATGTACTGCCGCGCTCCGGTCGGGGCGATGGGAGGGGGCACCGAAGGCGGGAAGGATGTCGACGGAGTGCCGGGTGGGGGGTACGCGGTCGAATCGATGGGCGGGGGCTCCGGCTAGCTCGGTGTCCTGTCTTTGCTGCTCGGTGTACTGTCTGTGCTGCTAGGCGCGGGTGCCGAGGGCGCGAGCGATGGGCGCCGAGGGCGGAATGGGTGCCAAGGGAGTGCGTGGCGGGGTTTGCATGGGGAGCCATGGGCGGCGGTGCCGGCCAGCTCGGTGTGCTGCCGGTGTTGTTTGGCGCGGGCGCTGAGGGCGCGCCAAGTTTGGTGTGCTGCCTTCGATGTGGGCACTGTGTTGGACAGTGCATCTCCCGTTCTTGTCGATTGTTTGTTTCTTTATTTCTTGGTGGTTGTAGCTGGAGGGACACTGTGTGTCTGTGCTTTGAAGCTCTTCTTCTATTTATGGTGCGTGTGGTGTCCACTGCTGTGGGCGCCTGCCTGAGCGGGGTATCTGGTACCTTTCCTGTCGTTGTATCTGATTGCTTTGGTGTGCAGGCTGGTACTCGTGCCGTACGCCTGGTACCCTAACGTCTGCCGCCCACCGCCGCTGGTGCTCGCCCGATTTGGTCCTCTCTGGTGGCTCCGACCTCGTCTATTAGCCTCCCACGCCCCGCACCACGACTGTACTCCCCTCCCTCATGCCATGGCGGGCTTGCGCGCGGTGGCGGTGGTACATGATGGACGCCGACGGGCGGTGACACGAGGCGGCTCCTGCCGCCGCGTCGTCTTCCAGGCCGTGTCGGAAACGGCATGTGGTGTGTGTTGCCACGCCCCGCTGTCGCGCGCAGGGGCGCAGTGGCCCGGCAGCCTTCCTTCACCAGGCGGGCCGAGTCCATATGTACGCAGTTGCCGGCCATGCCGGGGGACAAGACACGAGGCGGGGATGAGGCGGCGACGGCGGGGCGGCAGCAGCAGGGATGGCGAAACGCTGCCCGCCGAGCTGGCTTGCTGTCGGCGAGTGTCCGAGTGTGGACCGAGGAGGGCCTGCCCGGATCACGGCAGCGACAGCGATGCACATAGTAAATACATCGTGTCCATTATAGAACTTATTTCGCACTCACCAAACTAGCGAAACAATCATAACTGTTTTACGAAGCTCCCTAGTTTTCCCAGTGAGTAATGAATTACTAGGATGACTTGCTCATTGACATGTTCGAGGATGGATTTTTTCAGCGTCAGAAGGACCTTCATTAAGGCCCGTCCCGACCGGAAATGGGGCACTTATAGATAGGGACTCGTTCAGCTGAACCAACTCCAACCTGTGCCTGCCCGTTCGCCGACCACAAAATCGAACCTCGGGTCACACCGTTCCATCCGCCTCTCTTCGTGATGATGGGAAACATCGTTGGTGCTCACCGGTCAAAAAAAAATAAAAAAAGCGACACAAGATGCGCCGCTCTTGCCGCAAGTACATGTATGTACACGGGCGACGCGCGACCCCCAGCCCCAGGGGCCCCCTCTTCACACCTGCGCGCCGCGCGTGACCTTGTGCACCCCCGCCATGTGCTTTTGCAAATGCGTCCGTTGCTTGAAGCGCCCCCCACACAGCCCACACCCATACCGGCGCTCCCCCCCGTGGACGAGGCGCACGTGGCGGGCGAGGCCGTCGCTAAACGCAAACGCCTTGCCACACTGCCCACACACCGCGTCGCGGCGCTTGAGGTGCAGCGCCGCCACGTGCTTGATCATGTTGGAGCGCTCCCCAAAGCGCCGCCCGCAATGCTCGCACGCGTGCCGCCGGGGGAAAGCGTGCACACACGAAAGGTGTTTGCGCAGGTCCCCAAGCCGCCGAAAGGAGACGTTGCACGAGGAGCACGGGTGCGCGCCGCCGCGGGGCGCCGTCGGCAGACGGTTCGCGCGTCTGCCCCGCCACCCCCTCCCGGTGGTTTGGGCATGGGCGGCGGTTTCCGCGTCCCCGTCGCCCCCCCGCACCCGCGTCGTTGGTCGCAGCAGGCTCCGCTGCAATCTCGGTCTTCGTCTTGTCCGCTGCTGCCCCAGCGCCGGCTTCTCCAGCGTTGACTCTTCCGTCGATGCCTTGGGTGTGCTACTAGCATGCGCTGCAGCTTGTGCCTCATCCTCGGCGGAGTCAATCGCGTCACAGACAAGCGACAGGAGCCAGCTCCGACCACGCCTCGGCGTCTGCCCAACCCGTCAGCTGGACGTCGTGAGCCGTCTCCAGGCTGTAGTTGATGCCATACCACTCATCGACTTTGTCGGCAGTACCCGCAAACGCCGGGTCGATGCGGACGACGACCGCTGCCGCCGGCGGCAGCAGCGCCAGCTTCCATCGAATCAGGTCCTCGTACACCTCGTAGAGGTACTCGCCCGTCAGCAAGTGCGCGTCGCGCAGCTCGTGCATGGCGTTTGACAGACCAACCGCCACCGAAACAGGTTCTGCGCGCTCCCGGTACGTCCACGCCAGGCGCGCGCTGGCAACCACTTCGGCATACGAAGGGGCGTGATACCCTGCCCACCGATAAGGCCAAGGTAGGAAAACACCGCGCCGATGACCGCGTTGGTCGCGCCCGCGAGTGTTAGGCTGACGCTCACCTCAAACATCCGCCAGTGGGTGCTCCTCACTGATGTGCTCGCCCACAGCGAGGACACCCACCCCCGCGCCTTGAGGGCAGACAGGAGAGAGCCGGGACCCGCGTAATTGACCCTGTTGGCGAGGAAGCCCACCGGGTCGGTGCGGTAGGTGGCCCCACACGGCGGGACGCACCACGACAGGCACACCTGCCGCATCTCGACAACTGGCACGACGCGAACGAGGCGGCCGGTCTCGTCGGGGCCGTACGGCCGACGGCGACGGTGAAGCACGCGGCCGCCGTCTCCGCCGCGTCGTCCGCAACAAGGAGCACGCGGAGGCCGTTGGGGAGCGTGACATGCTGATAGCGCCGGTCATCTAGGGGAGACTGCTCCATGACAACGGGAACCGGCACGGTGGCGGCATCAACGAGGGTGACGCTGCCATCTCGGACGGCCGTCGATGTCGTGCGGACGGGTGCCATGCCGGTTCGTAGCTGAGCGACACAACAGGCAAACCACAGTGGGTCAGCAGGGAGAGGAGCAAGGGCACTCATTAGCACGGTGCGCGTCAAGGGCCAACAAAGACGACGCGATGCACGTTCCCAAAGCCGAGGAGACGCTACCCGCACGCTCGCTTTTAAACGTACCACGCATTTGTCAACTGGTCGGCACCGCCCAACCGAGCGCATTTAAGGGCTCGCAGCAGCAGCCAGGTGCGAGCGTCAAGCAACTGCCCCCCCCACTCGAAAGCCACCTCCCCCCACGCCACCACAAACCAACAGAGCCACAATCAACAGAGAGCGGAAAGACCCATGGCATCCGTCTTCGCCACCACAAGAAAGCCGCCCGTCGGACAGGGTGATGCAACAAGGGAGGCCGACTGCCTTAGTTTTGTCCACGCGTCAGCTCGCCGAAAGGCTTGGGAGACACGGCGGCGGACGCGTGGGTCAGCCATATCGGATTGTAGTGGGACAGACGGTGAGGTCCCCGGGGAGGTAGCGGGTCTGACGGTGACGTCCCCGGGGTTGTAGCGGGTCTGACGGTGACGTCCCCGCGCCGACCACCATCACAGGTGTCAGGTTGGGGCCCTCGCGTCATCCTTGTGTACGAGGTAGACCGGTATCGTCACCACTGTGACGGCCGTCCTCTCGAGACGGCGGTTCACGACCGCCCCAGCGCCTGCAGCACATGGATGGCGTCAAACGATCGAGGCGATCGATCTAAGCCCTAATCAGGTGCACGGATTGTCAGTCGATGCTCCGCTCATCCTGTATCCGCTCTCCCCACGCCGCCACATCGGCCGCGCGCTGCGTGTGCCGCGCGCTAGCCACACAGCTCTCGCTATTTTTGGGCGTCTTCGTTCATGGTGGCGATGGCGGGCACACCTGGCCGCCACCGCTGAAACTCCGCCACCCACCACCGTGGGGTGAAGATGGGGGTTGCTGGGAAGCCGACGGACCCCAGCGGCACATGGCAGCCACTGGCGTGGACATGTACGGCGTCTTGGTTGCAGCTCAACGGCGGCGCGAATGTTACCTTGGCAGGCCTTGGCCGTGCGCCGCTCCAGGCGGCTATTGCGCATGAAGATGTTTTCGGCTGGGCCACTACGGCAACCATGATGCGGTGGCAGCGACGGCGTTCGCCGGGCTCCGGCCTCCTCTTCCTCCTCGCCGGCGTGGCGGCTGCCGCCGCGGCCGGCGTGGCGGCTGCTTTGTCCCCTCCTTCCCTCGACGCGGCTGCGACCTGTGTTGGCGACAGCACCAAGTGTGCGCACACCCCTCTGACGACGACTGTTCGCGAGGCGGCGATGCCCCCGACCGGCGCCGACTGGCCATCCAACGTCACCCGCCTCCGGGAGATTATTGAGGTGTGGACGCACGCGGCCCTCCCTGCCGATGTGCGTCTCTGCCGCATTCATGGCGTGTGCCGTGTCGGTGACGGCACCTTTCTTCTACCCTCGTGGATGAAGGCGTTCAACTCGCAAGTCGTGCGGTGCGGTATTACGGCGCCGCAGTACCTTCTCAAAGCCGCGCCCGACAACACGTACGCAGTGGACGGGGCCTACGGGCGGCGGATTACGCTAACGGACGGGCACAACGAGACGGACTTGTTCGGCGTGGACCCCCCGGGGGATTCGATGCCGGGCATCGCAACGGACCTGTCACCGGTGCTGCTGCTCATGGACGTCCTCGAGCGCACCGCCGCGCACGCGGCGCAGTTGACCCGGGAATGCGTCGTGGAAGGCGGAAGCGCGTGTCCCGACAAAGAGACGGCGGCGGTGGTGGCGGCGGGCGTCGATCCGGGGCTGGTCGTCACCAGCCGCATCACGATGCAAAAGGACGAAAAGTGGGTCAAGGGCTTCCTCCGCCTCGTCCGCAACGCCTTTTTCGGCTCGTTTTCGCTTCTCGACGCGGCTGACCTGTACGGCTGGAAGGTGCGAGGCGTCGCCGCGTGTGCGCGGTCCGTCGTCACCACGGGCATGACCGCCGACGTGATGCCGGCCGGGCTTTTTCCGGCGGAGCACTTTCTCTTTGCCGTCAACCAGATTAGCCGCGTGCCGCGCGCCACCGGAGCGGCGGTGGCGTCTGCGCTCGCCGCCGCCGCCCGCGCGTGCACGGTGCGGGTGATGGTGCTTAACCGCTTTGGCCAGCGCTACATGGTCGGCGACTATGCGCTGCGGTCGGCGGTCGCCGCCGAGGCGGTGGCGGCGGAAGCCACCGCCCCCGGCGTGACGCTCGCCGCCGAGGTGGTCTTTTTTGAGAATGCGAGCTTCCACGAACAAGTCTCCATGATGCAGGAGACCAACGTGGTCGTCGCGTCGCACGGGGCGGGGGTGGCCAACCTGCTCTTCCTCCGCCCGGGGTCGGTGCTCGTGGAGGTGATGCCGTTTGGCATCAAGGCGAGCCCGTTTGCCGACCTCGCCCGCCTCTACGACGTCGTGCGGCTGCCGCTGACGGCCATGCCCGATGATGAAGTCTTTCGCAGCTGCATTGCCCATTTCAACGAGGACGGGCCGGCGACGGACGCGCTGCTCGCGCGGTGGACGGCCGCCGCCACGTCGTTTCGGGAGGGCGGCGGCGGGTCGGCGCCCGGGGGGGACCTAGATTGGGGCACCGACCCAGCGGCGGCGGCCGACACGGGCGTGCAAAACGTGATGCTGTGCGCGGGGTACCAGCGCCTGACGTTTAATGTCAAGGAGGTGGCGGCGCTGGCGGTGACGCGGGGGTTGGCGCACT
>ENA-ORXC01001153-ORXC01001153.1-marine-metagenome-genome-assembly--contig:-NODE-1153-length-16258-cov-61.619368_pt1 | contig 16258 bp, 11 predicted proteins | sample MGYA00237865_ERZ511478 | MGnify/ENA metagenome assembly ERZ511478 | reverse complement strand
TATCTTAGAGGATTATCAAAAAACACTAAAAATGATCAAATCAAACAGTTTTAAAATGATTGCTGTTGCCGTGATGGTAACTGCTCTCTTATGTACTTCTTGCGAGGGTAATAAAGATACCGCCGTAGCAGAAGATGCAAAACTATCTATTGATTATGAGAAGTACGAGCTGGAGAATGGTCTAGACGTGATCTTACATCAAGATAGTAGTGACCCTATTGTATCACTTGCGATACAGTATGCGGTAGGTTCTAACCGCGAGAAGACGGGACGCACCGGTTTTGCTCACCTATTTGAGCATATGTTATTTCAAGAGTCTGAAAATGTACCACAAGACTCATTCTTTAAAACGGTACAAGATGCAGGAGGAACCCTTAATGGTGGTACCTGGAAAGATGGTACAATCTATTATGAAACGGTACCAAATAATGCACTTGAGACTATTTTATGGCTAGAGTCTGACCGTATGGGATTCTTAATTAATACGGTAACAGAGAGTGCCTTTGAAAACCAGCAAGAGGTTGTTCAAAACGAAAAAAGACAACGTGTAGATAACAATCCTTACGGGCATACGAGCTGGGTACTTGATAAAAACATCTATCCAGAAGGTCACCCATATAACTGGCAAGTTATAGGCGAGCTAGAAGATTTACAAAATGCTACGGTAGATGATGTACGTGAGTTTTATGATAAGTTTTATGGTCCTAATAATGCGACACTTGTACTAGCAGGAGATTTTAAAACTACAGATGCAAAGGCACTTATTGAAAAGTACTTTGGTGAGATTAAAAAACGTCAAGAGGTTGCACCACTTGAAGCACAGCCAGTAACTATCGCAGAAACAAAGAAGCTATACCACGAAGATAACTTTGCACAAGCACCACAACTACACCGTGTGTACCCTACAGTACAGCAATACACAAATGATGCATATGCACTAGACTTTCTAGCAGAAATCATCTCAAGTGGTAAAAAGGCACCTTTATATAAAGTGCTAGTAAAAGACAAAGACCTTACCTCTAGAACGGTTGCTTATAATAGTAGTCAAGAGATTGCTGGTGAATTTCACATCATCATTACTGCAAATAGCGGTGTAGATCTTGACCAAGTAGAAGCCGGTATAGATGAAGGTATTGCAAAGTTTGAAGCAGAAGGCGTTACAGATAAAGATGTAGAGCGCATTAAAGCTGGTCTTGAAACTCAGTTTTACAATGGTATAAGTAGTGTAAACGGTAAAGCGTTTCAACTAGCGAGTTACAATGTATTTGCTGGAGAGCCAGACTTTATAGAAAAAGACATAGAAAACATCAAGGCGGTTACTAAAGAAGATGTAATGCGTGTGTATAACACTTACATAAAAGGTAAGCCTTTTGTACAAACTAGTTTTGTACCTAAAGGACAGATGGATCTCATCGTAGAGAACTCTGTAAAAGCAGAGGTGGTAGAAGAAGAAATCACAGAAAATGTTACTAAGGTTGTAGAAGATGAGGCAAAGGAAATTGTAAAAACTCCTTCAAAAATAGATCGCTCTACGCCACCAGTAGTAGGAGATGCGCCAAAGCTAAGTATTCCAGAATCTTGGGAAGCAGAGCTCTCTAACGGGATAGATGTGTATGGTATTTCTCAAAATGAGATTCCTACAGTAAACTTTAACCTGGTAATAGAAGGAGGTCACCTACTAGATAGTATGGAAAAGAATGGGGTTGCAAACCTTATGACAGATATAATGATGGAGGGTACTGCAAATAAAACTCCAGAAGAGCTTGAAGAAGCTATCGAGTTACTGGGAGCAAGTATTAATATGTACACTTCTCGCGAGGCTATTACAATACAAGGTAACACGCTTACGCGAAATTTTGCCGCAACTATGGATCTAGTAGAAGAAATTCTGTTTGAGCCACGCTGGGATGAAGAAGAGCTAGGTCGTATCAAAACAGCTACTATAAACAGTATTAAACGTCGCTCTGCAAACCCTAATGCGGTGGCAAGCAACGTGTATAACAAAGTGCTTTATGGTGAAGATCACATCTTCTCATACCCTACGAGCGGTACAGAAGAGTCTGTAGAAGCTATTACAATGCAAGATCTTAAAGATTTTTATGCAAATAACTTCTCACCATCTGTGAGCCGTTTTCATATTGTAGGTAAAATAGATAAGAGTGATGCACTTGCAGCCCTAAGTGACCTAGAGTCTAAGTGGGAAGCAAAAGAAGTTACCATACCAGAATATCCAGTAGCAAATAATAGAGATAAGTCTTCACTCCTATTTGTAGACATTCCTAATGCAAAGCAATCTGTAATAAATATAGGCTACATCGGGATGGCTCGTACAGACAAGGATTTCTACCCTGCAGAGGTGATGAACTATAAACTGGGAGGATCTTTCTCTGGAGCTGTAAATCTTATTTTACGTGAAGAAAAAGGATATACCTATGGAGCACGTACATACTTTAATGGATCTAAAATACCAGGAACATTTACAGCATCATCTAGCGTACGTACTAATACGACAGGAGAATCTGTTGAGATCTTTAGAGATCAGATCAAGGCATATAAAGACGGTATCTCACAAGATGACCTTGACTTTACAAAAAATGCGCTTATCAAATCTAATGCTCGTCGCTTTGAGACGCAGTTTGCCCTTCTAGGTATGCTACAAGAGCGCAGTGCTTTCGACCTTCCTACAGATTATATTGAGAAGGAAGAAGATGTTATTAGAAATATGACACTAGACCAGCACAAAGCATTAGCAAATAAATATCTTGACGAAAACAAGATGGCATACCTAGTAGTAGGTGATGCTGCCACGCAGTTTTCTCAATTTAAAGATATGGGCTTTGATGAGGTAAAAATGCTAGACAAAGATGGTAATGAGGTAGACCTTACAAAGGTGAAGCAATAATCACAATCCATTATAAATATGAAAAGAGTCTCTTCGGAGGCTCTTTTTTTTGTGGGTATAGGTACGCTTTCGCGAAAGCGCAAAAAAAACCTCCTACAGTAATTGCAGGAGGTTATATATCGTAAAAGTGAGAGCTACTAGTTGTTCTCTTGCTCTCTCTTAAGCTTACGTTCTTCTCTTTTTTCTTTCATAAATTCAATAAATGAACCTCCTACCCAGTAAGGGATTACAAAAGTAAGAAGGAAAATCATTAACCAAAATCCTATAGTAAGGATGGTTAAAAATGCGAGAAAACCTAAATATTGGTCAAAATCGAACATAGGATGGTGTCTTTTCTAATTTGTAGCAAAGATACTTGATAATATATATGTCACACAAGAGAAAAAATAGATTTATTGACACCTTATCAACGATGCAAAATGAAGCCAAATGTTTAAATTTGTGTTCCAAATTTCTAACATAATTCACAATGGAATATAGAATCGAAAAAGATACAATGGGCGAGGTACAAGTACCCGCAGATAAATTATGGGGAGCACAAACTGAGCGCTCTCGCAATAACTTTAAAATAGGAGCTCCTGGCTCTATGCCTATTGAAGTGGTACACGGCTTTGCGATTCTTAAAAAAGCAGCTGCTTATACAAACTGTGAGCTAGGTGTACTACCGGTTGAAAAGAGAGATCTTATCGCTGCTGTATGTGATGAGATACTTACAGGTATGCACGATGACCAGTTCCCACTAGTAATCTGGCAAACGGGATCTGGAACACAAAGTAATATGAATGTAAACGAGGTGATTGCAAATAGAGCTCACCAACTTGCAGGAAAAACAATAGGTGAAGGTGATAAAACACTAGCGCCTAATGATGATGTAAATAAATCACAATCTTCTAACGATACGTTCCCTACTGGAATGCACATTGCAGGATATAAAAAGATTGTAGAAAACACAATACCAGGAGTACGCACATTACGTGACACGCTTAAAGCGAAAGCAGATGCTTTTAAAAACGTGGTAAAAATAGGTCGTACGCACCTTATGGATGCCACTCCCCTTACACTGGGTCAAGAGTTTTCTGGATACGTATCACAACTAGATCACGGACTTAAAGCTTTAGAAAATACATTAGATCACCTAGCAGAGCTTGCTCTGGGAGGAACAGCTGTAGGTACTGGTCTTAATACTCCTAAAGGATATGCAAAGCGTGTGTCTGAGTATATGGCAGAGTTTTCTGGTCACCCGTTCCGTACGGCAGATAACAAGTTTGAAGCACTTGCTGCTCACGATGCAATTGTTGAAACTCACGGTGCGTTAAAACAACTTGCAGTATCTCTCAATAAGATTGCAAATGATATACGTCTTATGGCCTCTGGACCACGTAGTGGTATAGGTGAGATAAGTATCCCGGCAAATGAGCCAGGATCTTCTATTATGCCAGGTAAAGTAAACCCTACACAATGTGAGGCACTCACAATGGTTTGTGCTCAAGTTATGGGTAATGATGTCGCTGTAGGTGTAGGTGGTATGCAAGGACACTACGAGCTTAATGTATTTAAACCTATGATGGCTTCTAACCTTTTGCAATCTGCACAACTTATAGGTGATGCTTGTGTTTCTTTTTCTGAGCACTGTGCTTCAGGTATTGAGCCAAACGATGCAAGAATTAAAGAATTACTAGATAACTCATTAATGCTAGTAACTGCTTTAAACACAAAAATAGGATATTACAAAGCTGCCGAAATAGCAAATACGGCACATAAAAATGGTACAACATTAAAGACAGAAGCTGTAAATCTAGGATACGTAACCGCAGAAGAATTTGACGAGTGGGTACGACCTGAAGATATGGTTTAATTCTTATATAGAATACACAAGTTAATCGATGAAATACACAAATTCATCGATTAACTTGTTTTTATCAATAGCTTATCATATCTTTATGGTCCCAAATCATAAGAAATGAAACTACTATTGGTTCTTTTAAGCTTCCTGCTTTGCAGTGTGAGCCTACCACCAGAGACCATTACTTATCTTAAGGATGCTTCTGGCACACATAACATAACAAGTGCAAAAAGTGCTGTTTTTACAGACTTAGAATCAGAAAACTTAGGATTAGACAATGGTGTTTACTGGTTTAAAATAAATAATATATCTCAACCTAGAGCAATATTAGAACTTCAGACAGCACACGTTACTGATCTTGAATTATACGATAATAATGGAGCGCTTATTTCTATAATGAATAACACGAGATTTCCCTCGTATTTTATAAGTAAAGATTTACACAGCTTTCCTCTTTATCTAAAAGGTAACTTCCCACTAGAGTCCTACTTCCCTATAACAATTTCTAACGAAGGCGAGTATGCAAAAAATGATCGAGTGAATATGCTAGGTATAGGTTTCTTTTATGGGACCAGTATAGCTTTACTTATTGCAACGCTTATATTTTTCTTTATAGTCAAAAACACAAAATTTCTATTTTTTGCGTTTATCATTTTTGGTATACTGCTTAGTGTAATAGCTCAAGATAATATCCTTAATTTTTTAGATATTAATCTAGGTAATCCATTATATATGGAAGCACTAGGTCATTATTCTGTAGGTATAATGGCGTTGTTTTTTATGGTTTTTTATCTCAACTTGAGAAAAAACCAACAATGGATTAAATATGCAATGATCTCTATAATTGCTGTCTCTACTGTTTCATTAATATATTTTGTGATTACTAAGATGCTTTGGGGGCTTATACTGGTTAACTCTTGTTCTATACTAGCAACTGCACTTCTCTGGATTCTTATATTGAGAATTGCTAGTGGACCTAAACGTTACATACTCCTACTAATTTATTCTGTAAACCTGTTTTTCTTAGTTAATGTATTTGTTTTTCATTTATTAGGAATCACACTGCTAGAGCGTAGCACTTTTGATGGAGCGGGGATTGCTTTACTAAACTTTACCCTAATTGCCGTACTCCTATTACTCTCCTTTTATGGTATTCAAACTACGGGGGTAATAATGAAGCACAAAATAAAAAGGTATGTAGAAGAGCTAAAAGAATTAAATACCTATAGAAATATACAAGACACAGATGATGATTATCTAGAATCTCTTATTTACCAATTTAAACTTGAAAATATAGAGGTAAAAATACTAGATGACATTGCTAAGGGCTTAAGTAATGAAGCTATTGCTTCAAAATATAACTTAACTACAGATCGCTTAAACCAATTAACAAAAAGTCTCTATACCAAGCTTGGTTTAGAGACTTCTGGTGATTTACAAAATCTAGCTTTTTAAGCCTTTTTCTTCTTTATATAATACTTTCTGTATCTCATATATGATACCGTACCAAACACGGTAAGAATAACTGCTGTGATGAGTATCTTTTGGTCTGCTATGTCGCCACCACTCTGGTATGCGTGCAGTCCAGATAAGTAGTAATTTACTCCAAAGTAAGTAAACATAATACTACTTAATGCTACAATAGAGACAAAGTTAAATAGCCATCTACCTCTCAATCCAGGTATTAACCTCATATGTATCACAAAGGCATAAACGATAAGTGAGATAAGCGCCCAAGTCTCTTTTGGGTCCCATCCCCAGTAACGCCCCCAGCTTTCGTTTGCCCACTGACCTCCCAAGAAGGTACCTATGGCAAGTAATACCATACCTACTGTAAGAGCAAGCTCATTAATGATGGTTATCTCTTTAATATTAAGATCCATCTTTTCCTTATTTTTTTCTGTTGTAAATATCATTAAGAATAATGAGACAACTCCTAGAATAGCTCCTAGCGTAAAAGGACCATAACTCGCTACAATTACTGCAGTATGAATCATTAACCAGTAACTATCTAGTACAGCTTGTAAATTCTCTATCTCTGGATTCATCCAGTTCATAGAGGCTGCCCATAATATAAAAGCACCTACAAACGCAGTACTAGCAATAGTAAGTTGACTCTTTCTCCCGAAGGCTAGACCAAAAAATACTGTTGCCCACCCTACATATAGTACAGACTCATAAGCATTACTCCACGGTGCGTGCCCAGCAATATACCATCGCCATATCAAGCCTATGGTGTGTACAATAAACAATACAACAATCGCAGCTGCACCCAGCTTAGTCATCCAGCTGATGAACTTATTATTGTTAAAAATAGCAGCAATAACAAAAATCATCATAAATACGGCTGCCAGCATATACATCCAGTAAAGCTTTGTAAAAACATCATACTTATTGTAAAAAATCTCTGCATCACGCTTCTCTATAGAAGGCATTATATCATTACTATGACTGCGCTGAAACTTCTCTATACCTTGTAAAACTTTATCTGCATCTGTGTAATCTCCAGTGGCTCTACCCTTCTTCAAACTCAATAGATAGGCAGGAAAAATTTGATTTGCAATGACAGAGTCTGTAGCTCGATAAGGGACATCCTTTACTTTTATAGGAGAGATCCACGTGTTATTTGAATCATCTGGTTTTGGGAATATTCTTAAAACTTCTTTAACCAGTGTTCTGTCTAAGAGATTCATACGCTCTGAGACGTCTATAAATTCTTTAGAAATTTTTGTAGGGTTTGCCTCTGCATATGCCTCTGGTAAAAATGGAGCTAGTTTATACCTAAAGTCTGAGGTAAAGAAATCCATTTGTTTAAAGTACTTTCTGTCTGACGGTACACCCACTACATTACGTAAACTATCATTTCCTTTTTGAAGGTATATGATCTCTGCAAAACTCCATATTTGTGGGTTTTCCATCATTGAGAGCATTACTTGGTCTGCAGTAAGGCCTTCATAAGTATCACTCCTACTTAACTTACGTAATAACATACTTGAGTATGTATTAATAGGCATCATACGCCCATCTTCTTGTATGATAAGACGGCCAAACTTTTCTGCGTGCTCTAGTGGTACTGCATTTTCTACAATGAGTCTTTTTATCTCTTCTTGTGAGGGCATAGCCTGCTCGTGTGGCTCTCCTTGGTGACTGTCAAGTCCTAAAATGTCACTTATATTTTCTCCAGTAACAGCTACGGTGTCTTTTACGACTACGTTTCCGTTGCTTACTTCGGTAGTTTGATTAGATATATCTTCTTGTGCGTATCCCGCTTTCGCGAAAGCGATCAAAAACACAATCATCATAAGTTTAGATTTCTTGAGTTTAATCTTATCTAAACGACGCTTGAGCTCACCAAAACGTGACCCCTTATCAAAAAGAATCATCATCATACCTATGTACAGTAAAAAGTAACCTATATATGTAACCCAAGTTCCCCAAAAATCGTGACTTACAGAAAGTATCGTACCAGACTCATCTGGAAAGAAACTTGCTTGAAAAAATCTAAATCCTTTGTGGTCTAAAACGTGGTTCATATAAATTTCGTAATCAAAATTTTCTTCAGGATCTTCTACCGTTATCTGGCTTTCAAAAGACGAGTATACGTTTTGTGTACCAGGGTATCTTCTAGCGATAAATTTATTGAGCTTTATAGAAAACGGTAGTGGCATAGACTTACTTCCGTATGCTAGATAAACTTTGTGCCCTCCTACCTCTATTTGCTTTTTATCGTTACTATAGCCTTTACCACCTAGTAGTCCTACTGTTTTGGTCTCGCCATTTGCGGTTACATCTACAAAGAGTGCATCCTCTTGATTTTTTTCTTTTACCTCTTTTGCAACAATACCAGTACGACCACGTATAGCTTGGTCTGGTATCACGAGTAACTTGCCGCCTAAGTTATAAAGTGCTCGTAGTTTAAGTGGCTGCTCTACATCTTCTGGCACCTCACTCTCATCTTGTGTTGCCATTACAGTAACAGAACCTGCAAATGGTGATTTAAAAGTGTAGTTTTCACCGTCAAAACCTATGTTTATAGCGCCATCTGTAGGCTTATTAAAGGCATAGAGTACATTGTGAATATTTACTAGCTCACCTTCTACTAGAAAGTGCTCGTGACGCTGGTTATCTGTACCTGTCTCTACAATTTTAAGGTGCCATAACCCGCTCTCGTCTTCTACAAATCCATCTTGAGCACCATCTATAAATTTGTTAAAACCAAAAGTAAAAGTGGTCTTGTCACTTCTGTTATTTGTATCGTGCACAAAATCTTCTGTCCACGTAAAATCATTATTTAATCTAGGCGATAGTGATAACTCCTTTTCTATTGCACGGCGCATAGGTTGGCCGTTTTGCTCTCCATCTATAAAAACATCAAGGTAGGTTTTCTCGCTTAAGAAAGAATTTTCGGTCGCACCCTCCTCAATAGGCATAACACCTTCATAACTTATATATCTTGTAATACCCGCTCCTATTAAAATGAGTACAAATGAAAGGTGAAAAACTAATGTCGTTATCTTCTCCTTGCGCAACAATTTATACCTGAATATGTTTCCTATAAAGTTGACTACAAACAGAATATGAATAAGTGTAAACCACCAAGCATCATAAATCCAGTATCTTGAGTACGGCGTAGGTGACGTTTCTTGACCTATATCTAAAAATGTTCCTACTGCCATTGCAACAAAGTAGGCTATAAAAAGGATCCCCATCAAGCGTGTGGAGAATAAAATAGAAGCGATTTTCTTTTGCATAATTCAGGCAAATTTTAACGAGTGCAAAGATAACCTACGACGGCTTAAAAACCTTAAACCTAGGGTTCATAAAATATGAAACCTCAACAGTTTTAAAAAAGCCTATTTTTGCTACTATGATAGAAGTAAACATTGTGGGTACTGGTAATGTAGCGTGGCATCTGGCAAAGGCACTAGGTGCACAAAACCGTGCAGTGGTAATGCAAGTAGCTGGCCGTACTGAGGCTAGCCTTAAGCCTTTTAAAAATATGGCTCGTCATACGGTAAGCATTGAGGAGCTTTCTCCTTCAGACGTGACTATCATTGCTGTGAGTGACGATGTGATTGCAGAGGTGTCTAGTCAAATTCCTTTTGATAACACACTTGTAGTACACACTTCTGGATATACGGCTATGAGTACGCTTTCGCGAAAGCATAATAAAGGCGTTTTTTACCCTTTACAAAGTTTTTCTAAAGATGATACGTCTATAAACTTTGCCGAAATACCAATTCTAGTAGAGGCAGATAACGATGAAGATGAAAAAACCTTGCGCGAGCTAGGTGCGATGATATCTAATACGGTACAGGTAATAAATAGTACACAGAGAAGACAGCTCCATCTAGCTGCCGTGTTTGCAAATAATTTTACAAACCACTGCTATACCATCGCTCAAGACATCTGCGAGCAATATGAGGTAGATGTAAAAACCCTACACCCACTTATCTTAAAAACAGCTCAAAAGGCTTTAGAAAATGGACCTAAAAATAGTCAAACAGGCCCTGCAAAAAGAGGTGACAAAGCCGTCATAAACAATCAACTAGATTTACTAGAAAACCCAGATCACAAAGATATTTACAACGCTCTTACAAAAGCGATACATACTACCTATGGAAAAAAGTTATAAAGAATACTTACATAATATTACCACCTTTATATTTGATGTAGATGGTGTCCTTACAGATGGTAAACTACATATTACCACAGAAGGCCAGATGCACCGCACGATGAATGTAAAAGATGGATATGCAATAAAAGCAGCGCTAGATGCTGGATACAATATATGCATCATAAGTGGTGGTACAGATGAGGGTGTGCGCTCAAGGCTACAAAAACTAGGCATAAGTGACGTTGCTCTAGGTGCTCACAATAAGATGGAACACCTTGACACTTATCTTAAGGACAAGGATATCGCAGCACAAAACATACTATATATGGGAGATGATATACCAGACTATCCCGTAATGCAATTTGCAGGTCTCGCCTGCTGCCCACAAGATGCTGTAAAAGAAATAAAAGACATCTCAAATTACATCTCACATAAAAATGGCGGTCAGGGCTGTGTGAGAGATGTGATAGAGCAAGTTCTTAAAGTGCAAGGCAACTGGATGAAAAATATAGATGCAGCAGCTCATTAACGAGATATTATGTATTTTTAATAAAACAACCTAACCCCTAGTTGAAGTATCTAAACCTCATAAGATTTAATAATCTTCTTATGATCATTGTTATGCAATGTGTCATAAGGTATGCCATTGCTCAAATAGATGATATTGACATCACATTAAGCAATCTAGGCCTGTTGTTCCTTATCCTTGCTACGGTGTTAATTGCAGCTGGAGGATACATCATTAACGACAGCTATGATGTTGTGGCAGATAAAATTAATAAGCCAAAAAAACGCACCGTAGGTGTCTCTATAGATGAGAAACAAGCAAAACTCATTTATTTTGGACTCACCTTTACTGGGTTAGGGCTTGGTTTTATCCTCACAAGCCTGATGGGACACCCCATATACTTTATATACTTCTTACTTAGTGCAGGGTTCTTATACCTCTATGCTAGGTTTATAAAAAAGTATGCTTTATTAGGTAACTTGCTCGTAAGTATCTTAGTAGCTCTCTCGGTTATTTTAGTACCACTATTTGAACTTATACCTGCTATAGACACAAGTAATAATGAGGAGCAACTAGGTGCATTTACAGTATTTACGTCGGTCGCTATATTTGCCTTTGCTATCACACTTATAAGAGAACTTGTAAAAGATATAGAAGACATACAAGGAGATCACGTTGCTGGTTATAAAACGCTACCCATATTACTAGGCGCACAACGCACAGCAAGAGTTTCTGTCATACTTACACTTATAATAATCACATTTATAAGCTGGTATACATTTACATTTCTATACGATTATAAAATAGCTGTGGCTACTGTATTTTTTGCCATTATCGCACCATTAGGATATTGCTGTTCAAAACTATGGGAGGCGACTAAAAAAAGTGAGCTCTCACACATATCACTCATTCTTAAAGTAATTATGTTTGTAGGTATATGTATCATCCCATTACTTATACACGCTATTTACTATGCTTAAAGAAAAATTAAAAAATCACAATCTCATACTAGCCTCTGGATCTCCTAGACGCCAGCAGTTTTTTAAAGAACTAGACCTAGATTTTACCATACAACTTAAACCTGTAGACGAGACCTTTCCAGACCATTTACAAGGTCCAGAGATAACAGATTATCTAGCAAAACTTAAGGCCGCAGCTTTTACAGACTTACAAGCAACAGATATACTTGTAACCAGTGATACCATAGTATGGTTTAATGGCGTAGCACTTAACAAACCAGAAGATCGTGATGAAGCCTATGCGATGATAGCAGCCCTTTCTGGTAATAGCCACCAGGTTATTACTTCTGTAGCTTTTACTACAAAAGAAGGTCAGACCGTGATAAACGATACGACCACCGTCACCTTTAAAGAGCTTACAGAAGAAGAGATTAATTACTACATTGATAATTACCAGCCTTATGATAAAGCTGGTGGTTATGGTATACAAGAATGGTTTGGCTACATAGCCGTAACAAGTCTTGAGGGTTCATACTTTAATGTGATGGGTATGCCCCTGCATAAAGTTTATGAAACGTTAATGCAGCTGGCAGACTAGTAGCTTTTCTGTACTTTTAATTAAAAATAAATTATGGGATTCTTAAAAAAAATGTTTACACAAAAGCGTACTATATTCTTTTTTATAGCCGCTATTGCGCTACCTGCGATACTTATAAGTTGTAAAAAAGAGACTGGGGATAATATCGCTTTCGCGAAAGCGGACTCAGCTAAAACCACCACCGCAGAAAAACGTAATTTATCTCAAGAGTGGAAAGATTACTGGTATGCCGGCACTGCCGAAATTTCTTCTTATAAACTAGATCAAGCACGATATGGCGAGATAAGACCAGGCACAGCAGTCTTGATTTATGTAACCGAAGATTTCTTGCCAAAAGAACAAGTAAAAGCAGATGCCCAAAACGATAGCAACATCCCTGTACTAAAGCTCAATGCTACCAAAAAGTTTGTAACAGGCATCTACCCTTATTCCATAATGACCAGCACATTTTATCCCGTTACCGAAAAAAAACACGCTATAAAAGTATCACAGAGCACACAAGAATGGTGCGGTCACGTATATGCACAACTTAATAACAGAGAAGACTTTGAAGTGACCTCTCACTCCTACTTTCAATCTGAGGCAGACCAAGAAATGAGTCTCCCAAAAGATATACTAGAAAATGAATTATGGACACAGATACGCCTTGACCCAACCTCGCTCCCTACCGGATCATTTAAGGCAATACCTAATCTTGAATTTATACGTAACTCACATATTGATCTTGCAGCATATCAAGCAACAGGAAGCCTAAATGGGGATTCTTACACAATAGAATATCCAGAATTAAAACGCACAGTTACTATACAATTTACGCCTGAGTTCCCTCATACTATAGAGGGCTGGACAGAGACATTTCCTCAAGGGCGTGACGGCACTCCTATGACAACGACAGCCACTAAGATGAAAACCATAAAAAGTGCCTACTGGGGTAAAAAAAGTATTGCAGATGAAGCTTTGCGTACAGAATTACAATTAAACTAATGGGAAGGTTACGTAAACAACTCAATAAAGTTAACCCCTTTACAGCGGTAAACCTTATATCAAAAAGCGTCATTAAAGAGCAAATGTCGCACGCCCCGGGTCACGTAGTTTATACGGGTACAAAGGAAGTAAAAGATGTCCTCATAGATGTTTTTGACTACAATGCAACCTTTGTAGAAGAAGAAACGGTACACGAGTTATCCAGCTACACAAAAGACACAGACGAAAAAACGGTTACCTGGGTAAATGTAAATGGTCTTTCTGACACACAGGCACTTACAGACATATCACACAAGTATGATCTACACCCACTGGTGATGGAAGATGTGGCAAATACCAGCCAGCGACCCAAACTAGATGAGTATCCAGATCATTTATTTATTGTTTTTAAAATGCTCTATCACGATACAGATGGTAAATTAAACACGGAGCACATAAGCCTTATTCTGGGCAAGACCTATGTCTTGCTTATGCAAGAATATGATGGTGACGTTTTTGATGGAATTAGAGATCGTATACGCCTATCTAAAGGTCGGGTGCGCACTACTGGAGCAGATTATCTAATGTATGCACTTATGGATGCGGTGATAGATCACTACTTTATAATCATAGAGACCCTAAGTGATAAAATAGAAGAGCTAGAAGAAAGAATATATACAAACCCTTCAGAAAACTATTCGCAAGAAATACAACAGCTCAAAAAAGAGGTGATACAAGTACGTAGGTCAATTTTTCCGCTACGGGAGGTTGTAAATAAGCTAGAAAAAGTAGATAATCACCTCATACTTAAAAAAACGCAAGTCTTTGTGCGTGATCTTTATGATCATACCATACAGGTAATTGAGACTGTAGAGGTTTATAGAGATACCATAGCAGGACTAATGGATATGAACTCAACAAACATCGCAAACCGTATGAACGAGGTGATGAAGGTGCTTACTATTATCGCTACTATTTTTATACCTATGACTTTTCTAGCAGGAATTTATGGGATGAATTTTCAACATATTCCAGAGTTACAAATGCAAAATGGTTACTACTACTTCTGGGGAGCGATGGTATTTATTTTTATAGGTTCTATCATATACTTTAAGCGCAAAAAATGGCTATAGATTTTATAAACTTATACAGAGAGCAACTTATAGAAAGTGCCGTCGTAGCGGTTGTTATGATAGGCCTACGTATGGTGATTTCTTACTTTGTAAATCGTTTTTCAGATAGAAAAAATAAGGTAAAGCAACGTGCAAATCTAGTAATGAAGTATGTAGACTTTATTCTTATCCTCATTGCCTCTGTGTTTGCTTTTCTTATCTGGAGCCTTAATGCTAGAGATATAGGTGTATATGCGTCTTCGGTTTTTGCTCTTATAGGTGTAGGCTTTTTTGCTCAATGGTCTGTATTAAGTAATATGACCTCTGGTGTTATTATATTTTTCACCCTTCCCTACAAGATAGGTGATCGCATCAAGATACACGATAAGGATTTTCCCATTATTGCGATTATAGAAGACATAAAAGGCTTCCATATGAATTTGCGCACAGATGATGGCGGTCTACACACCTACCCTAACAGTCTTATTATGCAAAAAGGAGTCACCTTAGTACAAGACGGTGTCGCAACACGCATAGTAGAACCCGTAGATGGCACTCAAGATAATGAGCATTTTAACAAGCCTGTATAATCGTTAAAGAAAACTTAAAGAAAACCTCCTAGGCATTGATATTAGGTATATTTGAGAGATAACAACACTCTCAATATGACACGCAAATCCTATGCGATTTTTGTTCTGATTTCTTTTTTTGCTTTCGCGAAAGCGTACTCACAAGGAATCACTGTACAGCCCAGTAAACCTACAGCTAGCGAAATTTATGAAGATCTAAAAAAGCTAAATTTCTTAGGCTCCGTACTATATGTTGCCGCGCATCCAGATGACGAGAACACAACAGCTATCTCCTACTTTGCAAATACTGTAAAAGCAAGAACAGCATACCTATCACTTACAAGAGGTGATGGTGGCCAAAATATTATAGGCCCAGAACTAAGGGAACTTTTAGGAGTAATACGCACTAATGAGTTACTTGCCGCTCGCGCAACAGATGGTGGAGAGCAACGTTTTACACGTGCAAACGATTTTGGTTACTCAAAACATCCAGATGAGACACTTGCCATCTGGAACAAAGAAGAAGTACTGGGTGATGTAGTATGGGCGATACGTACTTTTAAGCCAGATGTAATCATTAATAGATTTAATCACAGAACACCGGGAAGCACACACGGCCATCACACCTCTAGTGCAATGCTCTCTGTAGAGGCATATGATCTTGCTGGAGATGCCTCAAAATATCCAGATCAATTACAATATACAGATACGTGGTCACCACAAAGACAATTCTTTAATACCTCTTGGTGGTTTTATGGAAGTAGAGAAAAATTTGAAGCAGCAGATAAGTCTAACCTTGTGAAAGTAGATGTAGGTACCTTCTACCCTGGTTTAGGGTTATCAAATACAGAAATATCTTCCCTTAGTAGAAGTCAGCATAAGTCTCAAGGATTTGGTAATACAGGCTCGCGTGGTACTAGTGATACTTATTTTGAGTTATTACGTGGAGAAATGCCTACTAACGATGATGTTTTTCAAGGTATTAACACCACTTGGACACGTGTTAAAGGAGGAAAAGCAATAAAGACAATACTAGACAACGTAGTGGCAACCTATGACTTTACTGCGCCAGATAAGAGTATACCACAACTTATGAAGGCATATGCCCTCGTGCAACAACTAGAAGACACACACTGGAAAAACATAAAGTCTAAAGAACTTGAGACAATTATCACTGCAGTGACAGG
>ENA-ORXC01001151-ORXC01001151.1-marine-metagenome-genome-assembly--contig:-NODE-1151-length-16271-cov-5.148944_pt1 | contig 16271 bp, 20 predicted proteins | sample MGYA00237865_ERZ511478 | MGnify/ENA metagenome assembly ERZ511478 | reverse complement strand
CCCCCCTCAGACCCCCCCCACACCCCCAAAGTACCGGGTTGGAGTACCAACCCAGCATAATATGTGACCGTCGGATCCATCCGAACCGTGATTCACTTCCTGAAACAGTGGCCGCCGATGTCGCAGTGACCGCTTCGTCTGCTACGCTCTCCCCGCTGGTTCCTCCACCACTGCTCTTCTCCCAGTTTCTTCCCGAGTCCGCGACCTTCTGCTGCCATTTGCCATGGCGGTCATGCTCGGCGATATCCCGGCGACGGTGCGGACACCTGTGGGCATCGAGCTAGACGCAATAGCCGCGTTGGAAACAGCCAGCTATGCAGCGGACGAAGCAGCTTCCCCTCCAGCGCTTGCTCAGCGGCTCAAGGTGGCACCCGAGTTGTTTCTCGCTGCCTATGATTCCGTTGGCACACTGTTGGCTTTTGTCTGTGGCACCCGCTCGGCATTGCAGCTGACGGCAGAAAGCATGAGCACCCACGACCCGGACGGGCCGCTAGTGTGCATCCACTCCGTGGTCACCCGACCCGATGCACGGCGGCGGGGCGTCGCAGTGCAGCTCGTCCGCGAGTACTTACGTGCACTGCCTCTCCATACGGAGGTGGCGCTCATTGCGCGAACCCACCACGTGCTTTTGTACAAGCGCGCGGGCTTTGTCAGTCTCGGCCCGTCGGCCGTGGAGCACGGCGCGGGGGTGTGGATGGAGATGCGGATGGAGACGGGCGGGCCGGCGGACAAGGTGGCCTAGACAGGCGTCCGGGACGACCGGCATTGGCACAAGTGGTGCTCGGCGCTGGCGGTGCTGCGTGGACCACGGCGATCGGGGGCGTGGGTCAGGTAGGGGGACGGGGTGGGGTGAACCCCAAGACGAAACGCCTGACCCCCAAGCGAGCAGTGCATTATCTCACCTCAGCACCGCTATACACTAAAACTAGCAGACACGGTCGTCGATAGAGACGCACAGGTACTTGCCTACGCGCCTACGCACCACGCATGTTGTCATTGACCTCGTCGCTCTCCTCGTCATCGTCATCCGTGTTCTTGTTCTCCTCCGCGTCATCGCCGTCATCGGGCCTAGTTAGCTCATCTTCCACGTCAGCATCGTCCGCCTCGTCCCCGCCTTCCGACTCTCGCTCCAGCTCTGTCTGCCGCCAGCCGGTGCTGCGGGCCGCCTCTGTGTGCTCCTGTACAGGCTGCCACTCGGCACGGGCAACGGAAGGCCTCGGGCGTCCATCGACCGTTGCCACGGCAGCGGGCGGGACAACCTCACCACACGCCAACGACGGCGCGACGGCGACAGCAGCAGCTGCCGCACGCTTGCGTGCTTCGCTGCGCTCGTGGGTGGCCATGTGCTTCTTGCTGTCGCCCTTTTGGCCAAAGCGCTGCCGGCAGCCCGGAAAGTCACAGCCATAGGGCCGCTCCCGCTTGTGCACCAGCCGGTCGTGCTTGTTTCTGTGGCATAGTCCGTGTGGGGGTTGTCGTAAGGCAAGGAATGTGGAGGTAAGCAAGGATGCATTGATTTCGGGTTGTGCCAATCAGTCACCAAGGTCAGTGAGTAAACACGAAGCGACGGCAGCGGTGGGAGTGCAAGGGGACCGCTGCGCGATCACGCCTTGAATCCAATCACCCACACGGGTAAGCAGGAGAGTGAATGAGCAAAAGGCAGTACAACGTACAAGTCGCTTCGACGCCCAAAGCAGTGAAAGCACACACTGCATGTATAAGGCTTCTCCTTGAGGTGGACAGCGGCCACATGCTTCTGCTTGTGTGCCCGTTGGCGGAACCGGGCTCCGCACTGCTCGCACTCGAACGGCCGACCGGCCCGCTCGTGCACATTACGGATGTGCGACTGCAACTGACTGCGGTGCGCATACCGCGCGCTACACTCCTTGCAGGCGTGCGGAGTGGCAGCCGCCTGTTCACATGCACCAACACCAGCCCAAAACAACCAGAAACGAGCACGAGCGCGAGGAAAGCCATTGCTGCTGCACACTGCTGCTGTGAGTAAGGGAGCAAAAACGAAAAGCAACCACCCCCTCTATCAAAACGCTCTAGTCGCACAAAAAGTGCTACACAGCCTCAGTTGCTCGACAAAGGCGCCCAACACAACAGACAGGATCAGCGAGGCGGAATGCCCAAACCCAAACATCACGTACCTGGTCCACCTCTGGCATGTCTGACGGGAAGAGTACCGCACGCAAGGGTGAAATAGGATGCACTGGCTCTGCTACAGCCGGTCCCGTCGGTTCATGACGTGCATCAGCTGCGAAGGGCGACTCAGGAACATCGGTGCGTCGCGGCTCGGTAGCCGCCTTGCTACCATCGCCGTCGGGGCGCGGCAGCTGCAGGAGCGGCTCCGTTGTTGATTGGGGCTTGTGTGATTGAACCACGGAAGCCTCGGGTCGAGACTCCACAGGTTCGTCTTGTTTGAAGCAGGGAAGCAATGGAGCATGAAGATGTGGCTGATGCAGTGCCGAGAGCGACAGAACGGCGGTCGATCGCGGCTGCAGCGGAGGCAGCCCGCCTTGGAATGTGTCTTGCAGCCCCTTGTTGGCGGTCGGATACAGGCGCGTCGAAGCAGGGGGCGGCAGGCTGGTGTCAGCGGCTAACCCGCTTGACCGAGGCCACGACGCGGACCTGTCAAAGCGGCCAACCACGGAGACCATCGACCGCTGATGGGGAAAATCGGTCCCAGCCAGGACGGCTCCCTCTGTAGACGCCGTCCGGAGCACCAGGGCTCGTGGCGGAAGTTGCAGCGGCGGCAGCTGCTGCTTGTTCTGGCCCGATGCAACCGACACCCGGTGTGGGGAGGTGCGGTGCTTCCGCACCGGCACCGCGTGCTCCTTCCTCCCACCGAGCGACGAAAGACTAATCAGTGGCGGGTGCACCAGCGGTGGCAATGGCACTGGATGCCGCGCCGCCCCATCCTGGCGGCCATCCCGCCAGGGACCATAGTCAGCAGTCCTCAGGGGCGGAAGTGATGATAACGTGGACGTCATGCTGCGGCCGAGGATGGGCAATGGCAACTGCCCCGGTGGCGGCCACCGACGGCACCCATCGTCCACCCCCGTCGAGGCCGCCGTTGAGGTAGGCTGCCATACGCGTGCGTCGTCGCCAGCATTGTGCACCGCAGCGCGGTGCGTGCGATCATCTGCATCCCGCTTCACCGACCGGTCACCCGTCTCCAAGTGCCCGTTCCTCTCGTCGCCACGGCTACCGTCGTTAGCAGGGGCTGGTGGCGCGCTCAGGCGGCGCCGTGACTGGTCCTCTTCACTGCACAGCAGAAAGTTGATCTTCAGCTTCTTCAACGACTCTCCATCCCCCATGCCGCTGCGACCCGCTGGTGGCGCCCAGCTCCCTCCCGACGCAGGGTGGTGCTCGCCGCTCATAGTTGGCGAGGCGACGGCGCCGCCGGCAGCTTATGCCGGCACTGGCCGAACACGGAGCCGTTGCACGGACGCCGCGGCGTCCGGCACGGCGACGCCAATGTGTACGCCGTTGTACGGCGGTGCCAACACCAACGGGCCGCCCTGTTGCTGCGTCACGCGAGCAGTGGCGGAAGAGGTCGCAAGCGCACGCTCGACGACCAGCACATTGACAGGAGGCCCGGAGAATCACGTCTGCAATGCAGCCGGGTCGTCCACGGACGAGGGGTGGCGCAGCCACCCAGGTAGTGCCGCTGAGGCTGCTCGTGAAGTGCTCAAAACACAGGGAAAGGGGGCCGCAACGTACGAGAGGTGGAGGGAACAGTGGCTGCGGCACACGGGACAAAAACCAATCCGCGGGACGGTACGAGCGCTAAAGGAGGTTCGGCCGGCGTCCACGCTAGCCGCTTGAGGCGAAAAAAAGTGATCAGGATTGGCCTGAGCTGGCCATTGACCCAACACCCCCTCCGACGCGCAAGCCGAGGACAGAGGCACAAGGTCGGTGCGGAACCGAGTCGCGTGGCCGTCGCCCGCCGCGTCCGCCGGTCGACCGCCCGTACTGTACCTGCCACCAACGCTGCGGACGCGTCGGACGCCAGACAGGTGCGGGCGTTGCAGCGCCGGACCCTATGGGAAAAAAGACGCGCCCACCGCACCCAACTTCTTGCCTCCAGGCGGGCCCCACGGTCGGGGTCTGGCTGAGTGAACGCCAGCCGTATTGCGGCTCCACGCGCCGTACCCTCACCGCACGACGCTCAGCAGCCCTCTGCCCCCGCCACCTCGCCAGGAGCGTCGCCCGACACCTGCTTCTCGGTGCGCCGGGATTTTGGGGTCCCGCCCGCGCGAACGCCGCAGCTGCGCAATTGGGGCCCCGCTCAGTCACCCCTCGCCCCCCCTCATCCGCCTTCGCACACTGCAGGTGTCCTACTAGGCTGACGAACAGTTTTGGATGTGGGACCGCGGCCATCTCCATGGCCATCCAGGGCCGCCCGCTTTGGACGGCAACCAAAGTGGCGTAGTGTGAGGGCCAGCTGACTCCGGCTCTTTGGCTGGCTCCGCGACCCGCCATGAGGGGCCCCCGCGTGGCGGGAGTCCCACCGCGTCGCCCAATGGGCAACCGCGGGTGCTAGTAATCGCTACTAGGGCGCGCGTTTGGCACGAGCGACGTGGATGCTCCCGTTTGAGAGCTGACCCAGCGGCGGAGCCTGAGGGCATACTGGGGCACTAGCTGCTTGACGGTTGACCAACGGCACGCGCGGAACAGACTCCGTTTGGGCACGGATGACCCTCCATTCGCTCACCACTGGAGTGGCGTCCCTCGGCCACCCGTGCCGCAAGGGCCTGGTTCCGACGACTTGCGGAGCGTCCGGCCGGTGCACCGGGGCCGGGTGCGGGTGCCGGTCGCGTGAAGCCGCGCAGACCGTACTAGTCTGAACAGTCCTTGCCCGCTGGCCTGAGCGTGTCAGGTGCCCTTCCAGAGCGGCTTGCGTACGGAGGAGCAGAACCTGACGTTTGTGTGAGAAGTCTACTCGAGGAGATTCGTGCGAGCTGTCTTGACCGCCCAAATGACATCAGCCAATCAACAACTGGGTTCACCAGTGGCGAGCGCGTTCTTCGCGCCCCGCTGTCCAGGGCCACGCCAAGGTCGCATTGACAGGCGCTAGGATCGCTGTGGGGTGATAGGCGAAATCTGTGCTCGAGCAGCCATCGTCGGTCCACTCCTGCCTGTGTTTCCATCCAGGACGGAATTGCGATGGTGCTCGATATCCGGTTGATCGGGCGCAAAGCCCCTACAGCTAGAAGGGTATTGGATGGATTATCCATGGGGTTCTTGATGACTGTGCAACGTCCAAGCTGGTTCTATAAATAGCTCTCTAACTGACGGAGCGCAGGGTGTGAATATAACACGCCCGGTGCAACAAATGACAGGCAATATTATGTTAAATCCGTCCCGTTTTTTTCCACCGTGTCTCCACACGTACAGAAGAAGGCACCACAGGCGCCGAGAGAATGGGGAATGAGGGCTGCAAACGAATTTACAATCGGCCTGTTAATTTTATCAAAGACAATATCAACTTGCACAAGTTTATGCATGACAAACCCGTCGCTTGGTGGTCGGATCACCGCCGATCAATCACCGGTGCGCGCCTTCTCACGCGTCATCCGGCCCCACCTGACAACCCTCCACACAATTCCGCTCCCCCGCAACCACACCAGCCGCACCTACCACACTGTTCACATCGCTATGACGCTCGCAACTGGCCATGATGGCCAATACGACGCTGGAGCGCGAGGTTTGAAGGCGTAAGCGGTCAAGACCAGGCGCAGGCGATGCGTCGCTAGCTGGTCGCTGACACTGATGATGAGGCCATCCATCATACGATTGACATGGTCCTGGTTGGGATGAAAGATAAGGAGTGATGGAGCATCGAGGAGTGACACAAGTGGCAATGACGCGTCATGAGATTCTGCGTAGGAAAATAAATATTACATTTCATATCATCTGAGATCCCGGTAACTGCTGTCTTGCAGACTTCTCTTGCGGATGAGTAGTATTTACATATTCTCATTGTAGCCGTTCGCGAAATCTCGCGACACGTTTGCAACTACTGTATGCAATGGTAAACAAATGGCGGTAGATATAGTCGAATATTGACTGAACTATGGCCAGTAAAAAGCCATCAGCTGGTGGATAACCATCCTGTCCACAAAGATGGAAAGACTCCAATCGAGCCCTCGCCGAAATCGAATCTCTATGCGAAGTGAGGTCTGATTGGGAGTTACGGGTCGTTCGACGATGCTCCCGCGGGCCATGGTGGAGGTGCTGAACCCATTTATCGTGGGCGGGCCGCCAGTCATTGTCGGGATTTGAAGGTGGAAGCCGTATTTTTCCGTGTCGGCCATCCGGGCGTCGCACTGGAAACTGGGGGACTGTGAGTAATGAAAGGACAAGTGTCACGGCAACAGGCTGTTGGATTTTGCCGCTGGCCAGACCAGAGCTGTCCGAAGACAGGAACAAGATCAACTAACAGCCCATGGCCTCGATTTATCCAATCAGCGAAGTCGTGCCAGTGAGATTCGTGTGTGCCTTCCACCTGTCAAACAGCTCTGGGAGTCGCTTGCTGACGACAACTAGCTGTCGTGTCTCGTGAAGTCTGGCCACACACGTGGACTGCGCACACTAGACTTCACGACCGAATCGGCCTCTGGGGATATGCTGTCGGGGGTGCCCGTCGAGAAGCCGTGCTCACGGGCACTCGCGCGGGTCTATGCTTGCCAGGGGCCTTCGGTGGCGGACGAGTCACACTTCAGGAAACCTGTCATACACTTCAACAAGGCACGGGCGCAACGAACCGTCTCGATGCAATCCAGCCCACGAAGTTTCGCCAGGCAAGTGCCACGGAAAAGACCAAATTCAAAAAAAGAGCATCGTATTGCGCTTGCTACCTACAGTATGCACTTGCAAACATGGGTCAGGCGACCACTGATTGATTGGATAAGACCGGCACTGACAAATGACCCAGGATTGCGCGACGCTGTGTTGCCACACGGAAAACACCGAGTACAGTACTTCCGAGTGCCATATCTCGAAAACGCACATCACAATTGGACTTGCCAGTGCCATGATCCTGTCACTGTTTTCTAATGTACTTCTGTATTAACTTGGGGATAGAGGGATCTGGGAAACCCAAATTGCATTACAGGCTCTGGAACGTGTTTCCCAGAGGGGGGTGCCTTGCAGCATGCAATCTGGCCGATCGCTGGATTGCTGAGAAGCGACCGGGGGACAACTCGAGTCGATTGCAGATGATCGCATGCGGATTCATGACGATTGTACGCTCTCATAAGTCGATCTGCACTCTAATCTTCGACGACCTCCCGAACTCAAGGTCTGCGCGACAACGATCGCGCTTAGGATGGAAATTTGACGTTGTGACTTGAATCAAATGCGCACCGATGGCCGAGATGGTCTCCAGCCATCTCACTGGACTTCGTGGGAGCACTGAGCGCGAGAGGCGGCGGGGCAGGCGGCCGGCGGGACCCCCCACGGCGGTCACAATGGCGCCGCGCGGTGGCGCCGCAAGCGGTCTGCCGCCAAGCACGCCCGCGCCGTCCACGCCACGCGTCGTGTGCGGGGAAAACCGCGCCGCCGCCGGCCGCGCGGCTGCCGCCACCCCAGCGCCTGCTACTGGCGCCGCTGGACCGGCGACGGCGACGCTGCCACGGCCGCCGCGGCCGCCGCCCAACGTCTGGGCCGCGGACGGGGGCTGGGCGTCCCCCGACGGGTTGGTGGTGGCGACGTTTGCCGCCGCAGACGCCACCGCCGCCCTGTTCGGCCCCTCCCAAGCGTACGTGAGTTCCATGGAGTGGTCGGGCCCGGCCACCTCGCGCGCGCCCGGCGGCGGCGGCGGCGGGGGCTCCGTTACGGCGACGTAGCCGCGGAAGCCGTCGGCGCGCCCGCGCGTGGTGGCTGCTTACGGCGGCAGCCGGGATGGTTGGGGGGATGACGCGGATGCGCCCGGCGGAGGCTGGTCCGACGCGGCAGATCAGGAGCAGGTTGTCAACTCGCAGCTCCAGCAGCCTCCATCGACGAAGAGGTCGGACGTGTCGAGGGGGGCGGCGCCAGCGACGGCGGCGGCGGCGGCGACTGTGGCGGCGGTAGCATCACGGACGATGCGTGCGGACGATGCGCACAGCACAGGGCCAGGGGCGGCCGACCGTGCACGCCGCAGGCGACGGCTTTCTCACGCGGACTGGTCCACCCCGCCAACGGACGGGTCTTCCCCACCGGTCACTGGCTCATCTGACGCGGCGGTCGCACCCGCGGGCACCCCGCACGTCACCACCGTCGCTGCGCCGACCGCCGCCGCCGTTGCCGGCCGCGCCGCCGCCGAAGACGAAGAGTGGACTGGGAGCCCTTCTTTCCACACCCAAGTGCCGACGCCCCCCGTCGCCGCCCGTGGCGCCGCGCTCGCCGCTGTAGCGGACACGCCCGACACGAGCTACACGGGCGGGTCGGTTCCGTCGCCCGCTGCCGCCGCCGCCGCCGCCGCCGCCCACGGCGACTGCGACAGTCCTGAAAATGGTGGTGGGGAGGCGGCGGCGGTGGTGGCGGCGGCGGCGGCGGCGTCTTGGCCGTCCTCGCCCGCCTGTCGCCGGCGCGCGAAGCAGAGCTCAACGCGGACATCGCGGGCTTGCACGCGGAAGACGCGGCCCGTCGGCCGCCGGCGGGAAACCCGCCCGCCCCGCGCCGCTCGCCGCGGCGCGCCGCCCCGACGTGGGCGCTTGGAACACGCGTCCCGCCGGTGGTGGCCGCTCGGAACCGGTGAGGGGTCGTGGGGACGGCGGACCAGTGGAGCGAACGTCGCCGCACCCGCAGCCGCTTCTTGCGAGGTACGTGGCCGAAGCGGGAGAGCGCCGTGCGACCGCCGTGAGAGTTGGCCGTCGCCGCAGCCCCCACTCCCCATGCTGGCGTACACAGGAAATTATTTGGTGGTGTTCGTACAGTCTGAGATGCAGCGATGATTGGCGGCGGTCAGAAGGCGGCGGCGATGGCAGGGGGGCATCTTGCTTCTCATGTGGCGCTCGGGTGGCGGCGCTGGTGGGCGGGATCGTGCTGCCCGTTTACCATTCGGCATTCTCACGAATCGCACGCTGCGCCGCCACGCTGGGCGGCGCCCGCACCGCCCAGAACGCGGCGCCGTCGAACGCACAGAACTAAATAAAAGTACATGATGTGGACGCACGCCTTGCAGGTAGCAATTGCCAAACACCGACGCGCCGACGCGCTGCGACGCTGTGGAATTGTTTTTCGTCGACCATATCGCACGTGTGCTTACGAAAACATCTGGAACGCAAACACGGACACTGTTGAGGTTCAGCACCGACGTCGCCCCAAACGGCACGCCACAAGGCGCGCACCAGGTGCCGGGGGCCACCCAGGTGCGGCGCTGCAGGGAAATACCGATCATTTTGTATTGGCATCGAGATGGTTTATTGTGTTGGCGGCCCACACTTTCTAGCAGGCGGTCATGCAGTGCTTGGTACGATGCGCAAAGAGAAGGGAAAAGTGATAGGTCAACGTGGAGTGACTACGCTATGTCGCGTATCGTGCGCGGGGCTGCGTGCAGCTGCTGTCCGTGTACTCCGACACTACCACACACGAGGACCAGCGAGGGCAGCGGCGGGATGCGCGTCTGACAAGACTCTGGCACTTGCGGCGCAGGAGCTGTGCGCTAGTCGCATGAAAAACAGGCGAACTTGCCCATCGATTCACACCTGCAAGTCAAACTTCAACAATCAATCACATCGCCGGCCTACGTGTGACATGGATCAGGCAGCAACAACGGGGGTGGGATGCGTGTGACCGCGAGCCACACCGCGAGCCACACCATCCCCGATGAACACTAAAAGAACACAGGGGTATCCAGCCGTGTACAAGTGAAGATGCAACGAGTAAATGGCATGAAGAGGACATATGCAGTGGAAGACAAAAAACAAAAAAGAAGGGGCCACACACGAAGCCTATCAAAAGCGAGAGTGGGGACCAGATCTACACCTCCGGAAGGACAGGACAACGAGCACGCAAGAAAGGCCCATCAGGAGCACAGCCGCTGCACAGGCTGTTTGAAAGAGGAAGACCAACCACCGACTCAGCTCCAAAGCAAGAGACGAGCTGCCAATTGATGCAGCCGCTCGATTGCAGAAAGGAGTGCGTGTCCAAAAGCAATTGGAGGTCCACTTTGGAATCGGCCTTGAGCATGTCGACCAGACGCTTCGGCCAGCCGTCCTGCGCGATGTCGGCGACAATGTTGAGAGGCATGACATTGTAGAAGGTCTCGCTAGTGTCAACGACACGAATTCCTTCGTGGAGCATTTCTTAAACGGCTTCATGCACTGTAGCAGGGCCCGCCGCTCCGAGGTACAAAAATGGGACGGCACCACAAATAGAGCGTACGTCGAAACTCTCCACTGGCACTCTGTGTGCCGAGCGCCGACATAACTGCGGCAAAATGTTCCCCCGCCAGAGCGACAGCGCATCGTCTGAAATATCTTCATTGCCGTAGAAAGTGTTCTTTCCTGGCGGCACGGCAATACGGCATGGCACGGCTCTTCCAGACCTGCTGATATCTAGACGCTGAAGAGCGGCCAGCACATGGCTGACCTGCTTGGGCCCGTCGCATGCTTCCCGGAAGTCAGCCACGCGCATGAATGAGGTTGTTCCGGTAACGGTCGTGCGGTCGCCGATTCTGGTGAAGAGAGTCGACGACTCACTCTCCGTCATCATCTTCTCACTGATGCGGCGACGAATACTACACGAGTCGCGTGGATTGAAGAAGCAGACGCAAACAGCTAGAGCACCGTCACGGCCAACCCTACCAATCTGCTGTGCGTACTCCGAAACAGAGAAGGCACCTCACTGCTAGTCAAAAGAGTAGGACACAAGCGGAAGTAGAGGTCAAGGTCCCAAATTTAGGTACTCAGTGATTGCAAAATAACAAGTTAGATAAAACGAAGCACAGAATTAGATCTCGGAACCACACTCCCTCAAACTAACGATGGTCAGCGTCGACACAAGGACGATCAGGGCCAGTTTTCCGGGATGCTATCGCACATGGGTAGAAGCAAGTGAGTGTCAGATGTAGGACATGCGCAAAACTTACAAAGTGCAGCACTGCCCTCACATGAGCAACATGCATGCCCATTCCGAATGCGATTGTGGCGACGACAACGATCCCTGTCGTTGAGGCGAACAGTTGCTCAGTCGCGGCCCGATTGTTGAGCCCAGCGTGGTAGATGAGGACTTGAAGACGCTCCACCTGACAGCGATCAAGGCGCGCTAAGGACTCGGACAAGCTCTTAAGCTCCGTGCCCACACGAGCCGCCTCGGACAGAGACGGAGTGAAGATGATCATGTTTCCACCAGCGCCTCGGCAATTAGTGGCCATTTGAAAGGCGTACCCAACGCGTTGCGCATGCTCGAGGTCGGCACGGCAGTTATCGATGCGAGAGAAGCCGCCACCGCCGTCAGCAGAGCCACGGCGAATGACTCGGATGAAAAGGTTGCGGCGCAGGAAGAGGCCGCGGTGAACGATCATGTCGCCAGCAGTGACAAGCTCAGCGTCAACGGCGGCCAAACTCATGGCCGGCCTGTACACCCGCGAAGCGGTGCGGCCAGAAAGGGCACCGCCCGTCATAGGGGCCTCCTCCGAGGCTACGCCGGAGAACGCGTCGGCTGCGGCGCCCCCATTGTGGTCGCGGTGGGCGCATCCGGCGTGCTTGACGTCGGCCGCCGCGGGGGCGTCGGCGTGCTTTAACTCTCTTCTGACAATGGTAGATGGAGTTGAGACGCACGCGGACGACGATAAGACCAGCGCCGTCGCGTGCCACGCCGGTGTGCGCGGCCGTGGCGGCCGCCTGGATTGGCAATGCTGTATCGCGCATTTTGGTTAGCGACCAGCTCGCCGTGCTGGCGCGGCCGCGAACGTTGGCGGCCTTTGCGACGTCCGCGTTTGCCGACGCATCCGCTGTCGTCAGAGACGGCGATGCCGCTTCAATCTTTGCTGCCGACGCCTTGTGGCGCGCCGGCACCGACGAGTGCTGCTCCGACTGACACGGCCTGTAATTGTGCGATTGAGCTGCGGTTCGTGCGTGGTGGACCGCGACAGGTCTTCGGCCGCCGCCGCCGATCGCCTGGCGGCGAGACGCATCCGGAGCCGGATTTCCGCCAGCTTGGTGGTTACCGTGTTCTCTTCGACAGCTGCCGCGGTAGGGGCGGCGCGGGAGCGGCCTTGGCCGGCGCCGCCGCCGCATCTCACACCTGTGGAGGGCGTCTCCGAGGCGCTGGTCGCGCCGCTTCACGGCATCTCGCCCCCATGACGCGCCCTCGTCGGCGGCGCGGAGGAAACAGCAGTCCACCGCGAACGCAGTCCACCCAGGGGACGCACAGGGCACTGGTGTCTGTGCCGTCGGCAGTCCACCCAGGGGACGCACAGGGCACCGGTACCGTCGCCATCAGCAGTTAACGCAGGGAACGCACAGGGCGCCTTCAACCACATCCTGGAAATTGTTCAGGGCATGAGCAGCAGGCGCTGTCGACCGTCGTAGTCAGCTGCCAGCGCATGGGAAGAGAAAAGCACGGTCGCCCGTGGCTCCTCATCGGTTCGGGAAGGACACAACGGCCCCGGTGGACTCAGGCTGCCGTTGATGTGATTGGTGGGCGGTACTTCGGCGTGAAAATTACCCAGAGACCGCCACAGAGGGCTCTGGTGCAGGTACTGTACGGAGCGCGAGCAAGTGCCGAGGCCGTATCCAGGGAGTTCCCGGACGAACAGCACTTGTGCGGCCGTTTCCTGTCCTCCTGTTTGACACCAAACGGCGGCCAGTCAGCTGGCGCCTTTTGTGGTCACAACCAGCACTGCAATCGCCTACCAAGCTGGACTGTAGGTCGAAGACGTTGTTCTGCAGGCAAACTACACTTTGATTTGCTGACGCTGCACATCCAATCGTCTGGGAGTGCACTTGGTGGGGGCCTGCATCGATGAACAGCGTCTTGGCTTGTGGGCGCACCCTGGCTGGCCCCATTTGAACAGCTGCAACACACCGCGTCTTCCGTCTGGACCGCTACCCGACCATTAATGCTAGTTGGTCCCTCTCGTTGCCTCCTTTTTGTCTGTCTTCTAATCGTTTCCGACTTCTGGCGATCCTGCGTCTCCCGCCTCGTCGGTTTGCTGCGCGATGTGCGCCTCTCCGCCGAGCGCCCGGCCGCCCGACGCCGAAAAGACCGGCTTTGTGCCGGACGTGACGGGAGCGGCCAATCAAAGCCGGGGCCGCACCCACAAGAGCGGCACATGCGCTCATAAGCGCCGACGCAAGGCCGCCTGGGCAGAAAGAGCCGGTGCGGCCGGCGTTGATTCACCTCCAGCCGCGGCGCACGCCGCGCGAACGGCGGCGGGCGCACGTGTGGCGCCCGCGGCTGTACCAGCGCCTGGTGGGGCCCTGAAACCCTCATGTGGCCCTAAACAATTGACCCCGGCTCCAGAGCGTGCGGCATCGACGGCCGACTCCGAGTCCGATTTAGAAGAGATCTTGTTCAAGGGACGTGCGTGTGTCGCCATTGTAAACGTTGGCACGACGCCTGACCCCGACACCTGAGACTCCATTTTCGGAGCGCTGAGGCGGCCTGACGGCGCCGGCGTCGTCTCCGTTCGTCTGGGTTTTTGGACGGTGATGCGCTCCATGCGACACGGCAGGGCGTCTCTCGCGTCGTTCCGAGTGCAGCCGAGCCGATTTTCAACACACGGTCGGTGGCTGAAATGAGACGAGCCGAGCTCGAGGGCGCGCCGGTCGACCAGCAGCGCCGGCAGGCCCTTATGAGCCCGCGCTGGGCATCTACTGCGGTGGTCAAGGCCAGCCTGGCCCCGCTTTGCGACCTGCTATACCAAATTTATGGACGCCGGTACGTGGCGTCCGAGCCCAAGGTGCTGCTGACCTTGCCGGGAGCGAGGCCTCAGATGTCTCACGTTGACGCCGCCGACAAGGATCAGCTCGGGAATCCACGCCGCATGATCGGCGGCGTCATGGAAGTGGAAGACGACGCAGTGCTGGACCTCTGGCCGCTTAGGTTCTGTGACCTTACCGCGCCAGGTGAGGAGCAGTGCGTTGTGCGGACGTCCATGGTGGAGCGCACAGTAGTGCCAATGGGGGGGGTTTTGTTTTTCGTGGTGATATGGTGCACCGTGGAGTGGATAACACGGCTTTAAGACGCGTTCTCCGCCGAGTGCACGCTTACCTCACGCTTCGCGACTCACCCATGGCCAGCGAAAATTGGCGTGATGAGACAAGTCCGGTGAAAGAGATTCCGTAATAGAACGATCAACATGTACCTACTTTAATGCAGACCTTTCCTGATGGAGCGGGACAAGTAGGCACGACGGCGGCGGCGGCGGTGGCAGCGTCAGAGGCACGCCCCCCTGCACAGAGGGAAATCATTGGTGCAGTGCTGTCGCACACGACGTTCCCCGCCTGGAGAGAGCTCTGAAGAGGTCTGCGGCCGGACGGGCGGCTCATAAGGGTCTTCCTGTTTCCACACTGGCGTTCTTCAACTCGCCTGGTGGTGGTGGTGCCTCCAGGTACTCTCGCGTGCGGTCTTCTCCTTTTTGTTGGGTGCGGACCGTGGCGCTTTAGCTTCTTGGCGCGGAGACCACCGCGCCACCCGAACGGTGGGTAGCGACCTGTTTGTCCGTCGTCTCTCCCTCGGTGCCTCAACAAGAGGCCACTGTTGACTGTGGCATGTATGCGTTGTCGTCTTCTTGTTCCTTTTTAGAGTGCTATGTGGAGAACCGTCGTGCTTTGCTTCGCTCGGGTGCGGCTGGAAAGTTCGCGTGGTCCTCTGGGTTTGTCATGAAGACACGTGAAGAGCTTCTCTCCGTCTGCAACATCCACGAGGCCCGACACACCACAGTAGCTGCTCGCCAACGGGCGCCTTGACCGCTCACGGTGATGCCGGCACCAAAAGCGAGAAAGACCGGGGGTGTTTCCGGAAGACCGCCATCTAGACGCTTGGCCTCCACGCTCGCAGCGGCCACCTCCTCGCAGCCGCGACACTCCAATTTGTGCTCCGAGCATCCGACCTCGACTACGCCCGCCCCTCCCCGCGTGCGAACCTCAAAACGGACGGGTGATTCGGTGCTGACTGGGGGCCCTGCTCAAGACGGTTAAGAAATTGGACCTCACCTCCCGGCACAAGCTCGCGGATCCCTGCCGCAAGCGCAGGGGCACGGTCCTGTGGCCGGGACTTCCAGCAAGATGAAGGTGCCTACACGCCCGATGACGGCAAAGCGACGGCGTCTAAGCCGGGTGGACGCTGCGGCAGCTGCGTGGCTGGCCGCATTCAAGATGTGAAGCCGCGATTACGAGCGCGTCGTGGCTCGAGACTTGGTGGTCATCTTCTGTGCGAGCGACACTTCTTCCGTCCTGTATGACGCACGATGCTTATTGCGTTGCCCAGTGGTGCCCTTCCTCGAACTATGAACGCCTCGAGCGGTGGTTCGTTGATATTTTTAGCAGCGGACCAGGGAACGGGGGGAAGGGGTAGGGGCGAGCGGAAAGTGGTGGTGGCATCTGTCGTGTTATTCTCTCCAGCGTGCATGGAGTGTTTAGTGCTGCGTATGCATTCCACGGGACTCCACTTCCCGGTGCCTAGATACCTTCTATTATGTTATCTCCACATTTTTTCTGTGCGGCTACCACGTTGCCCTAACGCTTGTACGTTCGTACAAAACGGCAAAGAAAAACGCATCAGCATGACGCTACATATGACCGACTTTTCACTGTCCTCCTTTTCACTTATCGAAGAAGGCGCCGAGACTGGCTCCGAGTTTGCCATGCAAACTTTGAGAAGTCGTTGTGGAGGAGCAAGAAATAGTCAAAGCAAGCAACAGTGATAAATACACCGTCAAGGAGCGCCATGGTAGCCGTATACCGCCAAGTGTGTCAGACCTTCAGGGCAGCGGGCGCCGCTCACGGCGGTGGCGGGGATGCCGCGGTCTCTGCACGCACGCCGTGGCTGCTGCCAAGCCGTTTAGAGGGAGCATCCACTGGCAGAAAATCAAAGCGGCACGCCGGCCCACCCGCCTGCGCCGCCGCGGACACAGTTGTAGCCCGAGACACCCCGCAGCGTGGTGCGAGCCGCAAAGACGGTGTAAGTCGCCGCAGAGAGGCTGATTGTGGCGCGCGTCACGGCAAAAGGGTGGCCCTCCATGCATATCGAGAACACGAAGATGTGAGGCGGTATGGAGCGTAAAACCGGTCTCTACGGAAGCGGCCGGAGGGAGGATGGGGGGCAGAGTG